>Ga0256406_1005104_pt1 | contig 14335 bp, 13 predicted proteins | sample RumenRJG_03DNA_FD_185986 | JGI IMG/M metagenome (GOLD analysis project Ga0256406, IMG submission 185986) | Bovine rumen microbial communities from Lethbridge, Alberta, Canada - RJG_03 | ecosystem: Host-associated > Mammals > Digestive system > Stomach > Rumen | place: Canada: Alberta | collected...
CGATTGCTCTCGCCATGGCTAATGCGCGAGTACGACAAGCAAACGGTCAACCTATTTGCAAATGTGCGCCATATTTTCGATCCTTACGGTATCCTTAATACTGGCGTTAAAGACGGACAGACTACGCCAGCAGACACCGAGATACTTCTGCGTCAGACATATCACAACGAGCTATCGACTAGATATTATCTAAGAGGCTAAACTCATCCGTCTGTGGCCATCGCCACATCCACCTTTCCTAAGAGGGAAGGTAAACCCTCCCTCGCAGGGAGGGCAGATGAGCTTTGCTCATCGGGTGAGTTTTTGCCCATGATTAGGCATGTGCTATAATACCCGTATGCGCGCGTGGCGGAATTGGTAGACGCGCTAGCTTCAGGTGCTAGTGAGCTTACGCTCGTGAAGGTTCAAGTCCTTTCGCGCGCACCAAATGTAGATATAATATATTTATGCGCCAATTCGATAGGGTCTTTATATCTGTAAAAGACCCTATTTTGTTGGTCGATTTCCCAGTTCAAGAATATTTCTCGCGCCAAAAGGTCTTTTCCGACTGGGTTTCTAGCTCTCATCTGTTGTTCGAGCATATTAAGCGAGTTCAAGAACTTTTCTTGATTCATCTTCAAGCCCTCTGGGTCTATGATTTGTGATTCAACCTTGGCTAGTTCTTGTTCTATGTTAATCAAATCTTCTTGTAGCATCTCGATTTGTTCGCGAACCTTTTGTTTGACGATTTCTGGCGTCGTGCTATCGAACTTAGAATAAGTTGTAGCGTATTCGTTAATTTTCGCCTGTTTGCGACGTTTAGTGCCTAATAAACTACGCTTTTCAATGATTAACTTATCGAGCTTAACATCAACGTATTCCTTCAGGTATTTTAGATGTCGATTATAATCTTTTCCGTCAAACTTTAGTTCGCCTAATGCTCTGTAAATTTCTACTAGTATTACCTTAACTCGAACGGCGCGTGGCTTTCTGGAACACTCCTTGTTCTCGCATCTAGCGCTTAAGTAATACGTTCCGTTATATCCGCGACTACGCGAAATATACATATAGCGTCCGCACTTTCGTCACTTAATGAATTGCCTAAATGGTAGGATATATGGCCTTTTTGTTTGCATCTAACTACATTACGGCGCGTTCGGCTCCTGTTAGTTTTTGAGCGGCGTTATAGTCGCTCTCGCTAATCATAGGCTTAAACTTAGGGTTTAGCTCGCGCAAATCGACAGACGTGCCAGACTGAACTATGATTCCATAATAGAAAGGGTCGCGAAATATCGAGGTTGCCATTTTGCCACTAATCTCTATACGTCGTTTTGTCTTATTCTTGCGCGTAATCTTTGTTATACGATGAACGTCATGTGCGCGCCAGTATTCGAGCATCTCGGATATTGTAGAACCCTCTAAGCGCATCTTCTAACCCTTTTGGATATAGTAGAAATTCTCGTTAGGCTCATAAAAACCGGTTATTTCGCTACGAGTATAACCCCATTTCGGCACGCCAGACGATTTACCTTGTTCTATGTTCGAGTCCATACCGTGTTGCACGCCATCGCTAAGATGCTCCGAGTATTGCTTAGATAGAGCAAGCTGGATATTAAGATTAAGTTTTCCGCTCGCGTTATTTGTGAACGAATGCGTTGGGAATTGCAGGTCTTTAATAACGTCATTATCCACCATATCGACTATCATGCCGGCCTCGAGCATATTGCGAGCTAGTCAGTCAGGATGTCACGCGATAATGCCGTCAAACTTACCACTTTCAATATCTTTTAGCATCTGGGTAAATAAAGGGCGGTTTCCAGATTTCTTGGCTGATTTGATTCCTGAATCGGCTTGCCAACTACTTTTAAATTATGCCTTAATGCATACTCCTCGCAGTCGGCTATTTGGCCGGGTAATGATTTAGCTTGCGCCTCTACGTCATCAGATGATTTGCGAGCATAAATAACATAGCGTAAAGGCTTTTTACTATTCCCATACATATTAGTTATAAGCACGCTATGCTCCTTGTTTAGTTAATATAAGTATTCGACTCCGTCGCTACATACTCCGCGCCACGAATTTTCTTTGATTTCTTAGGCGGTAGGTTCGCCCATTTCATCGAGCGTCAATAGTAGCTTAATAAGGTTCTTGGCGCTCTCGATAGACTTTCTTTGGGTTTCGTTCAGCTCCACGAAAACTCCTAACGTTTAAAGTGCAATTCGAGAATCGCTCTCGAATCGGTATAGCGCCAAAGCCGTAGCAAACACACCTACGAAAATGGCGCAGGGTTCCCACCCTACGCCGCAATTACTAATTACTATTATACCATTTTTGAACTATTTTTGAACCAAAAACCATAAGCACCACTTGAAAACAAGTGGAATTAGTCTTTAATAGCGCCAGTAATAACGTTAATTATTTCTTGTTTTGTCATGTTTTCGAATTTACCAATTCGAGCAAGAGGAATTTTAGCCTCGCTAAATATGCGTTCAATTTCGTTATCGCGTTCTTTACGGTCGGTTCTATTATGAGTAGAGTCGTCTAACTCGATAGCGCAAATAATCTTATAACTTTCTTTTCCAACTAATACAAAATCAACCGACTTGCCGTTAATATGGCGAAACGCGGCGTTCCAATTTTGGCCTTTTACTTTATGATTCAATAGGGCGGAAAGATGCACTTGAGGAATTACGAACCATTTTGCGCCGAATATTTCATTTAAGGTTTTAAAGCACTCGTTTTCGCGAGCCGTCATAATATAAGGTTTGGCGTAGTATCGGTAGTGTGATTTTTTAATTTGACTATCGTTTATTTTTGTGTCGATTTTCTTTTCGATATAAGCTATACCGACGCAAGCTACGATTAAGATTATTATCCAAATATATGTAGGCATTTTTCACTCCTTTTATTACTTTTTAAATACGAATAAATATTCATGCGCCAGTAATAAGAAATTGTATTTAACGCTATTTGTTTTCCAGTATCCGGTCGCTCGACAATTATGCTGTTCTTTCATAATGATTTCTTTTAGCTTAAAGCCAGCATTCTCAAATACTTGCATCGTTTTAAAACTAAGAGGGATGACATGGCCTTTTTGGCGCGTATCGCCCATTAGAATCGCACAGAACTTGCCTTTCTTTAATACGCGATAACTTTCACTTGCGACAGCTTTCATTTGTTCTAGGAACTCATCTACTTTAAAATTCGAAAGGTCGGCCGGTATATCTTGGCCCTCGCTATAATGAATAATGTTTGCGTAAGGCGGATGTGTGCAAATTAAATCAATACTATCGTTCGGCACTCCCTTTAGTTTTCGCGCATCTCCCTTACGGATATAGACTTTTCCGTCGGCGCCGTCATGCTTGAAATTTACTTTTTCTCGGCATCTTTTAAGAGCGTCATCGTTTACGTCTAAGCCTAGAATATTTCTATTTAATAATTTCGCCTCTACCAAAGTAGTTCCGCCTCCGGCGAACTGGTCTAATACCATGTCGCCCTCGTTAGAGTAGCGGAGAAGAATATTGCGCGGAATATATGGCGACCAGTTTCCGCGCCATTTCGCATCGTGAGTAGCCCAATTACCACGATTAGGGAAACTCCAGACGCTAGTCATTTCTAACTCGAAATCGTCTGGCTCCCATTTCCTAATAGTCTTATCGGGCATAGACGCTAAAACCTTTCTATCACGCCACTCTCGAGGTCTTTAATATTATAGACATCATCTAATACGTCAAACGTTTCTTCTAGGTTGTTTCTGGCGCTGTTCCAGCCCTTTCCGTCGGTAAACCATGCAAACTTAAAGCCGTCTATCGTTTTAGCCTCAAGTGCCAGCGTCTTGTAGCTACGAGCGGTTTCGTTGAGTTTAGAACCGCCGCTACCATAGAAATTAGTCTCAATTCCGTAGATATTGTTAGCGGTCTTAATTACGAAATCAAATCGTTTTTCGGCTTTACCTTGATTAGAGATAGCAGAAAGGTCGATATTCCATTTATTTTCGATTTCGCTAAGATTCATCTCTTTAAAGTAATTTTCGCCTTTAACGTATCCGGCTTTTTGGATATAACCCTCTACGAGATTCTCCATTAAATGACCGCCACGATTCTTGCGTCCGTTAGAGTCTAAGCCAGTTTCTATGCCGGTGGCATAATCTACTAGGTTGCTAATGATATGATTTGCAATAAGGTCGAATATGCCTGTTTTTCGCATAAATACTTTATATTGTTCTACGGAGTAATTCATCTTATCGAACCTATAATTAAACTCTCCATCCTCGTCTAGTACGTAAATCTCATTAGCGCGAACGGCTAGTAAAATAGGAATACATTTTAGCGTTTCTGGGTATTTGGCAATAAGCGCATCGAACTCTTGCTCGATATTTTGCGAGCCTACGAGTGCATTTAATATATTTAATTCGACCTTGATGGCATCTACGTTTTTATGAATCTTCGGAAAGTCGATATAGTAGCCATAGTCGGCAATACTTTCGCGGAACTCTCCTAGCCATGCGTTAAAGTTTCTATTCATATTACTCCTTTCTAGTTATTAAAATTTGATATTAACAATTCACTAATTTTGCCACGCGCGTCGCTATTACGGTTTATCATACGCGTTGCAGAAACGCGTTTTATATTCTGTTTCGAATAGGCTTTGTCGAAGAAATCGTCGTCTTTGTTGGCATTCTTTGGGTCGGAATTGCTGACGACTATCTTCGCTCCTTTATTGTCTAGTTCTTGCACGAAACGAGCTAGCTCAAGCTGATTCTTATCGTCGAATAGTTCTTCGGTATAGGATGTAAAGTTTGCGGTCGGAGTTAGTGGTCTATATGGCGGGTCGAAATATACAAAAGTTTTATCGTCTACAAAGTCGGCAGATTCTTTATAATCTCCGCATACTATTTTGACGTTCTTTAGTTTTTTAGAAACAGCCAGCAAGTTTTCTTTATTGCATATTTGCGGATTCTTATATGAGCCGACAGGAACGTTAAAATCTCCTTTTTTATTAACGCGGTATAACCCATTAAAACAAGTCCTATTAAGAAAAATCAGTAGAGCGGCTTTTTCGAACGGGCTATAAGGCTCATATCCATGCTTTAAGGCATTGAATCTGTCGCGCTTTTGACGATAACTGTCCGCTCTTAGTGCCTTATCGAAACTTAAGTAGGCCTTTTCGACAGCCTCTAATTCCTCGATAAGGCCATCAACGTTATCGCGGATAGCAATATAGGTATCAATAAGGTCTTTGTTAATATCGCTAATATATACCTCATCTGGAGAGAATTTATTTAGAACATCGAACAATACGGCGCCACCACCTACGAAAGGCTCCGCATATTTTGTAATTGTCTTATCTTTTTCAAAAGGGTAATAAGCGCTAATTTCTTTGAGTAGTTGGCCTTTACCGCCAGCCCACTTTAAGAAAGGTTTAGCATCTAAGTTATTTTTTGGGTTGTCTTTTTTTCTTGCATCCATAGGTTTCAAGGCGTTTTCCGGAATTATCCATGCATTAGCTACAAATGTTGCACCCTCAATTCGGTTTTCAGAACAAAGAGTAGCGACTCTACGTTGCGAAATACCCCATTTTGTCGCAATATCTTTGGCCGAAACAAACGCCATATTTTCCTCCACAATTAACTAATACTTATATTATACCAAATCTGGAACAAAACTGGATCTAAAATGGCGATTTTGTTCTAGCCTCTAGTCAACTTACGAATACCATTTATTATTTGTTCTTGAACGGCGATATCGTTTTTGTTCGTTCCTGGGTTAGAGATAGAGTCCCAATTGAGCAAATCTTCTCTGATGCTTTTTAATTCTTCTCCATATAGCTCCAATAAGTGTAGTTCAGTCATTTTGTAGCGCTCAATTAGAGCATCTTTTTCAAATAATATGGCATCTTCTATTTCGAATGCTAGCTCCTTGCTCCATTTAAGTAAGGTATTTTTTGCTTACTCTTAGTTGCTCTACGATGTTATCATAGCTATTGCCGTTTGGCTCTTAGTTCTATGAATTTAGCTTGTTTTTCCACTTTGTTTTCCGTGATTTTCTCCTTATAGTTCAAGGTGGAGTAGGCTATAACGATAACCTAGTATATAAATTCTTCTATTATGGGATATTTACTCCTTTCTAGCCCTTTAGGCTTAAACTCGTAATTTGGATGCAAAAACCACCAGTCAACAATGTAATAGATTAGTTCAGGTTTATTGTTGTCAGGCGCACCAGACGGTATAATAACCCTCCCTATCAGGGGGGGTACTTGTTATATAGCAGCAAGGGAAGGAGCTTCTTGAATGCAGCAGCTCATCCGTCTGCGGCTAATGCCACATCCGCCCCCCCCAAAAAAAAGAAGGCTCTGTGCTGTGTTATACTATAACCATGAGTGGGATACGGCGGAACTTAACTGACATTGACCCTTGGCTTGAGCCATACACGGACGAATTGGCGGCTCGCCGTGACTTTATTTCTCGGCAGTCCGAGCGCATTTTAGACGGTAAATCAGTGGCTGATTTTGCGCTGGGGCATTTATACTATGGTCTGCACCGCAATAAAAACGGCTGGGTCTTTCGTGAGTGGGCGCCGAATGCCACGGATATATATTTTGTTCTAGAGGCGCCTAAGCAGCAAGAGCAGTCGCAGAAATTATTACATGAACTATATAGTAGCGTTGATTCATTTGTTAGCTTTGCCGATGGTCAAATAATGTTTCGTCTCGGCAAATTATACGGCAGTGATGGCGATTGGCAGTTAGAGCTCCCCGTCGAGCTACTGCACCACCAAGATAAATATCATTTACATATCAAATGGAATGGCGGCGAAGGCGACCGTCTGCCATCGTATGCAACTTATGTTGTACAGGACAAAGGAGATAACCATTTTGACGCTGTGGTTTGGGCGCCAGAAATAGAATTCGCCTGGCAGAATACTGCACCTTCCCGCCCTGAGACACAGCTAATTTACGAAGCGCACGTGGGCATGTCGGGCGACCGCGAAGCGGTATCGACCTACGCTCAGTTTGAGGCAGAAGTATTGCCCCGTATCCAAAAGCTCGGTTACAATACGGTGCAGCTAATGGCTATCCAAGAGCATCCCTATTACGGTAGCTTTGGCTATCAGGTGTCGAATTTCTTCGCGCCGTCGTCGCGCTTCGGTACGCCGGACGAGCTGAAGCATCTCATTGATACGGCGCATGGCATGGGCCTGCGCGTAGTGATGGATTTAATTCACTCACATAGCGTTAAGAACGAGGCGGAGGGCCTTAGTAATTTTGCCGGCGATAAATACCAGTATTTTCGAAAGGATGATCACCCTGCATGGGACTCGCGTCTCTTCGACTATGGAAAACCGCAGGTGTCCCACTTCCTGCTATCCAATATCCGCTATTGGCTGGACGAATATCATCTGGACGGTTTCCGCTTCGATGGCGTGACCAGCATGATCTACCATAATCACGGTTTAGAGCAAGCCTTTACGAGCTACGACGATTACTTCGGCGACAACGTGGATAACGACGCTCTCGCCTACCTCAGCATGGCGAATGAATTAACGCATCAAGTTAATCCTGGTGCCATTACGATTGCCGAGGATATGTCGGGCATGCCGGGCCTCGCCGCGCCAGCCGATGTGGGCGGTATTGGCTTTGATTACCGCTTTAACATGGGCGCACCTGACCTATGGATTAAAATGCTGAAGGATCAGCGGGATGAGGACTGGAGTATGGGTGAGCTCTTTCACCAGCTAACCTCGCACCGTCCCGAAGAGCGCACGATTAATTATTGCGAGAGTCACGACCAGGCGCTAGTGGGCGATAAAACAATTGCTTTTCGCCTAATGGACAAGGACATGTACGACAAGATGTCGAAGGATAGCGAGAGCCTTATTATTGACCGTGGTATTGCCCTGCACAAGATGATTCGCCTGATTACGGCGGCGACTAACACCGGTGGCTACCTAAACTTTATGGGCAATGAATTTGGCCATCCTGAGTGGATTGACTTTCCGCGCAAGGGCAACGACTGGTCGTATAAGTATGCCCGCCGCCAGTGGCACCTCACCGACGACGAGAACTTGCGTTATCATGATCTGAACGAGTTCGATATTGCGATGATTAACGTTATTAAAACTCTTCATGGGCCAGATTATTCCTTCGTTAATGTCGACGAAAAAAAGAAAATCATTTCCTTCGTGCGCGACGGATTGCTATTCGCCTTTAATTTCTCTAGCGACTCATATGCTGATTTGTCCATTGAGGCGCCATATAAGGACTACCAGATTATCCTATCAACCGACAACGCAAAGTATGGCGGCTTTGGACGAATTAAAACTAACATGCTATACCAAGGCAAAGCCGATCAGCGTGGTAGCTATGTTGAGGTTTACTTGCCAGCTCGAACGGCGATCGTGATGAAGCCGAAGTATCTTGATCTGACAAATAGTCCATGGTCTAAAGTTGCTTGACGTCGACGATATTTCGTATTGTAAACCGCATGCTTTAAGCGCTTGCAAAAAGGCGTAAAATATGCCATTATACCTTAGTGTAGCTAGTGTCTACTGTTCTTTACTAAGGAGGAATGATTGTATGCTAGTGGGACCTGGCGGAGAGAAGTATGAAATCCCCGAGATTTATGCTGGTATTTCGGCCGGTGAGCTAGAGAAGCAGGTGAAGGATCTAACTAAGCAGCGAGATTTGGTCTATGACGATTCTGAGCTAGTGCGGTCACGGATTGATGAGCTATTTAAGACGAAGCAGGAAACCGAAGAAGCGCTTGAGAAGGCAAAGCGAGGCTTGGCCAAATCACCGCCACTTGACGAGATTGAGAAGGCGCGTCGTTCATACTTAAAGGCGCATGACATGCTCGTCAAGTCTGATAGTGATATGTCGCCGCAGAAACGCAACAAGCTCAAGCGACAGGAGCGCGACAAACGCGATCTCTATCTAACGTGGAAGGAGGTGCGCGAGAAAGCGGAGCAAGTCGTATCAGATGCTACAGAGACAATTGCTATGACGGAAGCATCGGTGCGAAACTTGACTGAGTGGGTCAAACAGTACCAGTCGGTGATTGATCGTTTGACATCGGCAATTAACGTGCGGCAATACCGCTTGGATACTATGACCGGCGCCGACACTAGGGCTTCAAAGCAGGAACTTCTTGACGAAGCGGGCATTAGCTCGGACGACATCAAGGACGCCGAATACGTCCACGTGCACCAGGATGCTGTTGGCACGGTCAATATCTACGTTGGCTCAGACAGCGACCATATCCATCATGTGCTAGATCCTAACGGGCGCACTGTCTATGATAGGCAACTCGGAGCGCCGCATGGGCGGCATAATTTTGTTGGCCTTGGCCGGTTTGAAATGCCCGCGAGGCTAGCCATATAGAAACGCAGCCTAAATGTAGTAGGAGAGGTTATGTATGGCTCCAGATGACCTAGCGTCAGTTCGCGCCGATTCTAGACTATTTACAAAATCCGTTCCACCTTAATACCCCTCACCTACGGATGAGGGGTATTTTTAATGTGCTAAAATAAAGATAACTAAATGAGGGAGTGAGAGGTATGGCAAGAGCGTTTAATAAAGGTAGCTACACAAACTATAGCAATAAGATCGGGCTATATAGCAAGCTAAAGGGCAGCTTTATCAGTAATAGTCGTGATGTGGTGCTAAACTTTCCCTATAAAGATTGCGTGCTAGTGGGCGGTATGACCAAAGAAGATGCCAAACGGGATGAAAAGTTCCTTAACGGCGATGCGCTGCTGGCCAATAACGACATTAAGGATATTGACGTCCTGCTTGATCCAAAGGTTTTTACTAACTTTAAGTACGTCTCAGGGGGGGCGAGCAGCAATTATCTGCTAGTGACGACCTAGAATTCTTCGACGAGAACGGCGAGCTAAAGCAAAACTTATTAATTAAGGGCAATAACCTCATTGCCCTATATAGCCTATATCCCCGCCTAGCCGGCAAGGTAAAGCTAATCTATATCGACCCGCCATACAATACGGGTAATGATGGATTTAAATACAATGACAGCTTTAACCACTCCGCTTGGTTAACTTTCATGAAGAACCGTCTCGAGATAGCCAGGCAACTACTAAGGGATGATGGCGCAATATTTGTTCAGTGTGACGATAATGAACAGGCCTATCTGAAGGTCCTTATGGACGAGATATTTGGGCGGGATAGTTTTGTCAATAGCGTAGCGGTAAAAATGACGCCGTCATCTGGTGTAAAGCGAGCATTTGCAGATAGAATGTTTATTAAGAATAAAGAGTATATTCTAGTCTATAAGAAGAATTTTGGTAGCAAAATTATATTACATAAACTATACGACGCTGCAAAGCAATATGATATCCACTATAGCTTTTATCTTGATAAGCAAAATGGTAATTTGATTCCATTACAGCAGGTTTTGCCAAATGGCAGCAAAGTCTCTGATCTAATTGGTAGTCCAGACGAACGATGGGTTATAAATAATGCTGATATGATATTTAGAAGTGATCGACCGAGTAATTGGGCATTAGATGGAATAGCGCGTGGTGAAATGATTGGCCCTAATCTAATTAAAGTTAGTAGTCCTAGTGGTGATGGGTACGAACTCCTGCACAGGAAGAATAATGGCGCCGGCTTTGACAGATTGGAGCCTCTTGCGTGGAAATTGTCCGATGGAAAGATACAGATATTGCGTGGAGATTTTTGGGCGGGGTTCGAAGGAGATATGGGTAATATAAATAAAGAAGGTGTCGCAGGTCTTCCAGCGGGTCAAAAGCCCGAAAGGCTGATTGGCGATATCATAAAAGCAACGACTAATCCTGGCGATCTCGTCCTCGACTATCATCTCGGCTCTGGCACTACGGCAGCCGTAGCGCATAAAATGGGGCGGCGCTGGATCGGCATCGAGCAGATGGACTATATTGAGACTATTGCCAAGAAGCGCCTCGAGAAGGTCATTGCTGGCGAGCAGGGCGGTATCAGTAAATCTGTCGGCTGGCAAGGTGGAGGCGACTTCGTCTATATGGAGCTGAAGAAGTACAACCAAGACTACATTGATCGGATCTGGGCGGCGCAGACTTACGGTGAGTTGGACGCTATCAAGGACGAAATGCTACAAAATGCCTTCCTAAAGTTCTGGTTTACTAAGGCAGACTTTGACGCTAAATGGCGCGACGGCGAGATAAATGCCCGCAAAGTAGAGTTAATTAATCTACTGGACGCAAACCAGCTATACCTCAATTACGCCGATATGGATGATGACAAATACAAAGTATCTGACGACGATAAAGCACTAACGAAGCGATTCTATGGTCCAGACGAGGACGGCGAGGAAATAAGCGCCGATGTGGATATTGACGATATAAACGATGACGGCGACGGTATGGAGACTAGCGGTGAGTAAGCTAAAAATTACCGAGGCAGAGGCTACTCGAGACTTTCTTTTTGCTAGGCTGAGTGAGGACAAAACATATGAAGAGTGGGCAGGGAATTATACTATCCCCGACTATATTACGGATAATATTGCCCGAGAGAAGAAACTGCGCCCCTATCAGGAGGAAGCACTAAAGGCCTTCATCTGGACGTTCAAGCATGATCGCGAGACGGCTAAACATTTACTATTCAACATGGCAACCGGGACTGGCAAAACACTAGTGATGGCATGCTGCGTGCTTTATCTGTATGCGCAAGGCTATCGCAATTTTGTCTTTACGGTGGCGCGCGAGAATATTATCAGCCAGGCAGAGCGCAATCTAACTGATGCTGGCTACGGGAAATATCTATTTAACAGGCGGGGCGTTCGCTTTAATGGTAGGCGAATTGGCGTAAACCGGGTTAATAGCCCAGCGGATGGCAATTCGCGTGATATCAACTTTACTTTTATAATTATCAATTCACTTTACAACCGTTTAACGTCGGCGCATGAGAACCAAATATCAATCGAAGACTTTAAGGATAATAAAACTGTTATCATTGCCGACGAGGCGCACCATTTAAACGCTAATACAAAATCAAAGAAAAAGACTGAAGCGGATGAAGCGCGTAATTGGGAGAGCGTGGTTGACGAAGCAATAACCGCCAATAAGGATAATATGCTGCTCGAGTTCACAGCAACAGTTGACCTAAAGGACGCCAATATCCGAGATAAATATCGGGATAAACTGGTCTATCGTTATGATTTTGCTGAGTTTAATCGCGATGGATATAGTAAAGAGGTTAAGTTCCTTTATAATCTTGAGACGCAGGTGGAGGACCAAAAGCGCTATCTAATTGTTAACGCCGTGGCGCTGTCGGAATATCGGCGACTACTAGCTGAACGGACTATGGGTGTAGATATCAAACCGGTGGTGCTAATTAAGTCGAGGCGGATTGCGGATAGCGAAGCGGATCGCAAATTCTTTGATAATGTCATTGATACGCTAAGTGTCGATGATTTGAAGTATCTAAAAAGTGACGCCGAAAGAAATGAGAATGGCGACAATGAATTTGAATTTATCGGTGATATGTTTCGGTGGATTGAGGGACCCAATAGCGGGTTGGCTGATCCGCTAGATCCATGGAATAATGACAAAAACCTTGCAAATTTTATCATACAGATTAAGAATAGCTTTGCTCACGAGAATACGCTAATTTACAACAGCAAGAAGAAAGAGAAGTTAGAACTTCTGACCAATCTCGACGACCCACGCAACAAGATTCGAGCAATATTCTCGGTAAACGCCTTGAATGAAGGCTGGGATGTCCTATCGCTCTACGACATTGTGCATTTTGATATTAGCGCCAGCAAGAAAGTGTCCTTGCAAGATATCCAGCTAATTGGACGGGGCGCGCGTCTGCTACCCTATAAATTGCCCGCCAGGTATCACCGCGATAGTGCCGGAACGCTAACGAGTATGGCAATGTTCAATATGAACACGCAGACTGATAAATATAAGCGCAAATTTGATTATGACCCCAATGATACGGGTCGTATTCTCGAGACGTTAGTCTACCACTTTACGAAAACAGGTACCTTTATGGAGCAGCTGCAGCGTGAACTGATGAGTGAGGGCATTGTCAATAGTATTGGTCAGCCTTGTACGATAACTATGAAGCCTGAGTTTACCAAGAGCGATACTTATCGAAATGGCATTGTCCTCGGCAACAAACTAGTCTATCGGAAGCATACACCGCAGGAGGAAATCGATACGACAGTGGAACAGTCAATTGTAGTGATTAAATATCAGCACCGCGTGGCGTCCATGACCGACAAGGAACAGGACGGAATAGAAGCTAGTCAGCATCCTATGCAAATCCGCATAGACGACAGGTACTTTAGCTATCCGATGATACGTAAGGCGCTAGTTGTGTCGGAGAACGGTTTCTTCTCATTTAAAAACCTTAGAAAGCATTTGCCTGATATTAAATCGATCGATGACTTTATCTATGGCGCCTTGAAAGAGTTCAGGATTGAATATAGGTATGACGAGGGGCACGAGCTAGAGAGGCTAGAGGCCAGTCAGAGATATCGGCTGCTTGTCGACGATATTTTACCAAAGGTACGGGCAAAGATTGATACGGGTTTGCCGCAAGTGGTGGGTAGTCGCGTGCTAAAGGCTATGCCTGTTAAAGATGCCTTTTCGCAGTCAAAGACATCTTATTTAGCAGCCTACTATGGCGACATTCACGGGCTTGGCCAGGCAGTGGCGCAGAATGTTGTCTCGCCCGACGAGCGTAGCAAGCCGCAGACAAATAACGAGAATTTTGATTTGCGCTATGACGTTAAGCACGCCTATTGGTATGCCTATGATGAGAACTATGGGACTAGCGAAGAAAAGCGCTTTGTAAAATGGCTGGGTGGCATGATGTCCGAATTAAAGCGGCGGTATCCTGGCTGTGAGATCTATCTAATTCGCAACGAGCTTGACTACTCGATTTACAGTCCTCACGATGGGCGTCGTTTTGCTCCAGACTACCTACTGATTATCAACGATGCAGCGAACAAGGCGATCTACTATCAAGTGATTATTGAGCCAAAAGGCGGGCATCTTCTACTAAAAGACGAATGGAAAGAAGACCTGCTGACAGAAATAAATAATCAGTATGCGGATGGCTATGGGTTTAAAATTGAACTGCCCGAGGAGCTAAAGCGGCAAGGTTATAAGGAAGAAAATATTAAGCCAATTGGTTTGCCGTTCTATACTCATGCCGACAAGGATAATCCCGAGCAGGAGCTGAAGTTCGAAGAAGCTTTTTATAGGCATGTGCTAGAATAACTATAATGACACTGAAATTATCTAGTTATAAAGGCACGCGGGATTTGTATCCCGATGATATGGTGCTACGGCGCTATGTGTTCGATGGCTGGCGTGCGGTAATGGAAAGCTAT
>Ga0256406_1005105_pt1 | contig 14330 bp, 16 predicted proteins | sample RumenRJG_03DNA_FD_185986 | JGI IMG/M metagenome (GOLD analysis project Ga0256406, IMG submission 185986) | Bovine rumen microbial communities from Lethbridge, Alberta, Canada - RJG_03 | ecosystem: Host-associated > Mammals > Digestive system > Stomach > Rumen | place: Canada: Alberta | collected...
ATAGCTTTCATATTTTAAAATAATTGACACAACAATCAAAATTGCTCCCGTTTCAACAAATATAATCGCAGCGCTGATGGCTTTTTTGCTCTTTTCAATTCTTTTTGAAAGTTCGCTAATCAGATACAACAGCAGACCACTGCCATTATTCGATGAAATCGAACATAGTCCCCATGTCTTCGGATGCTTGAATCCTCTTGATCTTGCATCGGTTTGGACGATTTCATAAAGTCTGTAAGCAAAACAAATTGCTCCGACCAACATGATTGCCGCCCCAATCATTATAAAACGTTTGGTTTCATACATTCTGCTCCTAAATTCTCTTGACGATCTGATGCATCAAAAATGATGCGGCAATTATCATCACGCAAAAGACTCCCGCCAAAACATATTCATTTGACGGAACAATAACACTTAGTCCGATCGTTGCAATAGCCGTCAAAATATTTGCGATAATCGCAGACAACAGCTTCTTGTTGCTCTTCACGATATTCGTGCTTTCTTCCAAATGTTCAAGCATTTTTTCATCCCCTTTAATCAAAACATCCAAGCTGACATCATAGATGTCGCTCAAACTTACTAGCTCACGATATCAGGAAACGTTCTGCCGTTTCCCCAACTTGAAATCGTCTGCCTTGAAACGTCAAGCTGTTCTGAAACCTGTTCTTGAGTATATCCTGATTCGATGCGAGCATCCTTCAACCGTTTTCCGATATTCAAAGATTTTCCTCCTTTAATGCCAACTTTTGCCACTGTCGTTTTCTTAAGTCCATCAAAGTTTCCTGACAACCGTTGTTTTTTGACGTAAAACTTCTTTTACGCCGCTTAAAAATGCAGAGCTCATCGTTATTTAAGCAATTCTTCCAGCTTTTGGCGCTTCAAAACCCTGATCGTTCCGCGACCGTATTCAACCGTCCTTTCTGCTTTAAATTTCTCCATGATTCTTGACACCGTTACCCGATTCAGATTAAGACATCCGGCAAGGTCGCTATGCGTATAAGGAATTACCGGTTCGTTCGGATTCGTTTCGGTCAAAAGAAAATCGGCAACTTTTTGAATGCTGTCATAATTAACCAATCGATTGATCGTGTTCGTCAGATAATTGCAAGTCGAAGTCAAATGTCTCATCATCAGAAGCGCAAGCTCTGAATTTTCCTGAAGAATCGGAATCAAGTCCGTGATCCGACAACAAATAAGCTCAACATCCGTAATCGCAACGATGTTTGCCTTGCGGACGGAATGTTCCAAAAAAGACGCATCGCCAAAGATTCTGCCTTCTTTCAAAACTTCAATCGTCGTTTGCTTTCCTGAAGACGTCCCAAGATAGACCTGAACCCTTCCCTTGACGATAAGATAGATTTCATTTGCTTCATCGCTTTCGCAAAAAACAAACTCCCCCGGTGAAAAGCGAATTCTTTTTCCGATTGATTCAAATAAGCCAAAATATTTTTGATCAATTACAACTTTCAACAAAATGCTCCTTTATGTAGCCTAAGCTACAGAAAAAATGGTTATTTCAATTATAATATCAATTGGTGATGGAAATGAAGAAAAAAATCTTATCTTTGGCCAAAATTTTGTTTGGCGTTGCCCTGACCGACATTGCAATGGGCATGATCGTTTTGCCGCAAAATTTTGCCGTTGGCGGCGTGACAGGCTTGAGCGTCCTTTTGAGCAAATCGATTCCTTTATCAGTATCGATGATTGTTCTTTTTTGCAATGCCATTTTGTTTATCCTGGGATATATATTCGTTGGTCGAAAATTCATCCTGAAAACATTGCTGGTCAGCATTGCCTTCCCCATCGGACTCGATATCTGCCAACGCATCAATTTTTTGCTTCCTTTAAAAAGCGATCCGCTGGTCAGCGCAATTATCGCAGGATTGCTAGTCGGAATCGGGAGCGGTCTCGTCTTGAAAGGAGACGGTTCAAACGGCGGCTTTGACATTTTGGGCGTAATTTTCAACAAGTACTTCAAGATTTCCGTTGCAGTCGTCATGAATATCTGCGATTGCCTGGTTTTGCTTGCCCAAGCGCTTCAAAAAGACTTCATGCAAAACGTTTATGGCTTGATCGTGATCTTCATCTGTGCTTTTGCCGTCAACAGGGTTCTTTCATATGGTCAATCACAATGCGAAATCATAATCATGTCAAAAGAGCATATCAAAATCAAGCAACGCATCTACGAGGAAGTCGATGCAGGCTTAACGCTTCTGCATGCCGAATCAGGCTATCTGAGCGAAAAGATGAAAGTCATCATGGTCGTAACGCAATACAAGAAAATTGCAAAAGTCAAGCAAATTGCTGTCTCAGAGGATCCGACCGCCTTCGTTTTCGTCAGCGACGTTCATTCTGTCAGCGGCAAAGGCTATACGATTTCGCGCTGAAGTTCCATAATTAACAAAAGAGTCTGGGAAACCTTCAACCGAAAATCAAGAGCTTGCGATTGTTTTTTCAGATTCAATCACAGGCTCCTAATATCTACAGGGCAAACACAATTCACACTTTATTTTGAAGAATATGAAAATCCGACTCCGAATCTGGATAATTCCAAATTTTGGAGTCGGATTGTTTTTTGGAAGCTGAAAATCATCAGTTTCATCCCAGCTTCGTTTCTTCAATATATTTTCCTATCCTTCAACCTTGAGCTTGTCAGTTTCTGACTTAAGATGGCTCGGAATGTCACGTAGATTTGAAACATGCTGCGTGAATTCGTCCATCGTTAACAGGACTTCCTCGGAGTTTGCGGAAACTTCCTCAATCCTGTCCGAAACTTCGGCAACATCGGAAACCTTTTAGGCCAGCCCCTTGTTGCGCTTGAAGACTTCCATCGTCGACTTGATGGCTTCCTGAATCAGCTTGGACTGCTTCTTGATGTTGTCGATGATATCTTCGATTTCCTTCGTTGAAGCGGCCCTCTGTTCGGCAAGTTTTCTGATTTCAGCCGCAACAACGGAGAATCCCTTGCCGGCTTCTCAGGCGCTGACTGCCTCAATGGAGGCGTTCAATGCGAGCAGATTCGTCTGACGGGAAATCTAGTTGATGACGTTGATAAACAGCGAGTGCAGCGAGAATCCGCCGATCTTCTGTCCCATTTTCTCACGGTGGTGATTGAGTTCGGCCAGTGAGCTGAACTCGTCGAACTTCTTCTTGACGCTTTCAATGCCGACAAGGCGTTGGAACTTCTCATATGCGTCATCGTCTCCGTCCTGTTCTTGATAACTGTTTCGCTTCAAGACTTCCTGAATGTCTACGTTCTTTATTAAGTCTGCATCTGCATCAAGGTCATTTATGCTGATTATGCGGCTTGCAACGCTCTTGACGAATTTTTAATTGAAACCCCTGACCCCAGTGGCCGTTGCACGGCAGCATCACAAGAGTGATCAGCATAACTGTAACATATTTCAATCATGTCACCTCTTCCAGACAATATGCGCAATCTATCAGATAAAATTCTGCCTCCGCTGTGCAGCAGCCTTTACGCACATCATGACAAAAAACACTTATTGCAACATTTTACCACAAAGAATCCTGTTGCAGAACAATTTCAGCAAAAAACACCGCAAATCATCAAAGCGGACAGTCAAAAGACTGTCCGAATGGGCTTCTATTACGCAGCTAACCCGCGAGCCTCACACCCCCTAGGCATACTTCATTATGGCATAATTTCAGATATTGTAAAGTGTTTTCGGTGAATTCACTTAGATCACATTCACTTTCGTTTTATCATTTTTCCGCTTCTTCCAACACAATGTCACTTCACCAGGTATGAGAGAATCTCACTAATTGGATGATGAATCAGACCTGCCATCACTTCATCAATCATTCATTAACTACTTCAATTTCTTTTTTCAAATAATCGATAAACCTTTTCCTGTCCGCTGGCGTAAGGACTGAAGGAACCAATTCTTTTTCCAAATCATCAAAATAGATGTATGCATCCGTTTTGTCCAAATCAAAGCTACTCCACTTGCCGACTAAATCCGCAATTTCTTCGTATTGTTCCTGACTATAATCATCTCTAGGTTCTAACATTGAAGACTCGTAATAAACTGACTCTATACGGAATCTTTTGTTTCTGTTTCTTTCTTCCATTCAATCACACCCCTGTTTAATACGCTGATGGTAACTGCCAATTTACTTATACATCAGGTTTTTTAAATAAGCTCTTCTTAATATACTCAAATCTTATCTCTTCAGCAGCATTACCTGCCTGGCACATGGGAAATCTGCACCAAAAAATGCCGGGGACCAGGAACATTCACTATTTCACCATCTACAGAACTATCAAGTGCGGTACACCAACCGTCAGCTTAGGGGCATTCTTGCCAAGAATTGTAATCTGCTTGTCATTAACCTCATCCGGCAGCAGGTAAAGTGTTATCGCACCGGCAGCAGGTATTTCGTTCCTCAGTATTTCAATCAGCCGGTCGCGCGTATTCTGAGACTGAACCTCCCGCTCATACAGGCTGAACTGTTTCATCGAAAAACCCAATTCCACCAGCCTTTTCCGGTATTCTGCAGCCTGTTTTCTCTCTTCCTTCGTATCCCGTGGAAGATCAAAGCATAAAAGCAGCATCATCACTTACCACCCTCAATGAATCCCGGCAGCTTAAGACTGCTGGATGTACTGTTGTTGATGCAGTTCACATATGAATTAACCGTCACCTTAATGGCATCACCAAGATAGTACACCTTGTTGTCCATGACGCATTTTTCAAACAACACCCTGACAATGTCCTCGCAGTCACTGGAATCAAGCTGCTCGTGATTCCTGGGAATGATGACGTCATGAACAATCAGATCGACAAATGCCCTGTACGGTTCTATCAGATCATCGGACAGATTGAACGGATTCTCGACGGAAGCATGATGGATGCCAAATGAAGGTTCCAACCCGTGCATCACGATTTCCCTTCTGATCAGCGCTCTCAAAACGGCATAGCCATAGTTAAGACCTGCATTAATTATGTCGTCAAATCTTCCGCGCTTGAAATTCTTCCCGAACATCATCGGAAAGTACTCACGGGCGGCATAAGCCTCAACATTATGCTTGTCACCTTCAGTGATGTTTGATGAAATGGACTTAATGAGTCCGACATCATTTCTGCTGTGACCCGTCTGCTCCACGCATTTCGCCTGGTTCCTAATCTTGGCCATGACAATCTTCGACCAGATTCTGTTCTTCGTCTTGCTTGCAAGAGACAGCTGCGCACTGAGGAGTTCAAAGCGGTTCTTCTGGTTGTACACATTATCCATCAGAAGAAGAGGCGAATGCCTTGCATCACAGAAAAGCAGGGCTATTCCGTGTTCCACGCATTTTTGAATCAGCTTGCTCGAAAGGTAGATGTTGACGTTGTCGAAAATCAGAACACCGACATCATCATAAGCCATATACTGTTTGCTCTTGTCAATGACATTGGAGAACTTAAGTCCCTGATTACTCGTGGAAACAAAATGCTGCGTCTTGACATATACAACATTCTTCACCTAATCTGAGACCTCTTTTATCCTGAAACCACATTTTCCCATCTCATAGAAGCTGTTCCTGTCCAGCTTCATGACACTGCCATTAACTCTGACACTCTTGCTCATGTATCTGGTCAGCTTCAGAACGCCATTGCCCTTGAGCCTCATCTTCTTCGGGGCCCTGCTTTGGATTCTTTCCAGATTCACATGATGATAGTCGACCTTCGTCCACAGACCGCTTCCGGCGCCGAGATACAAAGGATTCAAGATGTTCTTTTGAATCACGCCGTCTGGGTAGTCACAAAGAAACTTTTCATGGTACCTTTCGTAAAATCGCCTTGAATATTCATCAAGTTTTCCCACCAGCTCCTTCGCTCTTCCGCTCGTCGTCGTGATCGTGAACCTGACCCGCGTCATCGGCTTCAGCGATTCACGCCAGAGAGGCAATGCATTTGCCGCATTCTTCCTCGCATTGTAGTCCCACTTTTGAACCAGAGTCAGATTGTCAACGCTTATTGGCTTACTGTCAGAAATCCTTATTTCATTGAAAATATTATCCCCATCCTTCCAAGGAACATCATCCGTTTTAAACTCTTCATTAATGAGTATCGTCCTGATTGCGCCCTTCAGTGAACTTCCGGGAATATATGGCCTGCCGTATGAATCCTTGACAAATGCAGAGATTTCATTCAGGTTGCGCCCGGCACCAGGTTTCCGATTCCGGCCGTTCCAGCTTCTTCCGGATGACTTTTCAAATTCGTATCCTGATTCAGAGATAGAATATCCGCCGAAATCCCGGTCCGAAATGCTGTTGGCCGAAAGAAACTCCCCTAATGTAGTCGTTCTCCTTCCGTCGTTGATTTCAGTCATGAAGGCAGTGAAGGCACTGTTAAGTCTTGGGTCGTCCTTGATTCTCAGATAAAGTCTGCCCATGTCCGGAAAATAATATTTATTGTTCTCATATACATATTCCTTTTTTGTATACTTTTCCCCTGATCCGATATGTACAGGTCCTAGAACAAGCAGAGTAAAATCAAACTTAGTATGATAATCCTTCATTTTCCCTTACCCCCTTGAGATCTAAAAACAAGCCCTTCGCAAAATTGTAGACGGGATGCGGATATCCGTCTGGACGAACATCTGCAATCTGCCCCTTGAACTTATTGACAAAGACACTGCCTGCTCTGAATTTGTACAAATCCTGCTTTCTCACCAGCTGACCTGCAGTCTCGCTGTACGCAAAGCCACTGCTCTTCTTCAGGTCATATCTTGCACCGGTCATTGCCTGATGCAATTCGGCGTCCTGCGGAAGTGCAGTTGTCAGAAGCATCTGTTCATTGCCGTCGGTATTAAGCATTTCCTCGAGTCCTTCAGGAAGTTCCTCGATTGCAAGGTCGAACCTTCCGTATCCGCTTGAACGCTTGCCGCCAAGTCCGCTGTACTGAAGGCTGGTCATCAGTTCATCAAGAAGTTCGCTCTGCGTTGCAAGGACATAGACATCCTGACTGAATGTCGTTACTCCCACTTCATAAGGATCTTCACCCTTTCTGACAACGATGCTGCTCCTGCAGAAACCCTCCTGGTCTTCGAAGAGAACGGAATAATCTGCCTCACCCCTGATGAATGCAGACATCTCAGACATCGGAACTGCAACTATCCTGTCCGTCAGCTTGTTTTTCTCGTTGTCTTCCTTCAGGCCTTCAAGTCTGACCATTCTTTTCTTCGGATAACACACCGGCTTTGGAAAATACGGTTCTCCGACATGAGGAAAGGCATCACTGAGGAAGAATCCATCGGATTCAGCCAGTTCAGTGAATTCATTCAGACAGTCATTTTTGATTGCCTCAAGACAAAGGGCGCTGTACAGACGGCTGGCATCAAACAGCATGTCACTCGTATCAAGATACCCCTTTCCGAAGTGAGCGCGCTGAAAGCTCATTCTGTATATTTTAAATGTCATACATTCTATGCCTCCAGTTTTTCATTCAACCTGGTCACGTCGTAATCTCCGAACACCGTTTCCGCCCTGAGTCCGTCAAACTTGATTTTGCCGTACCCTCGGCTGCCGTTTCCGCCGAGATAGTCCAGTTCCAGAAGCCTAAAACCGGCAAGAATGGTGTCAAGGTCCTCTTCCACCTCATCTTCTTCAACAACGTCATAAATAAGTTCAAAGTCAAAGCGGCTCATCCTGATCGCACGCTCAATCTGACGCGGATTTGCAACGGCGGTAACGCGGTTTATCGTATTTTCGAATTTCACTTCCGTATACGAATCGGCACCGCGCTCAAGAAGCTCCCCGCCGTTCGTCAGAATACTGTCCCTGAAGATGAGCCTTGCAGGCAAAGGACACCTGCCGTCTTTGCCGTAGCCGGAACTTGCACCGAAAAGCCTGGTGATCCGTTCATCGTCATCATTTGGTGTTACTGCAACCTGTTCATTATATGCACGGGCAAGAAGCGTTCTCATCTTTCCCTTCAGACTTGAACCGGGAATTACCGGCATGTTCGTAACCGCATCCCTGACGATTGTGGAATCCGCTGCACCGATTGCCGCAAAGGCGTCACCGCCACCAATGTGAAGTCCGCTTTCAAGTTCGATTGTACCACTGAATCTTATTTTACTTAACTTTGTCATTTCAATGCCCCCTAGTCTTTGCCACCATAGTATTTGAAGTAAGCAACCAGTGCTTCCATGTACCGGCAGAACAGAATAATCCAGTCCTTTTCCTCAGGCTTTTCGTAATATTCATTTACCTCGTCCAGTGCCCCAAGAAGATTTGACACTTTCACAAAACGCTTAACTGCCGCATTGCGTCCGCTTTGATAGACCAGCTTGACTTTGAGATATGAAAGCTTTATTCTGGCAGTTTCCACACCCTGTGACCTTACCGTATCGTAAATTGCGCTTGTTTCGCTCAGAATGTTTCTGATTGCAGACATGGTAAGGTAGTCACCCTTACCGTTCTTTCTGTTCGTAACAACATGGAAGTTCTCATCCTTCAAGAACCTGATTACGTTCTCTGCGGACTTCACATATCCCTTTTTATTAAAATTCACTCTGGACGTTTCAATTTCTTCATTCATCCTGTCAATCCTCCCTGATTTCATAAATGTAAAGCATCAAGGCCATCTCGGCCTTCCTGATTTCCCTACCGTCATTGAACCAGTCAATCATCGATTTCCTGAAGTCACGGAAGTTTTCCTTGTCATCAGCCGCGTTTTCAAGTCTGGTAAGGTAATACACAATGCGGGCGAATGAAATCCTGTCAACCTCATCGCGGCTTCTGATCAGATCAAGCAGCTTGTATGCAAAGGCCTTTCCGTATTCGTCCTCATTTTCAAAGAAGTTCCTGATGACGTTGAGTTTTCCAAATGTTATGTCATTGACGTACTCATCGAACGCAAAGACATTGTCCTCACTGAACAGGGCAATCCTGTCCCTGCCGCAAAGCTTTGCCCTTTTCAGCAGGTTCCTTGTCCTCCTGGCGATGATGTTGACCGGTGTCTTGGCTGAAACAAGCGCCACTCCGGCCGAGAATGTCATCTTGCCATCGGTCCACTTTCTGAAACACTCATGAATGTCCTGAACAAATTCCAGAATGTCATCCCATGCACCGATTGCAAAGACGTCATCGCCTTCGGAATAGATGATGCTGATTCTTTTGTCTTCGGCGAAACTGTTCAGATACAATTTAAAGAACGCCTGAATTCTTCTGGAAAGCGTTGCGTAACGGCTCATCGTCGTGTACCTGCCCTCTCCCTGATCCTTGAATCCTGCCAGGAAGCCGGCATAAAGATCATCGACGTCAATCATCAGGGCCCCCAGACGCTTGATGCCGACTGCCGTCCCACCATTGTTCTCCTTCGTCCAATTACGCTCGGCATAGCTGTTGTAGTCGTTTGTCCAGCTGTAGTCGCCGACCCAGATGTGTGTTTCCTGCATGTGGCCGGTGTCAAGACGGTTCTTGGCATAAATGCTTCCCTGAACTTCACCGCTGCGGATCTGATCCTCTGAAGCGGTGTTCAGATACCTGCCGTTACAAAGCGGCAGGCCGCTCTCATCATCGTTAACAACAAAGAACTGCTGTTTTTGAATGTCCCGCGAAAAATTCTCCAACTTGAAACACAGCGAACACTTATTCTCACCATCAATCAGTTCCCTGACACTGTGACAGACGGCACACTCACGGCCTGTCTTCTTGCCAAGCCGGTTGAGTTTCAAAATGTCATCAGCCTGATAGCGTTCTCTGGAATTTCTTTCCAAAAGCTCGTCAATCTCCCGGAAAATCCTGGTGTACTCATCGGAACTGTTCTCCTCCATCACCTGACTGGCCGAAAACAACGCCGACCCCGTCGAAACATACAGCATGTTTCCGAAGTTTTCCATGAGAAACTCGTTGAACTCCCTCTGTGTTCTCCGGACCACATCCCTGTTTTTCGAAGTGTTGCCCGTAATTATGTATCCATGCTCAGTATCAGCATAGATGACACTTGCCTCAGTCAGGCCAAGATTCCTGACGAGACTGTCAACAAACCATCTTGACATCATCTCCATGTAAAATGCACGGCTGCGCAGCTGCTTGTGCGCTCCCTTGCTTGTTATCCTGTAGATGAAATCCTGTACGCCGGTAAAGTCAAAGCCGACCATCATGAAGGCCTGTTTTTTGTAGAAGGACCGTCCCCTGTCCACAAATTCGGTCTTGTAGTCATCGATTCCCTTCTCGTCAGCATACTGGAGAATGGCACATGCATAAGCTGCAGTCAGCTTCATGTGGTCGTATAGGGAAATGTCGGAAACTTCCTCCATGCATGTCGATGAAGGCATGAAGCTCATTGTCGCCTCAACAAGATTGATTACACTGGGAATATACTCTTCGGTAAATTCAACGGCTCTCAAACCAGTACTAAAATAGGAAACGCCTCGCCCGTACTCGCCAGAAGTATAATCATGCCTGAATTCACTTGGAAACACCTTATCAACATTGTCAGGCTGTAATTCGCCTGGTGCAATGTATCTTTTGGAGGCATTCTTCCCATACCGGTTGAAAATGTCCTGCAGCGGGATCTTTGCATAAAATCCCCACTTGCCGTCCTCCATTTCCTTTCTTCTGTCCGTGCCGCTGGCAATGTTGTCGGCAATATATGTAATATGCGACAAGGAGTTTGCGGGAAGAGAACTGCTCATATAATTTTTGTGATGATAACGCAGTGAATGCGTTATCTCACGGTTGTCCGTGTATTTTTCCAGAAAATCAGCGCCAATCTTTTGATGTTTTACCATCCTTCCTTCCGCACGCTGGAGAGCCTTGCCGATGTCATGAAGAAACGCTCCGTAAAACATGTCATTCATTCTTTTTTCCAACATTATCAACTCCTTCCAAAATCCTGACCGCTCCCATGCCCATGCTGGTCTTGACGCCAATGCCGGAATATTCCGCAAACTTCAGCAGCATCGCAATGTAATTAGTCAATGTCTGGCTTCCATGGCAGACCAACGTCAGGTACCCCTGAAAGCCGTTCACATATGCCTTATGAAGGTAGAAGCGCCGTGACTTGAGGCTGAATGCGGCAACCTCAACCTTGCTGCAGATTTCATCAAGCAGTTCAAAATCAATGTCCTCACCCTTCTCAAAAGCACAGCCGTACTTCTTCATCAGGTTCTGAAAGACAAGCCGTACGTCAGGCAGGAACACGTATTTCCCGTTGGTCTTGAAGGCCGTCGGCGTCATGATCTTCAACTTGAGAACCTTACTGCAGTCGTTTCCATAGAAAATTTTCGAAAGATCAGACTCGCTCCGTTCAAATACAGACTTTTCAATGATTTCAAATTCATGTTGATTGCCGCTGTTAATGCGTATCATGTTGCGTGAATCACTCATGATCAGAGGTTCAACCTCATTGCATGCTTTCCCTGTAAGCAGGTTAATGATGAATGACACTGACTCTTCATCATGAACAACCTGAATTGACAGCGGATTCATTCCCGCCTGATGCAACTCCGAAGCGAAGTCATCATCAAGATGATTCATAAGCCATCCATGAAGATATACCGATTCCCTGCAATCATCAATGTCGCATTCGCGTCTGCACTTCAAGAGTAATTTCTTCATTGTTATCCCCACTCTTTTTAGTTATGTTTTAATCGTATAACAACGAAAGGTTGGGAACTCCCAACCTTCATGTTTTCATTTTATATCCAAATATAAATGATTACAACCACTTGCATCATATTCTTCTCAAGTGCCCCAACCGCTTACCTTGAAACGATCGGAACGTATTCCGTAAAACAGAAAAATCGCATTATCATAGGCGTCCAAACTGAACGCCTCGGTAACAAGAGCAGCTGATTCGTCTATCCCATTGCGAAGATCGGTCTTACCGCAAACGAGATAGATTTTCATATTATTTATATTTGAAAACATTTTGATCACGATACCAAAGATAGTTGTTCAAATTTTTGAGAATCTCTCTTAAAGCTCCATTGTAAATTCGAATTTCAACATCTTCCGTAATAATTTTCGCAGCCATTTCCCTAACTGGACGGTATGTTTCTTTAGGGCTTCGGTCAACAAGGTTGACTCCCGCGACGTCATCCAATTTCATATTTAAACCTCCGATTATACTTGATGTTTAAAGCATGCCAAGATATCGGAGGTTTATGAGGAACGCTTATTTAAAGACCGCTTACGATGGGGCGAATATCAGTATCCTCTTTTTATATACGGAAAACGCACCTGTCGGATTCAAGTGCGTTTAGCATTGACGAACATAATGACTGCGTCTCATCTTTTCATCTTGGTTGTAGCACGAAAAACTCTGCTATACAAAAGCTTGCTTTAAATAACAGAATTATCCCGTATTTTTTACATTGTATCACTTTTTTTCACTCGGAGATAGGTAATTATCGCAAGACGGCAGAAAAACGTTGATGGCCCGACCGTTTGGTTTTCGTCTCCTTCACTCGGAGATAGGTAATTATCGGAACGACTGTCTTTATGAAGATAAAATTTTCTCAATGTTTTCGTCTCCTTCACTCGGAGATAGGTAATTATCATTAAGTTGATTGTGTTTGTTTTATTACTGAAGTTGTTTTCGTCTCCTTCACTCGGAGATAGGTAATTATCGTATGCGCAAAGATGGAATATTACTTTAAGTGATACCGGTTTTCGTCTCCTTCACTCGGAGATAGGTAATTATCAAAATATAAAGAATTATAATGAGGATAGATTAAAATGTTTTCGTCTCCTTCACTCGGAGATAGGTAATTATCACTTAGTAATTGTTCTTTGAAAATTTAATGGGTGGTTTTCGTCTCCTTCACTCGGAGATAGGTAATTATCAATGAATTATTACAAAGAAAACGAAGAAGACTTTGTTTTCGTCTCCTTCACTCGGAGATAGGTAATTATCAAGATTTGTTCAGTGACAATTTCGAAACTAATGAGTGTTTTCGTCTCCTTCACTCGGAGATAGGTAATTATCACCGTTTAATCCAAATAGAAATTATTTTTATTTCAAGTTTTCGTCTCCTTCACTCGGAGATAGGTAATTATCTGTTTTTGAAGTTGCTATTAGTGCTATGTCAAAAAAGTTTTCGTCTCCTTCACTCGGAGATAGGTAATTATCGAAAAGTAAAGGAGATAATAAAATGAAAGATGAAGATGAGTTTTCGTCTCCTTCACTCGGAGATAGGTAATTATCATTTCGTAGATGATATCGAAGAACTGGACAACTGGAAGTTTTCGTCTCCTTCACTCGGAGATAGGTAATTATCAAATGAATAGAGTTTTAGAGTTTGCAATTAAATTTGTGTTTTCGTCTCCTTCACTCGGAGATAGGTAATTATCAAAAGTTAACTAGAAAAGATATTCAAGGCAATGTTTTAGTTTTCGTCTCCTTCACTCGGAGATAGGTAATTATCCACAAAGTTTTAGAATTTGTTTTGAAATTGGTTGTATGTTTTCGTCTCCTTCACTCGGAGATAGGTAATTATCCGACGCATCCAAAAACACCATAACAACGGCATTTTCATCCTGTCCAAGCCGCCCGGAACCCGGGCGAGACGTACCTAAATGGAACAGCACCGCCCAATTTGACGGCAGTACATCGTACCAATGCATCGAACATCTATATTTTATCCTATTTTTTATGAATATGCAACCCAGTCTCGAATTTTCAGTCAGTTCGCCCCTTGCATGTTGCCTTGACAATAATCAAAAGAGGCTGGAAAAAACTCCTTCTTCACTCCTGAATTAAATGAAATGCCGAACAAAGGCGTCGTAATTCGACTGATTTTGTCCGGCATTCTTTCAATTTTAAGACATGAAAACCCGCTTTTCTATAAAATACAGAACTGCGAATCTCCTTCTCAATCAGGGCTCCAAGGAGGGATTATGGGCAAATTGCCGATTTCTTAAGATTTGATCGTAAATTCCAGTCTTCTACGAAGAATTATCCCGAATACACAAAGTCCCGGATGAAATTTGCAGTTAATTGCAAATCATCCGAGATTTTTGTTCGAGACAGTTTTTTTACCCCAGTCTCCCTGATTTTCATTCCATTGTCTATTCCATCAGCCCGAACATCAGTATGCCGGCTGCGACTGCAACGTTGAGCGATTCGGCATGTCCTTTGATCGGGATATAAAGGTTAAGGGAAGTTTCCTTCAACAGTTTCTCACTCATTCCGTTGCCTTCGTTTCCCATGACAAGCGCAAAGTCGCTGTGACGTCCGACCTGATCATAGGAACGGGCCTGATCGTTCAGCTCGCTGCCAAAGACCGGCAGTTTGCGCTGCTTGAATTCTTTAGCCCATTCGATCAGGTTTCCGGAACAAAGCTTCAAATGAAACTGGCTGCCCTGC
>Ga0256406_1005106_pt1 | contig 14325 bp, 8 predicted proteins | sample RumenRJG_03DNA_FD_185986 | JGI IMG/M metagenome (GOLD analysis project Ga0256406, IMG submission 185986) | Bovine rumen microbial communities from Lethbridge, Alberta, Canada - RJG_03 | ecosystem: Host-associated > Mammals > Digestive system > Stomach > Rumen | place: Canada: Alberta | collected...
GGGGTAAGGGGATGGTGGCTACATATTGATGTTGTGCTGTTGCTTTTTACTGAAAGCTGCTACTAACGACTCATAAATCTACCCTTAATCGTGTATTGGATGATAGTTGCGGATTTTAGGTAGAATAAAGCAACGCGTTGCCCTATTAGTAGTGCTGATAATTTCTGTCGCGTTTTCAGAAACTATCAGTGCTCAGAAGGTAGCTGTGCGTAATAATCTGCTGTATGACCTGACGCTGACACCAAACCTCGGTATTGACGTGAAATTAGGCGACCAATGGTCGGGAGGCCTGAGTGCCGGTTTCAACCCTTGGCCAACTAGTGATAACGTGAGTCGGAAGTGGCGCCATCTGCTTATTGCTCCTCAGTTGCGCTACTGGACGAAAGGTGTTTTCGAGGACCGTTCTACCTACTGGGCACTTAATCTGATATATAGCCATTACAATGTAGCCGATGTAAAATTCCCCTTTGGCATGTATCGCGACGTACGCGACAAGCGACTGCAGGGTGACCTGGGCGCGCTGGGCGTATCGTTTGGCTATACATGGCGTCTGAGCCGACTGTTCCGTATGGAGGCTGAGGCTGGCATGAGTGGTGGCTATGCGTGGAGCAAGCAGTATGCCTGCGGGCATTGTGGTACCTATGAGGGACGTAATGATAAGGCATTCCTGATGCCGAAGCTGGCGCTTAACCTGGTATTTGACCCCAGAAAGAAACCTGTACCTGAGCCAGAACCAGTCATCGTGATACCTGTGGATACCATGAAACCAGAACCTATCCCTGTGGTGGAGGAAAAACCCGATATCATCAAACAGCTAATGGCGGAGAATCCTGTGCTTTGCGATATTTCGGATTACCGACCCTACGACCCCACGAAACCTATGCGTCGTGACTCAGCTGCTTTGCTGGTACACTTTGAGTTGGATAAATACGACCTGAAACGTGACTTCCGCCAGAATGCCGGGACGTTGGATCGTATCATCAGTCTGACACGCCAGATAGTGGCCGACTCTACGGCTGAAGTACGTCTGATTCAGATTATCGGATTCGCTTCTATCGAGGGTCGTATCAAGCACAACGAGATGCTGGGCGCACAGCGTGCCTTGGCTCTGAAACACTACATCCAGAATGCTGTGGAAGTGCCCGACTCTATGTTTGAACTGAACAATGGCGGTGAGGCATGGGCCGAGTTCCGCGACCAGATTGCAGAATTGATAGAGAAGCACGACGACCAGTCGGAAACGATGGTTGCTGAACTGAAACGTGCTATCTATATTATTGATAATGAACCCGCTGCCGACCATCGTGAACAGCGCCTGCGTGTTCTCAACGGCGGACGTACCTGGAACTATATCAAGGAACACGTTTTGGCCGATCAGCGTAACTCTGGATATATGCGTATTTACCTTGAACGAAAAAAACCTTAATTAAGAAAAAATACTCCTTAACTAGCAAGAAAGAAAACCTTACCAGAAGAAGAGTATAAATCTCTAACCAGATAATACGAATTCCCTAACCAGAATAAGTGATTTTCGGAAGAAAGTAAAAGAATTAAATATTAACTAAATCTTTGCAAATAATGAAAAAGCTTCAATTACTAGCCTACGCAGGAGCGATAGCACTGCTAAGCACAGGAATCACAGCCTGCTCTGATGATAACCTTACACAGGAGGTTACCCCCAGCCCAGGTTACAACCCCGAAACGGGTGAGGTGACTGCCGACTTTGTTTTTAACGTATCTACAGGAACGAATGGCACTTCGCGAATGTCATCTGCGAATGTTCAGGCCTCCATTAATACAACAGAATCAGAGACGTTTCGTGGAATAGACAATGCTAAATTGTTTGCCTACAAAATTAAAAATGCAGACAATTCAGTAAAAGATGGTTGGCACATCGCTTATACACCTACACCGTCGCCAGTAGTGAAAATGTTTGACTTGGGAACTGTTATGGCTGCTGGATCTATCACACCAGCTAGTACTGGAGATAAGGTTCGCTCTCGCCGTGTTGTTGAACTGGCACTTCCTACTGAGACCAATACACTGCTGTTCTATGGAAAGGCTATCAAGTCAGGCTCAAACCAACAGCAGGGCTCTATTGAAATGTCTGTCAGCCCAGACGGGGATTTGGCAAAGCATTCCTTCCGTCTGAACAAGATTATTCCTGATGGTTCCGATATGCAAACGGAGTTCCGGCAGTCACAAACACTGATAGCAGCAGTGTTGACTAGGATTATCCGCTCCAGTTATACAAATACTGATGCTGTCACAGTAGATGGAAAAACCTTGCCAGCGAACAGTACGATAAAATGGTCGGATTATGTTACAATCAATAGAAATGATCCCACTAAGCCTGCCGAGATTAGCAGTATTGTTGCGAAAACACAAGATCCTGTGATAGCACAAAGTCAGAGTGCCGTTTCTATGTCTAACCTTGGTGAAATCCTGTCTCAGGCTTATGTTACATTTAATACCATTTATAGTGATGGTACGCAGAGCGAACTTCGCGCTGGTTCGGGACCAGACATCAGACGTATGATGTCAGATCTTTATACGGTCATTTCTACAGTAAAGAATGCAGTGCCTGTAAATCTGGAAGAGACTATCGCAAAACGTTTAGGTGTTAATATATGTAATAACATCGAAGCATGTTTTGATCCTTCTACCTTCGAGTTTAAAACAAACTCAACCATTAAGGAATTTATTGGTCTTACTCCTGCTCAGACGGATAAGATTAATGATGATCTGAAGATGAATGACTTTCCTAAGGACAGGTTTAATTTGCCGTATGGAGCAACGATTCTTCAGCTGACTTATAATTCTACGAGTAGTATTAATGCACCGGAATACTCTTATATGGGCGCTGTTCCTACCTACGCCATGGGAGGAAATGCTGGTTCTACTAGCGCTTTTGATCCCTCTAACTGGGTATATCCAGCAGAGCTTTGCTATTTTGGCAATAGTCCTGTACGTGTGACAGATGAGACTAAGGCAACTGCTGATTATCCGGACGGAACTACAAATTGGATGTATAATGGTAATGTGAAGTGGAATGGTTGGACAGACAATGGTCATGTACTTTCTACAACCCGTTCTGTGGCAATGCGTAATAGCGTGAATTATGCAAACGCCTTGTTAAAGATGAATGTGAAGTATGGCGCCGCAACATTATATGATAATAATAAAAAGATTCAGCATGACCGTACCGGCGCAAATGAAGATGATAATTCTATTGATGTTGTTTCACCCGGTCAGTTTGAATTGACGGGTATTGCCATTGGTGGTCAGAACCGCTCTGTGGGCTGGAACTTCCTTCCCCGATATGATCAGGCTGTTGATGGCAATAGCGTGAGCACACCACAGTATTCTTGCATGGTATATGATTCCGATATTATTAATACTGCCATTCCTGGAGCAACATCTCCAACAGGCGGCTCACCATCTTACGACAATTATACGCTGTTGTGGGACAACTGGGATGATGAGATGTATAATGGTTCTCAGCGTACGGTGTATGTGGCTCTCGAATTTAAAAATAACACAGGCAAAGATTTCTGGGGTATGAACAACTTGATCCGCAATGGTGGTACTTTCTATATCACAGGTAAACTTGATCCGGATGCCATCAAAGTGTCAGGAAAATCACCGGACGATATCAAAACTGATAAGTCGCTTGGAATAGATTGGCCAACGGATTATGAAATGCCTCCTTATTACACGACAGAACAAGCTGCAGCTGCAAATAATAACACGCTCGACAGTAAGACCATCAAGCAGCGTCGTGTGTTTATGCAGGATTATATGACAGAGGCCACTTTTGTGCTGACAGAGAACTCTCTGAAACATGCACTGGTTGCTGTGCCCGACTTGCGTTCTACACAGATCTCACTGGGTCTGAGTGTTGACCTCAAGTGGAATAAGGGCTTGGTATTCGATGACGTAAAACTGGAAGGTGGCCAGTAATTATTTATTATAATGTACGCGCGTAAGCGAAAATGAGATGAAGAGGTATATGAACATATGGAACCAGATAGGCAAGATGATGGCACCTTGCCTGCTGGTTCTATGCCTCTTCACAAGTTGTTCGATGATTGACGACGACTTGGACAACTGTACGCAGTTGGACTATGAGTTGCAACTCATCACGAATATGACGACGGAGGTGCAGACACAACTCACGGCAGAGACGGATGTCAGTGTGGCTTCCGTGTTGCGTGCTCACTTGTCGGATATCTTCACCGACTATGCCCACGATGTGGACTTGTCGTTCTACGATACCAAGGGTGACTCCGCTCGCCTGCATCATGATGAGCATATCATGGATGCCAACCAGCATAGTTACACACTGTACATCCCTCGCCAGAAGTATATGCACCTGGCTGTGGCCAATATTGTGGACGACCCACTTGTTGACCTGATGTATGACGATCGCTGCTATACGGCGCAGGTGGCTTTGAGAGACCTGGCTACCTCACGAGGAGCAACGTCGATTCCTGACACTATCGACTCGCAGACAACGGGGCTGTTTACGGCCCGTCAGCTCATGGAGATGATTGAGGGTATTAACCAGACCTTTAACGTGAAGTTGTATATGGCTAACTGCGCTGCTGCCTTGGTGATGGACCCGCAGGGTCATAGCACCGATGGCATCAAGGTTTATTCTACTGGCTTCGCCACTGCATTTAATATCGCTGACAGTTCTTACGTGTTCAGCAATCCTTCGCCTATAGTACGCACAAAACTGCTGCATAGGGAGTCAGAGAATGATAACCTCACCTTCTGTTCGGTGACCTTCCCTTCGCGAGAGCCATTGGCTACCCGTACGGTGATAGAGACTGAAGAGCCGTTTATCGCTCAACCAGATGAGAATGCTTTGTGGGAACTCCGTGTTTATGTGCCACAATCAGACGGCACTATTACAGAGACAGTACTGCGAGTGAAGGAGCCTCTGCGTGCTGGTCAGTTGAAGATTATCAAGTGCAGGATAGGCAGCAACGGTGCTATCGAAGTGGATGGTGGCAGTTCGGAGGTGAGCACCTCTGTGACGCTTGACTGGAAAGATGGATTGGAAATAGAGACATGAGGAGCCTATATTATTATAATAAGGTGTTGATGGGAGCGATGCTGACGATGCTGCTCCTGTTGGTGGCTTGTGCTTCTGAAGATGATCAGGGTGCAGGCCAGCCCTTGCGTTTGGTGAATGCAAACCTGACAATCTCTCTGCCCAAACGCATTGCCAACATACATCGCATCACCCGTATGTCGTCGGACATCGTGCAGGCTAATAGTGATGAGAACGACTTCCGTGGCCTGTCCGACATACACATGCTTTGCTTCAATCAGTATCCCACACAGACTTCAAGTAACCTGGGGAATATGATCAGTATAAAAACCTCTGGCGATGAGGTCAATGATACTGTCACAGAGGAAGACTATTCTCTATGTCAGAGTATCAGCATACCTGTAGGTACCTCTCATTTTGGCTTCTATGCCCGTGCCGACGATGCTCCGAAGAACCACGAGGAGCGTATGAAGTATGGGGTGATAGAGACTGTCGGATTGGATCGCAGTTCTTATCAGGGAAATAGTGGTATCCGCTTCCGTCCTGTACAGATATGCACATCGAGAGACAGCTTGGGCGACAGTCCTGCAGGACATGCTCTTCTCCGTTTGCTGGATGACCTGATGAATACCACCGTGGATGTGGCTGCTCCTAATAACTGCTGGCCTACGGCAGGCAATCTCTACATGAATGAGGCCTGGCAGCAGATGACACAGTTGACCACGCTATCTTCTTTTCATATTCAGACGATGTTGGAGTATGTCTATAGGATGATGAATATGGAAAGCCCCGATGAACAGGGAAAGGAATTGGCAGAGGCTATATCTGCGAAGATTGCCAGCTGCTGTGTGGAAGTGCCTGATTCGCCCAATAAAAAGCTTATCTTGAAAGATGAGTATCTGGGCTTTCCTGCCGACATCAACCTGCCTGATGGTGCTGCCCGCATCTGCTGGAACGCCCAGGAAAAGCATTTCGTGGTGCCTGCCACCTATACTTATGGTAATAACCTTCATGCTACGTCAGTCACCGACTATGTCTACCCTATGAACCTGCAGTATCAGGTATTCTCTGATTTGCTGGCTTCTGAAGAGCAGGTCATCAATAAGATTGAGCCTGCAAGTAGCGATACGTTGACCGCGGATACAACCCAATACAAGAATTGGACAGACTTGATTAACAATGGCTATGCCGGTGCCGACAAGACCGTTCAGCCAACGACTCAGTCGGTGGCGATGGTTCAGCAGGTGCAGTATGCCGTAGGACGTATAGCAGTAAAAACGCGTATTGGTACTGGCACCATCTATGATGCGAAAGGAAATTATGTGCCTGCTTTTGATGGCATGTTCACCCTGAAGGGCTATGTGGTGGGCGGACAGCATGAGGTGGACTATGACTTTCAGCCCATGACAACCAGTCGTGCCTATGCCATCTATGATACAGATGTCAATGGAGGACCGCAACCTCTGAAACGCCGTTATTTTACTGAGCAGGATCATATCCTTGCACTCGGTACGGCTCCCAATACAGCCATCCTCATTGCTTTGGAATTGGTAAACAATGGTGATGACTTCCAAGGAGCTGATGGCGTGATAGTGAAAGGGGCCACCTTCTATCTGGTGGCATCTATGAAGCCACAGGATGGCATCAACTATAGTGAGACGCTGAATCAGATTGTCAGCAAAGACCGATATACCTCTGTGAATATCACAATCAATAGTCTGGCAGAGGCAACCTATGGCTTACCCAATATGCAGATACCTCGTCCGATGGTTGGCCTGAGTGTTGATTTGAAATGGGAGGAGGGACTCTGGTTTGATGATGTTCCGCTGGAGCCCGTGATATTATAAGACAATACATATATAGTAAAAAAATAACCAAAATGATAACGATATGAAGAAATCTAAGACACTTACCTCAATGATGACTGTCGTCCTTGGTGGCTCGATGGTTTTCACCGCTTGCTCGTCGTCTGACGATGCGATTAATGAGCAGCTTGTTTATAATGAGAATGGACAGGCTGGTGTAAAGTCGGAGTTTGTCATCTCTATTCCCCGATCGGTGGTTGGTACTACCCGTATGAGTAACGATGTGACACAGGAGAGTGGTAGTGTGAGTCAGTTCCGTGGAATCGATAATATCCGCCTGATTCCTTTTGATGCGAAGCCTACTACGTCATCAACAAAACTCACCGATATCATGCGACTCAGTTCCATCACTGCCTTGAGCAGTCCTGGTGCCGTGAACTACAAGGTCTATAGTGACAAGTTCGTACCAGTAGGTACCAAGTACTTCCTGTTCTATGGTAAGGCTATTGATGCTGTTGCCGATGAGGCTATCAGTTCTCGTAGCGAGAAATTTTATTATGGTACTCTGAATGCAAAAGGCTTGTCGGACGATGAGTTTACAACTGTCAACGACATCCTGTTCTCGCCAGTTCAGATCAACACCAATGCTACTGCTCAGGCAGGTGACGCAACAGGACAGGCTATTGTGGCATTCCTGACACAACTGGCAAATATCAGTGTATCGGGTGTTGCTGCACCTAATGATAAATGGAGCACTACCAATAACTTGCCGTTGGCAGCCCTCTATAAAAATTTCCTGGGCTTGACAACCGGTTCTTCCAATTCGATGGCTATCATGCTGAGCAAACTCTATTTCTCGATGGATATCGTGAAGAGCAATGATCCTGCCCGTCCTTTGGCCGATGCTATCAAGAATAAGATTATGTCTGCCTGTGCATCAGAACCAGTCAACAATGATCCTGTAAACCTGGTAAGCACTTATAGCGGCTATCCTGGAAATATCGGTCTGCCTGATGGTGCCGTACGCTTACGCTGGAATCAGACATCAAAGATCTACGAGGATATCACTGCCAACTATACCAAGGGCTTCCGCTTGAAGATTACCGACTATGTCTATCCTGCAGCCCTGTGGTATTATGCCAATACCTCGCTGAAGGCTGCCACAGAGAAGAAATCTGACCAATATGATAATGCCGGCACATGGAGTGGCGTGATAAATTCGGTATATAGTGGTGCTGAGGATGAGGTGGAAGCCGGTACGCGTTCCATTGCCCTGCGTAGTCCTGCCAATTATGGTGTAGGTCGTTTGCAGACCAAGGTGAAGATGGGAAGTGGTACCTTCTATGATGGTAATGGTCAGGAGGTGAATACGACTGCAGGCTACACTCTGAAGGGTATCCTGATAGGTGGGCAGAACAGCGTGGGTTACGACTTTACCTCTAAGGGTGACGAGAACCTGGCTATCTATGACTGTAAGATGGCATCAAACAGCATTATTGCCAAAGCTGACTATACCACCTCTGCTAACCAGACACTTGCTTTGGAGACGAAGAGCAATCAGGTGGTACACGCTGCCCTTGAGCTTGTCAATAATGGCGATGCCTTTATGGGCTTCGATGGCGTGATTCCTCATGGAGGCACCTTCTATCTGGCAGTGAAGCTTGATCCTACTACCGCTACTAACTATAAGAATACTGGTGATGAGGATGACTTGAATAAGATTGTGATGCAAGACCACGTTACGAAGTTGACTGTGACTATCAAAAATGGTGGTGCTACTGTTGACCGCAACAATGATGGCACGCCTGATGTCTATATCAAGGACGAGAATGGTGTTCCCACCGGTGTTGATGTTGATGGCGACGGATTAGTGGATCCTTACGATATCGATGGCGACGGAAATGATGATGTATTCATCACAGACCCTGTTCATGGTGGTCCCGGTTGGGATATCGATAATGATGGTGAGGTGGATATCCATGTGACGCCTGATCAGGAGACAGGAAAATATCCTGATGCGCCCAATAATCCCGAGGGACTTGGTGGCGCCACCAATGGTGTGCCTGACCTGACAAGTCCTGGTATCGAACTGGGTACTTCTGTCGACTTGGAATGGCAGGAGGGATTGATTCTGAATCCAGAAATCTAATTTATTTAAATCTGGCAGAGAGTGATTAGAAGAAGATTATATCGCATGTTGCTGATGCCTGTGCTGATGGCGCAGGCATTCAGCGCGTGTACTTTCGTTGATCAGACCATCGACGATTCTTCTGAAAACTCTCCTCTTGGAATCGTAGACTCTGTTGCCGTAGGTTTAGGAGTCAGTTTTGAGAAAGGACATACGGGACAGACACGTATGTCTGCTAATGCCACACAGACTAATGGCACTTTTCGGGGAATATCAGACTTTTTCCTGATTCCCTATGCTACGGAGGGGGTAATCGGTCCTAATGACGTCCCATTGAAGAAGAATATTGAACTGGGACGCTATATCAGCGAGACGCGTCTCATTAATAATAACAATGCTGCCTTCTATAAGCCCGTCTACGTACCTCGTAAGACGGCTTCATTCCTTATTTTCGGTCATGCTCCAGCAGGCGCGGATCCCTTTACTTATGGCTCTCTTTCTGGATTTGAAGATATTGAGAACCATACCAAGCCAAGTGACATCACCTTCTCGCTGAATCCTATTTACACAGAAACCGGAATACCTGCTGTAGCGCAGCAACTGGCTGACTTCCTGACGGGTATTGCATCCATCCGTTATGAGTTGCCGGAAGGCTATTATGGAGATATCTTCTACCGCGTGTTGCGTCATCCAGTCTATGTGTGGAGTAATCCAGACAGCTATGAGCATGAGGGGCTGGCAGATGCTTTCTCGCTTCTCTCGAATGACGACAGAGTGATGGGAGGTTCTTCACAACATGTCAGTTGCCTATTGACAGCTCTTTATAACAGGCTCTATCAGGTGGCTACCTCTGATCCTACAGCAGTGAGTTATTACGTTAGCAGTAATGCTCCGACACCCGTAGGCACCGTTTATCCATATAGAGAAATGGCAAAAGCTATTCGTACAGCAATAAATAATTCGGATTTTGTGCAACTAAGCGGTTATGGAAGTAACGTAACCGTTAGTCTGAAGACTCCTCGGAATCAGTATCCTACAAGTCTCAAACTGCCTGATGGCGCTGCTGCTATCCAGTGGAATGCTGATGCACAACAGTTTCAGGTGGTATTGCAAACAAAGGCTTCGGCTAAGGTGTTGAGTGCCAGTCGTATCTGTTATCCTCCATTACTGTGCTATTATGGCAATAGTCGTATCAAGACTTCGGATACCGACTCAGAACAGGAGCATTATGTGTCTTCTAATAGCTGGAGTCAGATTTTGGATGAATATCAGAATTCATCGGCTGTGGTCAACTCAAAAACACAGTCGATAGCCATCAAGGATGCTATCAACTATGGGGTGGCTCAGTTGCGTGTTTGTATAAAAAGTCCGCTCATTTTGCATGACCGGGGAAATATGCATGAAATCAGTGTGACTGGAACGAACTTCCCCCTGACGGCACTTATTGTTGGTCCGCAATATGATGTGGCGTATAATTTTGACCCGTTGGCATCATCGGACGAGCATGCCATCTATGACCCTCGGGTCATGGATCACGAGAATAATCCAATCTACCTGATACCATATAGCGTGGCAACGGCCTATGCAAATACGTTGGTACTGCCTACGAAGAAGGATGAGGTGGTCTATCTGATTCTGGAGTTTACAAATAATAGCGGCGTAGATTTCAATGGCGCGAACGGGGTGATTGTCAACGGCTCGAAATTCTATATGACGGCAAAACTCGACCCCACGAAGGCTGTTGGTTATAATGCTGACGACAACACAATGAACCGTGTGTTCTCGCAGGATGGCTATACAGAGGTGACCTGTGTGGTGAGTGACCTGAAGGGCGCATGGAATGTGGTGCCCGACACACGTGACCCGCAGTTGGAGATTGGAGTGTCGATGGAAATGAAATGGACACATAGCACGACAACGAATGTGTTGCTGGATTGATATGATGAGATATTTAGTACTGATACTGACCTTAGTGCTTGTTGCATCTTGCGGGCATGACTCAGAGACTACATCTTCTCTGAAAGATGCTGGCGTGCTGAATATCTATGTCTATCCGGCTGACGACCCGATGGTGACTCGTGGTGACGAGGGACTGATTAGTGCGAAGGTTTTGGAGAATGCGGTGAAATCTCTGAAGATATGGGTCTTCAGACATGCGGGAGGTGCTGCTACGGATTTGCCGCTTCACTATCTGGCACCTGCAGAACCAGAGTTGCAGGGCAGTCGTGCAAAACTGTTTCAGATAGCTTTGACGGAGGAGCAGGTAAAAGCGATAACAGGTGATGGCAATCAGGTGGATGTCTATGTGCTGACAAATGCAGAGAGTATCGGTTTGGGCACCTTGAATGGCAGTTCCAAGCGTAGTGAGGTACGCGATGCGGTGATTGCGTCCGACTATTTTGGAACAACCAGTCTGACAACGGACATCTCTGAAGCCGGACTGCCGATGGCGGGCTGTGCGGAGAATATCTCTGTTCAGGGCTCCTATCCTGTTCTGAGTCTGCCTGTGGTGAAGCTGACACGTTGCGTATCAAAGATTCGTTTCGTGATGGCTCAGAATAAAGATGTGGATGCGCAGTTCTCTATCACCAGTATCCAGTTGCATGGCTACCAGTTCCCTGAGACGGAGCATGTGTTTAATACGACTGCCAACCCCTACTATATCAGCGACGGATATGTGACAGACCCTGTATCCATCACACCTCCTGCTGTCGTGGCAAAGACGGAGCGTATTTTTGATCTTGTGTATAAGTCGCAACAGATACAAGACTACGAGGATATCCTCGATAAGTTTGTAGCGGATGGTGAGGCCTCGCAATTAGGACCATATTATTTCCGTGAGAGTGACAAACGCCTGTCGGGTACGATTGGTTATCGTATTGAGGAGAATAATCAGGTGTATGACAAAACGGTGAACTTCCAGATGAACGAGGTTCCTGGCAACTATAACTTCAGCAGAAACCATTCCTGGATAGTCTATGTATATTATCTTGGAGGTGAGGAACTGCGTATGCTTCAGGTATATATCCGCTCATGGGAAGAGGCCGAGAGAGAACGTGATTTATTTAACTGGTAAGGAGAATAGTAATGAAACAGAGAATGACGATATATGATACTTTGCTGTGGGCAGTATTACTGCTCATGGTATGGGGCGTGTCGTCATGTTCTGATGATAGCGAACCTATGGATGAGGATACGTTGGAACTGCTTTCTTACAGTCGTGAGATGGAAGAAGTGACACGTACTGCTACTGTGCCTGCAGGCTATCAGTTGTATGTCACCCAGCATCCAGAGGTGGTGGAAGAGGAACATGCTATCTGTGCGTATCTGACAATAGCTCCAAGTGATGCATCCCTTCGTCGCTTTGTCTATGAGACCGACCACTGGCATTCCAACGCCATCGTAAAGAATGGAGTGGATTACTATATCTATGGCTATCTGCCTATGGGGGCAGTTGATAATACGGCGATATCTCCTCTTCAGGATAATTACAGCCTGGGTGCAATGCTTCATATGGAGGGACTGGACTATTTCTCAAATAAAGACATCAGTTTGATAGTGGGTGTGAAAGGTACAGAGAATGCCGATGATGATGTAGAGGTGAAACTGGGTAATTTCCTTTATCAAGGTAAGGGACGTAATCAGAATCATGTCTATCTGCTGTTCGATCATCTCTATTCTGCCTTGCGATTCAGCATTCGTGTCGATCAGAATTACGCGGAGATGCGGAAAATTCATATCAAGTCAATCGTGCTGACATCCAGTGCAACATCAAAGGTGAATGCTGATATCGTGATGAAACCGGGTGCTACACCTATTAACAGCATCACCTACACATCGGTCGGTACGACAAAGGGAGAATATACGTTGCTGGATACCGAACATGAGCTGACAACAGCCTATGAGACCCTGGGTGTTCCAACTTATTTCGCCAGTGGTGCCAGCGTGAATCTGAAACTGCAATGTGTCTATGATGTGTACGACAGGAAGAATAACCTTGTACGTAAAGACTGTACAAGCGAGAATAAACTGCAGGATGTGCTGCAAACTATCAAACGTGGTGAGAGGAGAACGATAAAACTGACAGTGAAACCAACCTTCATTTATGTCCTGTCCGATCCGGATCTGGACAGTCCTACGGTGGTAACTGAATAACAATAGGAGAATGGACAATTGAGAATCAAAGATACGATAATAGGCTTCATGATGTTCCTGGGCGCCGTGACGGCTCAGGCACAGATTACCATTGGTGGTAACGTCTATGGCGGTGGTAATGCCGGTGATATGAACGGCAAGACGAGTGTTACCGTGCGTGCCGGCGATATCAATGGCTCGGTCTATGGTGGTGCTCGTCAGGCTAATGTGGGCGGTCATACCTTCGTTAATATCGATGGCGAGAATATGAGTGGCGATATCCTTATCAATTATGTATATGGTGGTAACGATATCGCAGGAACGATTGGAACATCGGTCTTGCCAACGAAAACGGTTAAGAAAATCAATCAGGCTACCAATGATATTACCTATGAAGAGGTGCCGCTGCTGAAGAAGGCAGTAGAAAATGGTATTGACGATTCTTATAATTCCTTGGTTCTCACCACAAAAGAGAAGATGGTAGGTTCAAACCAGCCATACAAGATTTATATTGGACAGGTCTTTGGCGGTGGTAATGGCGACTATAACTATACTTCGCAGACGAGTGAGTTCTATGGTATGGTGAAGCCAGAACTGAGAAAGGCGTATCTGGAAATCCGTGGCGGTTCTATTGTTATCCTCTATGGCGGTGGCAACAATGCCACAGTGACTGAGGCAACAGATATTTGTATTGATAATGAGAGTGCGATTACCTATGATATGAAGGATGCGCAGGGTAATACCAAGTTGACAGACGACCGTCTGAAAGCGATGGGTATATATGCTCTTGGCAGTGCTGGTGAAGATGTGGCCACGAGTAATGCTTACCAGTTCTCTCGTGTGTTTGGTGGTAACAACAAGGCTCCGATGAATATCCGTCCCAGGTGGCACCTGAACTGCGGAAAGATACGTAACCTGTATTCTGGTGGTAACCGCGGTGCCATGACGTATGAGAAGGGTATCTTCCTTCCTGTGACCTCTGATGCTTTGGAAATCAATAACGTCTATGGCGGTTGCCGTATGGCAGACGTGAATCCAGGAAAGGCTATCGATGAAGAAACCATCGAAGGTGTGCTCTGTCCGGCTGGCTATGCAGCCCGTGTGCATATTGGTGGTGGTACTATCAATAATGTCTATGGCGGTAATGATATCTCGGGCATGGTCTATGGCGGTTCGGCAGTGGGTATCCACAGCAC
>Ga0256406_1005107_pt1 | contig 14324 bp, 10 predicted proteins | sample RumenRJG_03DNA_FD_185986 | JGI IMG/M metagenome (GOLD analysis project Ga0256406, IMG submission 185986) | Bovine rumen microbial communities from Lethbridge, Alberta, Canada - RJG_03 | ecosystem: Host-associated > Mammals > Digestive system > Stomach > Rumen | place: Canada: Alberta | collected...
GGCTAGATTAACATTAATAATCTATACCATTGAGAAACACCACAGAGGTTTGCCTTGCGGCTGGAGGCGTGAAGCCTCCAAAGAGCACTCTGGGCGTTTAGCCAATGCAAACATAGTAACTTTTACAATCTAATTGGATATCTTTTACAACCTAATTAGGCATCTATTACAATCTAACTAATGGTTAGTTGGCTTCGTTTGTCAGATATTCTGCGCACATCTCAGCACAACGCTCACCGTCAATGCCTGCCGAGACAATTCCCCCTGCATAGCCTGCGCCTTCGCCGCATGGGAAGAGCCCTTGTAAACGGACATGCATAAGATTATCGTGATTGCGGATTATCCTGACCGGCGAACTTGTCCTTGTCTCGCTGGCAATGAGTACTGCCTCATTGGTAAGGAATCCGTGATGATGCTTGCCGAAGAACTTGAAGGCTTCCTGAAGGCGTGAGGCGATGAACTTCGGCATCCAGAAGTGCAGCGGACTGGAAATGAGACCGGGCGCATAGCTCGACTTGGGCAGGTCGAAACTGAGCCGGTTGTTCACGAAGTCAGCCATTCGCTGTGCTGGCGCAGTCTGTTGATAATTACCTTGTTGCCATGTCATCCGTTCAAGTGATTCTTGAAAATACATAACCTTTAATTTCTCATACACAGAACTGTCGGTGTCTGTACTCTTTTGTATGGAGAGTTCGGCGGAGGTTGTATCCTCAGGGCGTATCTCTACAACCATGCCTGAATTACTCCACTTCGTGCCACGGTTGGCAGGGCTCATGCCGTTGGTGACAATCTGTTCGGGACCTGTGGCGGCAGGGATGACGAATCCGCCAGGACACATGCAGAATGAATACACGCCACGACCATCCACCTGAGTGACCATAGAGTATTCAGCGGTAGGCAGGTATTTGCCTTTGCCGTTCTTGTTGTGATACTGAATCTGGTCGATGAGATGGGCTGGATGCTCAAGGCGGACGCCAACGGCAATGCCCTTCGGTTCAATTTCGATGTTTGCTTTAGCAAGATACGTGTAAATGTCTCGTGCTGAGTGACCTGTCGCAAGTATGACGGGTCCTTTGAACTCCAGCTCCTGACCAGTCGGAAGGTATATAGCCTTGACGCCATCAACCTTGGTCTCCTCACCTTTGGTCGACAGAAGGAACTCCGTCATCTTTGTTTGGAAGTGCACCTCACCACCACACTTGATGATAGTGTTGCGCATGTTCTCAATGACACGTGGCAGTTTGTCGGTACCAATGTGCGGATGAGCCTCATAGAGAATGGAACTAGATGCTCCATGCTGACAGAATACATTAAGGATTTTATTTACGTTCCCGCGCTTCTTGCTGCGTGTGTAGAGCTTACCGTCTGAGTAGGCTCCGGCACCTCCCTCACCAAAACAATAGTTTGATTCAGGGTCTACTTTCTGAGTTTTCGTTATCAGTGCCAGGTCTTTCTTCCGTTCACGAACGTCTTTTCCACGTTCCAAGATGACAGGACGCAGACCAAGCTCAATGAGTTTCAGCGCAGCAAACAGTCCACCGGGACCCTCGCCAACAACTATAACCTGTGGCTTGCCTTCAACATTAGGGTATTCGGTGCGTTCGAATTGCTCCTCCTGAGGATATTCGTTGACATAAGCACGAACCTTCAGGTTGACATAGATGGTGCGTTGGCGTGCGTCTATGCTTTTCTTCAGTACTCTCACGGAATTCAAAGTGCGGATGTCGAGACCCTTTTCCTTGGCAAGATATTGTTTTATTGCGTCTTCGCTGTATGCATTCTCGGGTAGAACCCTGAGTTGATATTCGTTGGTCATAATTCTATATTTTTATGATTTAGGGGAGTTATTCGCTTCGCGAAGGTAGTTAGAGGGACAAATGTTCTGTCCATTCTCTTCAAAAAGTGTTGTCCCTTTAACTCCTCTCTAACTCCCTGTTAACTCCCCATGATAGTGTATTTTTGCGCAAAATTACTCATTTTTATTGGGATTTAGTTGGTTATTGCAATAAAACTTAGTACTTTTGCTCTCAAGTTTTGCATTTCCCTCCTTGTAAGAGGGGTGCCGAATAATAACAACACATATATTAATAAGGAATGAAAGTATTGAAATTCGGCGGAACGTCCGTTGGTTCCGTGAAATCCATTCTCAGCTTGAAAAGCATTGTCGAGCGGGAAGCCAAACATCAGGAAATTGTAGTTGTCGTCAGTGCTCTTGGAGGTATTACCGACCAACTATTGTCAACATCGCAGTTGGCACTTAAAGGCGACGATGGGTGGAAAGACCAGTATAAGAGCATGGTCGACCGCCATCACCGGATGATTGACACCATTATTACCGACACCGACGACCGTGAGGACCTATTTAATAAGGTGGATGCGCTTTTCGAGCAGTTGCAGTCACTCTACACCGGAGTTTTCCTCGTTCATGATTTGAGCCATAAGACACAGGATGCCATCGTATCGTATGGTGAGCGCCTGAGCTCTAATATTGTTGCCACACTTATCCGTGGGGCAAAGTGGTTTGACTCGCGTGACTTCATCAAGACACATGACGTTCACGGACGGCGCAGTCTTGATTCCGACCTAACCATGCGGCTTGTGCGCAATGCCTTTACCGAGATGCCACGCATCAGCGTTTTGGGTGGATTCATATCCCGTGACAGTGAGTCGGACGAGATAACGAACCTTGGACGTGGCGGAAGCGACTATACCGCTTCTATAGTTGCCGCAGCACTTAATGCCGAGGTGCTGGAAATTTGGACCGACGTGGATGGATTCATGACCGCCGACCCGCATGTCATAAAGACTGCCTACACCATCAACGAACTGAGTTATGTGGAGGCTATGGAGCTCTGTAACTTCGGAGCCAAGGTCATCTACCCTCCAACAATATATCCCGTTTGCGTCAGGAATATTCCTATCAAGGTGAAGAACACCTTCAATCCTAACGGACGCGGAACAATCATCAAGCAGAAAATCGACGACAACAAGAAGCCTATCAAAGGAATCTCGTCTATCAGTGGAACAACTCTGATTACCGTCACCGGATTGTCAATGGTGGGTGTCGTCGGTGTGAACCGCCGAATATTCACATCACTGGCAAGCAATGGCATAAGCGTGTTCATGGTTTCGCAGGCATCATCTGAGAACTCTACATCTATAGGTGTTCGTGATGTTGATGCTAAGAATGCCGTTGATGTGCTCAACGAGGAGTTCAAGGCAGAGATTGAGGACGGACGAATGTTCCCGATGCATGCCGAGAGCGGACTTGCCACCATCGCTATCGTGGGTGAGAACATGAAGCATGCCGCCGGTATTGCCGGTAAGCTCTTCGGAACTCTCGGTCGGAGCGGTATCAGTGTTATTGCCTGCGCTCAAGGTGCCAGTGAGACAAATATCTCATTTGTTGTCGAAGGGAAATCTCTGCGCAAGTCGCTGAATGTTCTCCACGATTCATTCTTCTTGTCGGAATATAAGGTTCTGAACCTGTTTATCTGTGGTGTTGGAACTGTTGGTGGAAAGCTCATTGATCAGATCAGAAGCCAGTATGACGACCTTAAGCAACGCTCGCATCTGAAACTCAATGTCGTGGGTATTGCCTCATCGCATAACGCTATCTATAACCGTGACGGAATAGACCTCTCAAACTATCGTGAGGAGCTGCATAAGTCGGAGCCTAGTGATCCGTCGAAACTTCGTGACAATGTCATCGGAATGAACATTTTCAATAGCGTGTTCGTCGATTGTACAGCATCTAAGGAGATAGCATCGCTCTATCAGTCGTTCCTTGAGCATAATATATCAGTCGTTGCGGCAAACAAGATTGCGGCTTCGTCGGATTATGAGAGCTATGTCAAACTGAAGGAAACGGCTATTGCCCGTGGTGTGAAGTTCCGCTTTGAGACTAATGTCGGAGCCGGACTGCCTATCATCGGTACTATCAACGACCTGCGTAATTCGGGTGATAAGATTCTGCGCATCGAGGCTGTGCTCTCCGGAACGCTGAACTTTATCTTTAATGAGATCAGTGCCGATGTTCCATTCTCAGAGACCGTTCGCCGTGCCAAGGAGCAGGGATATTCTGAGCCAGACCCACGCATCGACCTCAGTGGTACTGATGTTATCCGCAAACTCGTTATCCTCACTCGTGAGGCTGGCTATCGTGTTGAGCAGGCTGATGTTGAGAAGCACCTCTTTGTTCCTGACGAGTACTTTGAGGGCTCTGTTGAGGACTTCTGGAAGAAACTTCCGAATCTCGATGCCGACTTTGAGAGTCGCCGTAAGGAACTGGAGAAGGAACATAAGAAGTGGCGCTTTGTCGCAACAATGGACGGTGGCAAGACCAGCGTTGCCCTGAAGGCTGTTGGTCCTGAGCATCCGTTCTATAATCTTGAGGGCTCCAACAATATCGTCCTCCTTACCACTGAGCGCTATAAGGAATACCCGATGCTCATCCAGGGCTATGGTGCCGGTGCGTCAGTTACTGCCGCCGGAGTGTTCGCCAACATCATGAGTATCGCTAATATATAGTTTATGCAAAATTCAAAATTCATAATTCAAAATTATGATTACATTTGTTTCTGTGCTAGATTAAATACAATAACTCTATAACAAATCATATCATAATTTTGAATTATGAATTTAGAATTTTGAATTTGAAGATAAGAACATGAAACACATTATTATATTGGGAGATGGCATGGCAGACCATGCCATAGAAAGACTTGGGGGAAAGACTCCCCTGCAATTTGCAGACACACCGTATATGGACATGCTTGCAAAGCGTGGAAAGACCGGTAGACTCGTGACTGTTCCTGATGGATTTGCCCCTGGCTCTGAGGTTGCAAATACGGCAATATTAGGCTATGATCTAAATAAGGTTTATGAGGGACGTGGACCGTTGGAGGCTGCATCCATCGGTTATGAGATGCGCCCTGACGATCTTGCCATCCGTTGCAACATCATTACCATTGACGACGGGAAGATTAAGAACCATCACGGCGGACACCTCAGCACTGAGGAAGGCACACAGCTCATTGAGTATCTCGACGAACAGCTAGGCAATGACCGTGTACATTTCATTCCGGGAATACAGTACCGCCATCTGCTTATTATAAAAGGTGGAAACAAACATATCGTCTGTGTCGGTCCGCATGACCATCCTAATGAGCCGTGGGAGCCTCTGCTTGTAAAACCTGAAGAGAATTATGATGACTCAAAGGATTCTCACAAGGCTGAGCTTACTCCGCAAGAGACTGCCGACCTGCTAAACGACCTTATCCGAAAGAGTCAGGAGCTTTTGCCGAAGCATCCGTTCAACGTTGAGCGTGCTAAAGAAGACAAGGATCAGGCAAATTCCATCTGGCCGTGGAGCGGTGGTTACCGTCCGTCGATGCAGACGCTACAGGAACTTTATCCGCAGATTAAGTCGGGAAGTGTTGTCTCTGCCGTCGACCTCATCCGTGGTATCGGTCACTACGCGGGGCTGGATGTTATCAAAGTTCCGCGTGTAACCGGTCTTGCCAACACCAACTATGAGGGTAAGGTTCAGGCTGCGCTGACTCAGCTTTACAATCAGGACTTTGTATTCCTGCACTTTGAGGCAACAGATGAGGCAGGGCATGATGGCGACCTCGACCTTAAGATCCGTGCAATCCAGTATCTCGACCATCGTGTCGTGGAGCCTATATATAATGAGGTGAAGACATGGGAAGAGCCGGTGGCTATCGCCGTTCTCCCTGACCATCCTACTCCAGTCGAGATCCGCACTCATGTCAAGGAACCGGTTCCGTTCCTCTTCTGGTATCCGGGTATCGAGCCCGACAGTGTTCAGGAGTATGATGAGGAGAGTTGCGTCAGTGGCTCTTACGGTATGCTCCGCCTGCATGAGTTCATGGATAAGTTTATGGGATTATAATATAAATTCAAAATGCAAAATTCAAGATTCAAAATTATGATTACTCTAGGTATAAGGGCTTTCTTATTAATTTGCTCTATTAATAATTTGAATCTTGATTTTTGTTGTCTTGAATAATTAAAGTAATCATAATTTTGAATTTTGAACTTTGAATTAAATGTTATATTATTCAACAAATAAGAAAGCACCACTAGCCACTCTTGAGAAGGCAGTGGTAAAGGGCTTGGCAGAAGACCGTGGTCTATACATGCCCGAGAAGATAAATAAGTTGCCGCAAGGTTTTTTCAACCATATTGATGAATTGTCGTTCAAGGAGATTGCTCGAAATGTTGCCGATGCATTCTTCGGGGAGGATGTCGACGCCGAATCATTGAAGCGCATCGTTTATGATACGCTTTCGTTCGATTGCCCTATCCATAAGGTTGACGATAATATCTATGCACTGGAACTCTTCCATGGTCCTACGCTGGCATTCAAGGATGTAGGTGCGCGTTTCATGGCTCGTCTGCTCCAGTACTTTATCAAGCGTGAGGATCAGAAGGGTGAGGTCAACGTCCTCGTTGCTACATCTGGCGATACCGGCTCTGCCGTTGCCAACGGATTCCTTGGTGTCGATGGCATTCACGTTTATGTCCTTTATCCTAAGGGCAAGGTTTCGAAGATTCAGGAGAGTCAGTTCACTACTCTTGGCAAGAATATCACTGCCATTGAGGTCGACGGAGTCTTCGATGATTGTCAGGCTCTGGTAAAGAACGCCTTCATGGACAAGGAACTCAATGACCACATGCGCCTCACTTCGGCAAACAGTATCAATGTGGCTCGATTCCTTCCGCAAGCATTCTATTATTTCAATGCTTATGCCCGACTAAAAGAACAGGGACTGCTGAAGTTTGATGGAGGAGTTTCGAATATGGTTATGTGTACTCCTTCTGGTAACTTCGGAAATATCACCGCCGGACTCTTTGGCAAACGTATGGGATTGCCTATCAAGCATTTCATTGCCGCTAATAATGCCAACGATATATTCTATAATTATCTCCAGACAGGCAAGTATGAGCCGAAACCATCGAAGCAGACTCTTGCCAACGCAATGGATGTTGGTGATCCTTCGAACTTTGCCCGTGTTTATGATTTGTATAATGGCTCATGGGAGGCAATTAAGAAGGACATTAGCGGTGCAACATACTCAGATGACAATATCCGTGAGACAATGAAGGAATGCTATCAGCGCACTGGCTATGTTCTCGATCCTCATGGCGCTTGTGGCTATCGTGCTCTTCGTGAACAACTCAAACCTGGTGATATAGGAGTATTCTGCGAGACGGCTCATCCTGCTAAGTTCAAGGAAAAGGTTGATGCCATCATCGGTGCCGATATTCCAATCCCTGAGCGGTTGGCGGCATTCATGAAAGGAAAGAAGCAAAGCATCGAGATGAGTAAGGACTTTGCCGACTTTAAGAAATTTCTTCTTGAACAATAGTTTTCAACAAGATAATGGGTGGTCACTTAGTGGCTGCCCTTTTGTTTTATGTGAAAACTTTTGAAAAACACCGATTTTATTTTGTATCTAGATTTTAATTCATTATCTTTGCAAGAAATAACCAAATACTAGCTTATGGTTTATATTGACCTGCCCGAAGAGGGGACACGCCGACTGAGTTTCTACCTTGCAATGGAGGAATGGGTCGCACGCAACATGAACGAGCCTGAGTGCTTCTTCATGTGGCAAGTAGAGCCTAGTGTCATCTTCGGACGTAATCAGGATATTTATTCAGAAGTTAATCTCGACTATTGCCGGGAGCACAATATACAGGTATATCGCCGGAAGAGCGGTGGAGGATGTGTTTATGCCGACATGTCGAACGTTATGTTGGCTTATATCTGCACAGCCGATGAAGCCCAGACGACCTTTGGCAAATATCTTGAAATGGTTGTCGGGGTTATAAGACAGATGGGAGTTAAGGCTTCTTGGACAGAGCACAACGACATTATGATTGGTGACCGCAAGGTTAGTGGCAATGCTTACTACCACATCACAACAATATTTCCATCAGGACAAACAATTAACTCTAATCACCAATCACCTGTCACCTCAGTGGGTCGAAGCATTGTTCATGGCACCTTCCTCTACGATACCGACATGCAGAACATGGTCGGCTCCATCACCCCGTCGGACGAAAAGCTATTAAAACATGGAGTTCAGAGTGTACGGCAACGTATCTGTCTCTTCAAGGACTACACCAAGATGACGCTTCCCGAGGTTAAGGATTTTATTCGCCAGCACCTTACCGACCGTACAATCACTCTCACTCCTGAAGATGTCAAGCAGATAGAGGCTCTTGAACGAGAATACCTCGAGCCTTCCTGGATTTATGATCACAACCCTACTCACTAATTAATCATTGATTATTATATCCGTTGTGTAAGCCATTGCTTTGTAATGGCATCCTATTAAAAACTTAAAACTTAAAACGATATGAACAAACGAACCTGTCTCTATGACAAACATGTGGCTCTCGGAGCTCTGATGCAACCTTTCGGTGGCTTTGATATGCCTATCCAGTACACAAGTATTATCGACGAACACAATGCTGTCCGTAATCATGTTGGCGTCTTTGATGTCAGTCACATGGGCGAGATTATCATCAGTGGTCATCAGGCTGAGGAATTCGTCAATCACATCTTTACCAACGATGTCCGAAAGATGAAGCCCGGTGACGTAATGTATGGCATGATGTGCTATGAAGATGGTGGAACGGTTGATGATACATGCATTGATATGATTGAGCCGAACCGCTATTTCATGACCATTAATGCTGCCAATATTGACAAGGATAATGATTGGGTTCACAAGCAGGCAGAAGATTATGATGTCGTGGTCTGCTATAAGAGCGATTGGTGGAACCAACTAGCCATTCAGGGTCCTGAGGCTGAGAAGACCGTAACGGAGGTTCTCCATCTTCCTGTATCCGACCTGAATTTCTATCAGTGCAAGGAAATTCTCCGCTTTGATAGTGGCGTTCTTGTTTCTCGTACTGGCTATACCGGTGAGGATGGCTTTGAAGTATATGGTGATAAAGAGTATATCCGTGATGCATGGGATAGACTGATGAAAGCTGGCGTTACTCCTTGTGGACTCGGATGCCGTGACACCCTTCGTTTTGAGGTCGGTCTGCCACTCTATGGTGATGAACTTTCTAAGGATATTTCTCCTATTATGGCGGGCTTAAGCCATTTCGTCGATTTCGATAAGCCAGAATTCATTGGTAAGGAAGCTTTGCTAAAGCAGAAGACGGAAGGTGTTGCAAAGCGCCTCCGTGGTATTCAACTTGACGATCATGCTGTGCCTCGTCATGGATATAAGGTTCTACAGGATGGCAAGGAAGTTGGTGAGGTAACAACCGGTTATCGTCTTATCTCTGCTGATAAGAGTTGTGCTGTCGCATTGGTTGACAGTTCACTTAAGCTTGGTGATCGTGTGGAAATTCAAATCCGCAAGAAGACTTTCCCTGGCACCATTGTTAAGAAGAGATTCGTTGATACACATTATAAGAAATAACTACATTAGAATAATAATAAAAGAAATAACAACATTATGGCAAAAGTAATTGAAGGACTCTATTATACAGAGAGCCACGAGTATGTAAAGGTTGACGGTAACGTCGGAACAATAGGAATCACTGATTATGCTCAGCATGCACTTGGTAATGTCGTTTATGTCGACATGCCTGATGTTGATGATGAAGTCGAGGCTGGCGAGGAGTTTGGTGCCGTTGAGAGTGTAAAGGCGGCAAGCGACCTTAATTCTCCTGTAAGCGGAAAGGTCATTGAGATTAACGAGGCTCTGGAGGACAAGCCGGAACTTATCAATCAGGATGCTTTCGCCAATTGGATTATAAAGGTTGAACTCTCGGATAAGTCTCAGCTCGACGACCTCATGGACGCAAAGGCTTATGAGGAGTTCTGCGGAAAACAAAACTAAAACCACTTTCGACATTATGTACAAGTATTTTCCTCATACCCCGGAGGATATTGCAGAAATGCTGGCTAAGATTGGGGCGGATTCTCTCGACGGACTCTATGGTGAGCTGCCTGAGAGTGTCCGCTTCAAAGGCGAATACGACCTTCCATCGGCAATGAGTGAGATTGAGGTTCGCCAGTTCTTCGATAAACTTGGAAAGAAGAACAAGCAACTCGTCTGCTTTGCCGGTGCCGGAGTCTACGACCATTATGCTCCTTCTGCTATTCCTCAACTCATAGAACGCTCGGAATTCCTAACATCATATACTCCTTATCAGGCAGAAATTTCACAGGGAACTCTCCATTATATCTTTGAGTATCAGTCAATGATGGCTGAACTTACTGGAATGGAAATATCGAATGCCTCGATGTATGATGGTACTACCGCTACTGCCGAGGCAATGATGCTGGCTTACAATAATTCACGTAAGGCAGATACTGTCCTTATCAGTTCAGCTATCGACCCTAAGACCATAGCCGTTGTCCGTACTTATGCTCACTTCCATGGTGTGAAGTTGGAGATGTTCAATTCTCTAGAGATCTCTCTTGATGAGTTGAAAGCTCGCATAGAGAAGGGCGATGTTGCCGGAGTTATTGTTCAGCAACCTGATTATTATGGTATCATTGAGGACTTCACCGGTTTTGCCGATGCATGTCATTCGAAGAAAGCATTGTTCATAATCAATAGTGTTGCCGCCGATCTTGCCCTGTTGAAGACACCTGGTGAGTGGGGTGCCGACCTTGCAGTTGGTGATGTTCAGAGTCTTGGCATACCAATGGCTTTCGGTGGACCGTATGCTGGATATATGTGTTCAACCGAAAAGTTGATGCGCAAATTGCCGGGACGAATTGTCGGAAAGACCTATGACTCCAATGGCAAGCGTGCTTTCGTGCTGACTCTTCAGGCTCGTGAACAGCACATTCGTCGTCAGAAAGCTACATCAAATATTTGTTCCAATGAGTCATTGATGGCTCTTTATGTCACAATCTATATGTCTTTGATGGGTAAAGAGGGCATAAAGGAAGCTGCTCAAACATCTTTTGATGCCGCTCATTATCTCTGTGAAAGGCTTACGAAAACCGGTAAGGCTCATCTTGTTTACAATAAGCCATTCTTCAATGAATTCCTTGTTGAAATGGATAACCGTGACGAGTTCTATGATCGTGCGATAGCTAAAGGAATCCTTCCTGGTGTAAAAGTCGGCAGTAATCAACTCTTAATCGCGGTAACTGAGAAGAGAACAAAGGAAGAGGTTGATAATTTCCTCTCTCTACTTTAATGTAAATCTTTAAGACTGTATCTAAACTTTCCCTCCATTCGAAGGGAATTGGGGAGACTTTTTATGAACAATAAATTATACGGCAATCTTATATTTGAGCTCTCACATCCTGGTCGTCGTGCCTATTCTCTGCCGAAGAATGAGTTTGGCAATCATGAATTGCCAAAGGAGATGAGGAGAGCAAAGGATGCGGAACTTCCTGAATGCGATGAGATGACCGTTGTCCGCCATTACACCAATATGAGTGAAAACAACTTTGGTGTGGACAATGGGTTCTATCCGCTCGGTTCCTGCACAATGAAATACAATCCTCCAATCAACGAGGAAATTGCTGCTTTGCCAGCATTTAATAATCTTCACCCATTGCAGCCGGAATCATCTGTTCAAGGAGCATTGCAGGTGGAGTACGACCTTCAAAGGGCGTTGAGTGCCATTACAGGTATGAGCGACTTCACTCTGAATCCTTGTGCCGGTGCCCATGGGGAGTTGACGGGTCTTATGATTATTCGTAGTTTCCATCAGTCTCGTGGGGATAACAAGCGGAATAAGGTCATAGTACCTGACTCTGCACATGGAACGAACCCAGCTTCCGCAGCTGTTTGTGGATGCGAGGTCCTTGAAGTGAAGAGTACCGAGGACGGTCTTGTTGACCTTGCCGACCTTAAGGAACTCGTGAAGAATCATCCTGACGATATTGCGGCAATGATGATGACGAATCCGAATACCCTTGGACTCTTCGAACGAGATATTCCGGAGATAACAAAGCTTATCCATTCAGCCGGTGGACTGATGTATTATGATGGTGCAAACCTCAATCCAATGCTTGGAGCGGCTCGTCCTGCTGACATGGGATTTGATGTCATGCACATCAATCTTCATAAGACATTCTCTACTCCTCATGGTGGCGGAGGTCCAGGCTCTGGACCTGTCGGGGTGAGGAAAGGACTAGAGAAGTTCCTTCCGAAACCACATGTGGTTAAAACGGGTGATGCCTTTTCTATAGAAGGTCTAGAGGTTCAGGATGAACTTGAAGGCCAAGATGGCTTAGAAACTCTAAATAATCAGGATTCTCAAGAGAGCCTAGAGAAAAGGCTAGAGAGCAACCATGTCGGTGCTTTCCTTGGAAACTTCTTGGTTATTGTCAGGGCCCTCACCTATATCCTTTCTCTAGGCAAGGAGAATATCAAGATGGTTGGACCATTGTCAGTTCTCAATGCAAACTATATAAAGGAATCGTTGAAGGATGATTATGAACTTCCGATAGCAGGACTTTGCAAGCACGAGTTCGTGTTCAATGGACTGAAAGACAAGTCAACGGGCGTGACTACTATGGATGTTGCAAAACGCTTGCTCGATTATGGTTATCATGCTCCTACCATTTATTTCCCTCTTCTTTTCCATGAGGCAATGATGATAGAGCCAACTGAGAATGAAAGCAAGGAGACCCTTGACGGATTCATTGATGTTATGCATAAGATAGCCAAGGAAGCTCGTGAGACACCTGATGTTGTAAAGGGAGCTCCACATAACACTCCAATTACTCGTGTTGACGATGTGGAGGCCGCCAAGCATCCTGTGCTTACATATAAGCAGTTAATTGAAGATTCAGAAAAATAATTAAAGTAAAGATATGCCAAATGCATTGTATTCTAGCAATGTCATTTGGCATATTTTGTTTAAACCATAATAAACCATAGCCTTATGACAAATACTGATTTGATAATTATAGGCGCAGGTCCTGGTGGATACTCCACTGCCGCATACGCCGCTAGCAAAGGATTGAAGGTTGTTGTCGTGGAGAAAGACAAACTTGGTGGAGTCTGCTTGAACCATGGATGCATACCAACAAAGTGCCTTGCACATGATGCCGACTTACTCCGTAATCCTCTTCTGCCTGATGGCGGACGAAATTTTGTGGACTTCCCGCATATTCAAGAAAGGAAGAATGAGGTTATTCAGAAGCTCCAACAGGGCATTGAGACTATACTTTCACAGCCTGGAATAACGCTGGTGAATGGCAGGGCAGAGTTCACAGATTCTCATATTATTAATGTTGATGGAGATGAATATTCGGCAAAGAATATTATTATAGCCACTGGCTCACACTCAAAGCTTCCTCCTTTTGCGGTTGAAGGAATGAAATCGAAGAAGACAAAAGTAGTTACATCCACTGAACTTCTTGACATCGACCATATACCGGAAACTCTTGCCATTGTTGGTGCAGGTGTTATAGGAATGGAGTTTGCCTCGGCTTTTAATACTTTCGGAAGTAAGGTTGAGGTTTATGAATTCCTGCCAGAATGTCTTCCTACTCTTGATAAGGATATTGCAAAACGTCTCCGCAAGACCTTGGAGAAGCGTGGTATAAAGTTCCATTTCAAGTATAGTGTTGAGAATGTTGATGACCTTGGAGCCGAAGTAGTACTTGTTGCCACGGGTAGAGGTGCTAATACCGAAGGATTCGGACTCGAAAAGACCGGTGTGACCTTTGACAGGAAGGGCATAACCGTTGATGATAATATGGAAACGAATGTTCCTGGAGTTTATGCCATTGGTGATGTTAACGGACGGATAATGCTTGCCCATGCCGCAGAGTGGGAGGGAAAGCGTGCCGTGAATCATATCCTCGGGCAGAAGGATAACATCCGGCTTGACATTATGCCATCGGCAATCTTCACTTATCCTGAGGCTGGAAGCGTTGGTCCTACTGAAACTGAATTAAAAGGACAGGGCGTGGAATATACCGTTCACAAAAATTTCTTCCGTGCCAATGGAAAAGCATTGTCTATTGATGAGACCGAAGGAATGTTGAAACTAATTGCGGATAAGGACGACAAAATCATCTCTTGCCATATATTCGGACCTCATTCTGCTGATATTGTTCAGGAAGTTACGGCTCTGATGAATTCCGATTGTACGGTTAGTAAGCTAAAGGATATTATACATATTCACCCGACGCTGGGTGAAATTTTAATCTGATTTATTCGGCGCAGGGGGATTTTTCCGTGGATGCCCCCTGCACTCGCCTAACCAAATATCGTGAAACAGCGGAACATGAAGAAGGGAAGGTCACTGACCCCATGCACCTGAGCACGCAGTCCCTTAAT
>Ga0256406_1005108_pt1 | contig 14324 bp, 13 predicted proteins | sample RumenRJG_03DNA_FD_185986 | JGI IMG/M metagenome (GOLD analysis project Ga0256406, IMG submission 185986) | Bovine rumen microbial communities from Lethbridge, Alberta, Canada - RJG_03 | ecosystem: Host-associated > Mammals > Digestive system > Stomach > Rumen | place: Canada: Alberta | collected...
GGACGGGTCCCCGTTGGCATAGCCGGCCTCTGTGGACACGACGCCGCGGACGGAGGACATCAGCTTCTCGGTCCCCCAGAAGCAGCCCCCTGCGAACCAGATCTCCTTCTCCATCGGACGATGTACCGTCTGCCGGCGATAATTACATTGCCGTCCCGTCTCGGCGGACCCTGAATACGGCCGGGACCTGATGGCAGAGCTCCTGGCAGCAGAGGACCATTATGGAATCGTCCAACGAGGCGATGAACCGCTCCTCGCCCAGCAGGCAGGCCGGGTCCTCCACGCAGACGGCCAGCGGGCCGCTGGCTCCGTCCAGGACCTCCTCCAGCGGATGGCCCCGGCCGCACATTGCCGTCGGGAGGCCCGGAGCCTCCTGCGCGATCCTGTCCCTCACCTCGGCGAGGAGCTCCTCCTTGGGCACCCTGCGCCTGCCGAGGAGAATGCGCCCCCTGCCCCCGGGCGAGATCAGCGTGCGGACGGAATCCGCCGGCATGCCGCTGATGCAGGACCGCTCCCCTTCCATGACCCAGCCTATGCCGGCCGCGGTAATCATGGTTTCGCTTGATGCCGATGACAAAAAGTCCGCGTGGCGATAGAAGTATTTTTAGGGATGACCGAAATTCACTCAAACATGCCACTTCTTGAGATCAAGGACTTGCATGTCTCCGCCGGAGGCCGCGAGATCCTGAAAGGTGTCAACCTGTCGGTCGAAGAGGGAGAGACCTGCGTCCTCTTCGGACCCAACGGTTCCGGGAAATCGACCCTCATGAGCGCGATCATGGGATTCGGACAGACCACGGTCACCCGCGGGGCCATCATATTCAAGGGCAAGGACATCACGCACATGACCGTCGACCAGCGTGCGAAACTCGGCATCGGGATCATGATGCAGAGGCCCCCTAACGTCATCGGCGTCAAGCTGGGGACCCTCGTGGAGGCCACCGCCGCCAACGGGAAGGGGACCACGGGGCGCGAGAAGGAGTTCCGCATGTCCGATTTCATGGACAGGGACGTCAACGTCGGGTTCTCCGGAGGGGAGATCAAGAGGTCCGAGCTCCTGCAGCTCGCCGCTCAGGAGCCCGACTTCGTCATGCTCGACGAGCCGGAGTCCGGGGTCGACCTGGAGAACATCGGCCTCATCGGCAGGAAGGTCCATGAGCTCATCTACGGGACGGAGACAGGCATCGTCCGCAAGAGGAAGGTCTCGGCGTTCGTCATCACCCACACCGGGCAGATCCTCGACTACATGAGCGCGGACAGGGCGTTCGTGCTCATCCACGGGAAGGTCGTCCGCGAAGGCGACCCCGACAAGATCCTCGGCGAGATCAAGAAGAACGGATACGGAGTTGACGACGAATGACCCAGCGCGATGATTCTGAGATAAAGAAGGCACTCGGCAAGAAGGCCGCGTTCGGGTCGGACATCGACCTGGACCGCTACGAAGAGGGCGAGAGGGACAAGGCGGCCCCGATAGAGAACCTGGCCGATGCCCCCGACGACCTCAAGCTCAAGATGATCAACGTCGGCGTGGACACCGACGATTCCGCCCGCTCCGGGACCATCCTGTTCATGGACAACGGCATGACCCACTGCTCCAACAGGGCGCAGGAGGGGGTCATCATCGAGCCCACCAGGCTGGCGTTCAAGCATTACCCCTGGGTCAAGGGCTACTACTGGAAGGCCGTCGACCCTGCCAAGGACAAATACACCGCCAAGACCTATGAGGAGGACTCGGACGGCTACTTCATCTACGTCAAGCCGGGATACCACCTCAAATACCCCGTCCAGACCTGCATGATGCTGGGGCAGGACAAGTCCATACAGAACCTGCACAACATCATCATCGTCGACGACAACGCGTCCCTCGACATCATAACCGGGTGCACCTCGGTCCATCACGCCAACGACGCCCTCCACGTCGGCGTCTCCGAGATGTACGTCGGGGAGAACTCCTCGATGTCCTTCACCATGATCCACAGCTGGAACACCCAGACCGCGGTCAGGCCGAGGACCAACGTCATGCTGAAGAAAGGCGCCAGGTACGTCAACAACTACATCGTCCTGGACCCTGTCGGCACCGTGCAGACCTTCCCCACCGCCTACCTCGACGGCGAAGGGGCGACCTGCAGCTTCAACACCATGTGCATCGCGCACGGCAACTCCAACATCGACACCGGGGGATGCGCGGTCATGAACGCTCCCAACACCGGCGCGGAGATCCTCAGCAGGAACATCACCTACGGAGGCAAGATGATCGCCCGCGGGAGGCTGGAGGGCAACGCGCCCGGGGCCAAGGCCCACCTGGAATGCAAATCCATCATCCTGAAGGACGGCGGCTCCACGCAGGCCATCCCCGAGCTGATCGCCACCTGCGCCGACGTCGATATGACCCATGAGGCCGCCGTCGGTAAGATCGCCCAGGACCAGATCGAGTACCTAATGTCCCGCGGCCTCACCGAGGACCAGGCAGTGTCCATGATCGTCCGCGGCTTCCTGGTCGGCGGCATCAAAGGGCTGCCGGCGAACCTCCAGAAGGAAATCGACGCCGCCATTGACAAGGCCAGCGCCGGAAACTGAAACTTATTACAGAGGACGTCGTTTCCGGGCGCCCTCTGAGCCTTATCCTTTATTTTCACTCTGTGATGATTAGCTTCGTTTTCCGCAATCTGACTGATATTATTTTCATCAATCCGCAACAGTGATTACGATAAACGGATTAAGGTAAGTAAAAATCCGAAAAATGTTATAAAGTATCAATCAATCCTGCGCCTATCCTATCAATTTCAATCAAGGTTGTGGAATCATAGGCGCATTGGACAATGTTGACTCGTGGATCAATAGCGTTATCGACAATAATCTGTGGTACGTATCGTTCGTATTCCTGATCGGCCTCGGTATCTATTTCACCTACAAACTCCGCCTTGCGCAGCTGGCCAAGCTGCCGGAGGCAGTGCATGTCACCTTCGAAGGCAAGAAGGTAAGCAAAAAGAACGAGGCCGTCACCTCGTTCGAAGCGTTCTGCATAGGCCTCGGGGCCCGTGTCGGCGTAGGCAACATCGCAGGTGTCGCGGCCGCAATCGCCACCGGAGGGCCGGGAGCGGTCTTCTGGATGTGGATCTTCGCCATCATCGGCGCCGCATCCGCCCTCATGGAGTGCACCCTCGCCCAGATATTCAAAGAGAGGGAGAAGGACAATCCCGACTTCTTCGTCGGAGGCCCGGCGTTCTATATCAAGAACGGTCTCAAGAACCACAGGTTCGCGGTCTTCCTGGCAGTACTCACCGTCGTCACCTACGGGATAGGGTTCGTCGGACAGCAGGCCGGGAACTCCGCCGATGCGTTCGTGAACGCTTTCGATTTCGAATACAACGACATCGTCTTCGGGATCATCCTGACCGCCATCGCCGCGGCCATCTTCATCGGAGGGATCAAGAGGATCGCCAAAGCATCCTACTATGTGGTCCCCGCTATGGCCATCTGCTGGCTGGTTCTCTGCCTCATCCTCGTTCTCATCAACTGGGACCAGATCGGCAACGCGATCGTCCTCATCGTCGGCGACGCCTTCGACCCTGCCGATTGGGTCAGCACCACCGATTCGCTGTTCGGCGGCGCTCTGGGTATGGTCATCCTCACCGGACTGAGGAGGGGAGTGTTCTCCAACGAGGCAGGTATCGGATCCGTTCCGAACATCGCTTCGACCGCCAAGGTGAAGCACCCTGCCAAGCAGGGTCTGATCCAGTCCATGGGAGTCCTCATAGACACCCTCGTGGTCTGCTCCGCTACCGCCTTCGTCATCCTCACCTACGCCGACTTCGACATCCTTATCGGAGAGGACTTCAGCAAAGCCTCGCTGGTCCAGGCCGTCATGGGCGAGAGCTTCCTCGACGAGGCCGCCAAGTACATCGTCTCCATCTTCCTGGTGGTATTCGCGTTCTCCTCCCTGATCGGTTACTATTCCATCTCGGAGAACAATGTCAAGTTCCTCACTGACAATAAAAAGTACACCAAGGCGCTGCAGATCCTCATCATCGCCGTGGTCTTCCTGTCCAGCATCGTGCCCATCAACCTGGTGTACGACCTCTGCGACGTGTTCATGGCATGCATGGGTATCTTCAACATGATCGCCGTGGCCATGCTGGCCAAGTACGCGTTCATCGCCTTCAGGGATTACTTCAGGCAGAAGGAGGCCGGCGTGGCGCAGCCTGAGTTCTGCAGCGATACCCTGAAAGATGTGGGCCTCGATACCAGCGGCATCACGGTCTGGGACAAGGGGATGGCCGCCGCCTACAACGACGACGAGAGACCTGTCGTCGAGGACTGAGCAAACATTTTCCCGGGGCTTGGGCCCCGGTACCCCGGCAGCGGCCATTTCCCCGCCGGGGCATCCATCATTTCCGTTCCCATGCTGGGAAACCGTTGGTCTGCCCGCACCCGCTTTTCCGAAAGGTCATCTTCCCGACAGACTACGGCCGACAGGACGGCCTTCGATCCTGCGGAACTCCGCATACGCCAAGAACATCATGCATATGCCGCCTGCTATATGCACGGCCACCATGCACCAGAGGATGGCCCAGAAGGAGTACATGCAGGCGACTGCATAAAGACCCAGCTTCGCGAACCCCCATATCAAGTAGAGGTCCATAGGCATCCTGGCCTTCCTCATCGACTGGAGAATGGATGCGCCCAGCCCCATCATAGAACTGAACGGGAGTGCCAAAACAGATATCCTGAGCGCCCTTACGAAATCAGGACGCATCTCCCTCATTGATTCTTCAATGGTCATGACCGACATCAGAGGGTCGGCAAGGACATACATCAGCGCAGCGAGGACGCAGGATGCCGCGACGGACAGTTCAGCCGTGTAGATGTACCCTGCGCGCATCTTGAGCACGTCCTTCCGGCCGTACGCCGCAGAGCAGACAGGCACCAGGGATTTCTCCAGGGCGCTGCCCGGAAGATGTGCCAGAGCCATGTACCTCCACGGATAGCTGTAGAGCATCACGGCGCCTGCGCCCCCTGCAGCGATGATGAACACTCTCTGCATCAGATCTGTAAGGTCCGATATCAGCTGCTGGCCGGCCTTGGGCCCGCCGATCCCCATCACCTCCCTCATCATATCCCTGCGGGGACGGACGATGCTCCCGACTGTTATGCAGACAGGGGTCCTCCCCGACATGAGCCAGAATATCCCGATGCAGAGGGAGACGGATGCGGCGGCCGCAGTGGCCAGCCCTGCCCCGAGAACACCCAGGTCCAGGGCATAGATGAAGATGGGGTCCAGGATTATGTTCATCGCCGATGCGCTCAGCTGAACAGCGGCCGATCTGCGGGCCGCCCCCTCGCCCCTCAGAATACCCCCCACGATTGAATCGGCGATCAGGACAGAAGACATCAGGATGAACGGCAGCATGTAGGCTTCAGCCTCACCGGCGACATCCTCGGCCCCCATGAAGCCGAGAGCAGGCCTCAGAAGGGCCGCTGTGAGCACTGAGACTGTCAGGGATACGAGGATCCCGATGGATAATGATGCACCCGCCAGGCTGCCTGCCGCATCGAACTCCCTCCTGCCCAGGCGGGAGGATATGGACACCGTGGCTCCCAGCGCTATGCCGATCCCAGCGGCGGCCATCATACTGTAAACCGGAGCGACAGCAGCCACTGCAGAACCCGCCTCTGCCCCGAGTCCGGAGACCCAGAACGTATCGGCGAACTGATTGATCAGCACTGCCGCCTCAGCTATGAGGAACGCGAGGAACATGCTGCGGATGGCCTTTTTGGGCTCTCCCAGGAGATTCTCGATGTCCGGTCCGGGGTCTTGCATCATGACGAAATGAAATCTTTCGGTATTTAATGTTAAGAACATGGATATAGGTATGCACTGTGAACTGTGCCAGCATTCCAGCGGTGCCTCATGTGGCAGGTGCGCATGAACCTGAGGGATATGCCCGATACACCCCTTCCGCCCTCAGGCCTTCGCGACGACGCCGTAGTCGTAGAAGAAGCGGTCGATGTCGATGATTCCGGTATAATTCTCCTCAGAGAAGGTGTAGTATTCCCAAAAGAGACTCTTCCAATTGATCCCTGAATAGAGTTCAGGATACATGACATTCTGGTAGAATGCCAGTTCCACCACGTACATCGGGGAATTGCCTGCTTCGCGGGCCATCCCCATGAGATGGACGTACGCATCTGCCCCGGAGAGCATCTCAGCATCGGCGGCGAGGCATTCCTCCAATGTGTGCTGCTGCCTCATCCCGTCGTGCTCGTTGTCCATATAATAGACGTACCCGGATGAGCTCTTCTCAGAGGATATGATCCCCAGCACCTGCTCTTCATTCAGGGAGTTGTAATTCTTGGAAAGGGCATCGCTGTGCTGGCCGACGGCATGGACACCTACCCACTCGGCATGGATGTTGTTGGTGTTGTCATGCCCGGTGATTGATATCGCGGATGTCTGGTACTGGAAGGAAGACCTGGCCATTATGAAGGATGCCTTATCGCTGTCCTGGACCGAAGATCCTGCATCCTTTAGGGCGCTCAGCACACTGTCATGCCATGCGAGATAGGCATAGGCATTGTCCATATCTCCCTGGAGGAGATAAGCGAACATCAGGAAGGAGCGATCGATGTATTCGTTGGGCTTGTCGATGCCGCTGTTGTCCGCGGTCGTCAGGAACATGACGTCGATGCCGGCCGGATTCAGTTTGGAGGGTGTTATCTGATCCGCATTGGCATCGCAGTAGCCGACCACATATACATCGATCCCCGCTCTCATCATCGCCTCGGTGTCCGGGTTCTCAGTGGTGCCGAACGATGCCGCGGATCCGAAATGCGAGTTCATCCCTGACCAATAGTTCTTGATCGTATTGTCCACCATGGTCACTTTGGAGCATACATGCGCGATATCTGCGGCATACGCCCCGCTGCAATAGCCGATGGCGATGGACTTCACCGGCCAATCGACGGATGCGACCTTCAGATAGCTGTCGATGTACCACACGGTGATCTCGTCCGTCCCGTTCTCCGCGGCGGCGATGATCCTTCTGAGGTAATCTACATCCTTCGAGTCCACGACGCCGTCGTGATTGGCGTCGCAGAGTTCGTTCTCCCCGTTTGTCCCGTCGATGACGCCGTTCAGATAGTCTATGTCGGAACTGTCGATCCTGTCGTCCTGATTGGCATTGCCGAAGACCCAGAGCCTCGATACTGTACTGGCGTGCGATGTATCCCTGCCGTCTCCGTCGCCTCCGATCATGTCGGCGGCCGCAGCAACGCAGCAGACGTTGATCACCGCCAGGACCGCGATCGCGGCCATCAGCTTTATGCTGATCCTCATCCCGATCCCTCCTCGATTATGACGATGTACTTCCTGCCGGCGATCTCGGCCACCTTCGACCCGACCCCGTAGACGTCGCGGATGCTCTGCTCTGTGAGGACATCGTCTGGAGTCCCGTCGGCATAGATGCGGCCGCCCGATACGAGGATGACCCTGTCGGCATAGGAGAAGGTCAGATTGATGTCGTGGCACACCATGATCACAGTGACGCCCTCCTCATGGGCATAGCGCCTCAGGAAGCCCATCACCTCCATCTGGTACTTCACGTCGAGGTTCGATGTGGGCTCGTCGAGGATGAGGACAGGCGTCTTCTGGGCGATCCCCATCGCGATGGTGACCCTCTGGATCTGGCCGGAGCTGAGATCCCTTACATCGGCATCGGCGAGGTCCTGCAGACCGAGCTTGCTGACCGCCCAGTCGGCCGTCCTGAGGTCCTCTTCCGAGGTTCCCCATCCGGAGTATGGGTGCCTCCCGGTGAGCACCGCCTCGGTGACGCTCATGGAGAACACCGTCGAGAACTCCGACGAAACATAAGCGATGATGCGGGAAAGCTCCGGAAGGGGGATCCGTTCCATATCCCTTCCGTCGACGGTTATGCGCCCCGACAGCGGTTTCAGCAGTTTGATAAGGGCCTTGGCCAGAGTGGTCTTCCCTGCGCCGTTCTGCCCCAGGATGCATACGAACTCGGGCCCTCCGAACGTCAGATCGATATCTGAGACGATCGGTTTCCCTCTGTATCCGATGCTGAGGCCGTCCGTCTTGATCTCGGTCATGCCCAGACCTCCCTGCTCCTCCTGAGTATGAGGATGATGAAGACGGGCCCGCCGATGCATGACATTATGACACCTACCGGCAGCATGGTCGGGGCCACTACGGTCTTCGCTATGATGTCGGAAACGAGCAGGAGGAGAGCCCCCATGCAGCCCGATGCCGGGATGAGGTATCTGTTGTCCGCTCCGATGATTAGCCTGCAGATATGAGGGGCCACAAGGCCGACGAACCCTATCACGCCGGTGAAGCTGACAACGGCGGCCGCGATGAGAGTGATGATGAGCAGGATGATCAGCCTCTGCCTCTCGACGTTGATTCCCAGAGACCTGGCGCGCTCATCCCCTATGCCCATTACGTTCAGCTGATTGGCGAAGTATTGGACGGCGAAGCATCCGTCGAGGGCTACCAGGAAGATAATTGCCAGCTCGCCGTAATCAATGCCGTCCACCGAGCCCACGAGCCATGTATAGACCGATGCCAGGTCGTCGGGGTCCGACAGCAGCATGAACAGCTGGGTCAGCGCATTGAACATGTACATAAGCGAGATCCCGCAGAGGATCATCATCGTCGGTGACGGCGAGCGTATCCTGCTCAGCAGGATGATGATGAAGGCAGGGATGACGGCGAATAAGAATGCATTGATGACGATCCCCCCTCCGGAGACCATCTCGAAGCCCAGGATTATCGCCAGGGCCGCCCCGAATCCAGCCCCTGATGAAATGCCCATGGTATATGGGTCTGCCAGCGGATTCTTCATCATGCTCTGCATCGCAACGCCGCAGACGGCCAATGCGAAACCGGCGATGACGGCGGCAAATATGCGCGGAAGCCTGAGATCTATGACTATATGCTGCTTCACCGCATCCGGCGGCGTCCCGCCGGTGATCTGGTCCCAGATGATGCCGTAGACCTCTGAGGCGCTTATGCCGTAAGATCCGACGGTCGCGGAAAGGACGGCGGTGACCGCGATGAGTGCGGCCAGGACGGAGATGAAAAGGATCTTCCTGGTCTTGCTCCTGCGGAACCCCTCGATCATCTTGGATGCCGTCGGCGGCCCTTCGGAGGCGGTCTCTGCCGTTCCCATGACCTGAGCATCATTCATGGAGCGTATTAATAACTTTTCAAAATTCGTATGCGCTTAGGAGTAATTTATTTAGTAATCGTGTTACTACAAACACTTCCGAAAAGTGCCAGCGCGTAAGCCTGCATCGGAAGGATCAGATGCGCTCGACCGTGTAGGTGTACCCGCTGTGCAGTACTGTCAATTTCTGGACTGCGCCTTTGCCGTCTATCCAATACGTGACGGTACCGGACCCGCTGCTGCCCGTCCAAAGCTCGCATCCGTCGGATTCCCCCGCATCGGAAAGATCGGTCACCGGCCTTCCGGAGTCCCTGTCGATGATGATTGTATAGGTCTCCCTGAGGACATCGCTGCCTGCCGATGCATCCAACGAGAATTCTAGGATGTATGCCCTCGACGATTCGCTGTAGCTCCTGTATTCCAGCGTCCCTGAGCAATCTACTTCATCGGAGGCCCGGGACGCTTTGTCCGAGAGCCTGTATCCGACGCTGCCGCCGTCATCGGACAGATTCAGGACGAGGAATCCCGCGAAGGCGGCCGCCATGCACAGAACGGTAACAACGGCCGCGACCCCCGCATACTGGGACCTCAGTCCTTCCATCCCTTTTCCTCACAGCTTCATGCTGGTCCAGCAGAGCTCGCGGTTCTCGGTGTACAGGGAGCCGCCCTCCTGCATCACGGTCTTCACATCCCTGAAGACGATATTGTCCTTGCCGAGGAAGATCCTCTCGGACCTGCCGCCGCCGTTGAACTCGTAGATATTGGCATAGACATGCCCGAACTGGGTCGTGATGTTCTCGGCGCCTTTCTTCTCCAGGCCCTCGAGGCTGAAGATGTAGGAACCGCAGCTTTTGGAGGTGTTGAGCTCTCCCTTGGGAACCTCGTTGACCTCCAGTCTGACCGTGACGCTGTCGCCGTCGATCTTGGAGACCGTGTACTTCTCGATGGAGGGCTCGTTGTGCGATCTCCCGCCGCGGGATGCGGTCAACTGGTATGCGAACCATGTTCCTTCGGTAATCTCTGACATTAGGCTCTCCCTGGATTCCTTAGGTAACCGCCGTTTATAAAACTGCGTATAAACACGATGCGGCTGGGTCATGCTGTACGGAACCCTTCCGGATAACACACGGTCCGGAGGAGGATAAGCTCCCTGTCCTCCGGCCGGCCCATTTTCGTATCCTGCAGGCGCTTGATGTCTGGCACATTGTCCGGCAGGATCGCAGGGGGCCCATCAGGTCAGATGGTGGCGGTTCGCCGGACCCTTCTCTCCTGTCCTCAGGCGTATCCCGTATTCCGCCCAGGCGGCCATGAGCGCCACTCCGAACACCTCGCAGAGATCGAATCCCCACCAGATGGCGTCAGGGGAGACAAGTACCATCCCGCCGAACCAGAATGCCACGATGATCAGCATGTTGCGGATTATGGTGCTGAACAGCGAGGCCCTCGCCATGCCTATGGATTGCAGCAGCGCTGACGAGATGTTGATGCCGGCGAACAGCACCGCCACCACCAGGAGGATCCTCGCCACATGGATCATGTCACCGCGCATGCCGATGGTGCTGTCGTCATAGGTGAACAGGATCACCGCCCAATCCATGACAGCGAACAGGATTACGGCCAAAACAAGCGTGACCGCTGCGGCAATCTTCATGGAATAGGCATAGGCCCCCCTGAGCTTCTCATAATTGCGGGCGGAGAATGCGGCCGATGCTACCGGGACCAGGGCGCCTGCCAGGGCCACCGACGGCACCAGGATGAGGTCGACATACTTGTACGCTGTGGCATAGACAGCGAACCCGTAGGAACCCCAGCAGTAGACCACGAAGTAGTTGAGCAGGAAGTTGACGCTGTACATCACATCGAGCTCCACGGTCTTCGGGATGCCGACGGCCAGGAAATCATCGAGATCGTTCCTCCTCATCGGATACTTCCTAAGCTTGACATCGGCATAGACAGACTCCGGTATGATGAAGTACCAGTAGATGAACGGGATGAGGGAGATGGCTGTGGCCATGACGGTCGCCCAGGAAAGGCCGGCGATCCCCCAATCGAAGACGAACGTGAACAGAGGGTCGAACACCATGTTCAACAGAGCAGCGATGACCAGGATGTACATCGATTTGCGGGATGCGCCCTCTCCCCTCAGGATGCCGGCGCATACTCCCTGCATCACGAGAATCCAGGCACAGGCATAGAACGGGAACCCGTAATCGCTGCCCTCGGCATAGGTATCGTCCCCGCCCACCACCTGGAGGATAGGATCCCCGATCAGAAGGAACACGGGCACGCAGATCAGGCCGATGATGAACATGAACTTCAGGGATACGGTCGCCACCCTGTCCACGCCTTCTTTGTTCTTGCGTGCGATCTTGGCCGCGATGGATGACGATATGCCAATACCGATGCCGGACCCAACGCCGACGATGATCAGATAGAAGGAAGCGACGATCCCCACGGCGGCCAGGGCGGTCTCGCCGAGCGACGAGCACCAGAAAGTGTCGACGAAGGTGTTGAGCTGCGCCACCATCAAGGATACGAACATCGGGATGGCCATGGCCACGATCGCTTTGCGGTAATCGCCAAGCATCGTCTTGGCATCCTGCGTCAACTGTTTCTCGGCCGTTTCGAGTCCCCCGGCACACCTAAGGGCTCGGAAGTATATCGTTTTTCATGAGCGACTGGGAGGTACGGCCGTCCCGGCGGAGGAGCCGGACGTCCGCATACCCTCAGTCGCTGTCCAGATCTCCCCAGAGCCCTTTGGAGAAGTAGCGCTCGCCGCGGTCCGGGAATATGGTGACGATGTCGCTGTCCTCCACCTGCTCGGCGAGCTTCAGCGATGCCCATAGGGCGGCCCCTGACGAGGACCCGGCCATGACGCCCTCGCGCCTGGCCAGCTCCCGGCAGGTATCCATGGCATCCGAATCCCTGACCTTCACCACCCTGTCCACCAGGCTGATGTCCATGGTATCGGCAATGAAGTCGTTCCCGATGCCCTCTATATCATAGTCGCCGTGCTCTCCGCCGCCTATGGTGGATCCGACCGGGTCCGCCAGGACCCCCTGCACGGCAGGATTCCTCTCCTTAAGATACCTTACCACCCCTGTGAAGGTCCCCCCGGATCCGGCGCCCGCCACGAAATAGTCTATATGCCCATCAAGGTCGCGGAATATCTCCGGCCCTGTGGACGCGTAATGGGCGGCAGGGTTGGACATGTTCCGGAACTGCTTCATCATGTGAATGTGCTCCGGGTCCCGGGCGACAATCTCATTGGCCCTGCGCTCGGCGCCGAGCATCCCGTCGGCCCTCGGCGTATGGACGATCTCCGCTCCCAGGGCCTTCATGACAGCCAGCTTCTCTTTGGAGAACTTCATGGGAACCACGAACACAACCCTGTATCCGCGGTTAAGCGCCGCAAGGGCGATGCCGATGCCGGTGTTCCCGGCTGTTGCCTCGATGATGGTGTCCCCTTTGCGCAGGGTCCCCTGTTTCTCCGCATCGGCGATCATGCGCATCCCGACGCGGTCCTTGACGGATCCTCCGGGGTTGAACAGCTCCATCTTTGCGAATATCCTGTTCCCGTTCGGTATGTCGAAGTTGTTGATCTTGAGGATCGGGGTGTTCCCGATCCCGTCCTGTATCGAATCAAGATATCTCGTATGCTCCTCTCCTGTTCCGGCATTCCCTATGTTTCAGATCCTCGACGCTTCAAGGGTCCTGCCGATGTCCTCCAGGATGTCGTCCCTGTCCTCGATGCCGACGGAAAGCCTGATCAGGCCGTCGGTGATCCCGACCTTCTCCCTGATCTCCTTGGGTATGGAGGCGTGGGTCATGCTCGCAGGATGGCAGATCAGCGATTCGACCCCTCCCAGGGATTCCGCCAGGGCGATGAGCTCCACCGAGTTCAGGAACTTCCTGTGATCATACCCGGGCGCAAGCTCGAACGACATCATCCCTCCGCCGGAACGCGCCTGGCGGCGGTTCACCTCGTAACCGGGGTCCGAAGGAAGCCCCGGGTAGTGGACCTTGGATATCCTCGGGTCGGCGGCAAGATGCTCCGCGATGTACTGGGCGTTGGAACTGTGCCTTTCCATCCTGACCCCCAAGGTCTTGAGGCTCCTGATGAGCAGATAGGAATCGAAAGGTCCCAGAACTCCCCCGGAGGCATTCTGTATGAACGCGAGGCGCTCTGCCAGGCCTCTGTCCTTCACGACCGCGAGCCCAGCGACCACGTCAGAATGGCCCCCGATGTATTTGGTCGCCGAATGCACAACAATGTCTGCGCCGAGCTCGAGGGGCTTCTGCAGGTAGGGGCCCATGAAAGTGTTGTCAACGATGGTCAGAAGTCCATGCCTCTTCGCTGCCTCTGCGGCGGCGGCGATATCGGTGACGGTCATCAGCGGATTCGCAGGGCTCTCTATGAGGACGGCCTTTGCATCGGCGGTTATCTCCGATTCGAGCCTCTCCGCATCCTCTGTATGGACTATGGAGTACGCGATTCCGAAGTTCCGGAACACCTTGTCGAGGATGCGGAACGTGCCTCCGTAGACATTGGACGAGATGAGTATCCTGTCCCCGCTCCGGAAGAGGGAGAGGACAGCGGCTATGGCCGCCATGCCGGATGCGAACGCGAAGCCCGCGGTGCCGTGCTCCAAAACGGCGATCTCCTTCTCCAGGGCGGCCCTGGTAGGATTGCCGGTCCTCGAGTACTCGTATCCCAAGCAGCGTCCCAGCTCAGGCTGCCTGAATGTGGCAGTCTGGTAGATCGGTACGTTCACGGCCCCGGTGAGGGGGTCCTCCTTCCCATATCCGTGGATCAGCTGGGTATCTTCCCTCAATATGATCTCCTGAGTTTCCTCAGGATTATCAATAGTTAATCAATATTAATAATTTAACAATAGATTAATCATGACAGAAGAACGGCCGTGCAGTAAGACACGGCCGATAACAGAGAAAACGGCCCCTCGGCCGAAGCCGGGGGTAAAAAGTTTGGAGACTGACTCTCGCTCAGACTCAGAACCCGTAGTTCTTGAGGTTGAGGTTGGGGATGGTGCCGACGTACTTGGCCGCGCACTGCTCCGCGAACTTGTCGGTCTCGGTGGGCAGGGCGTTGATGTCCGTCTTGCACTTCTCGAGGAC
>Ga0256406_1005109_pt1 | contig 14310 bp, 9 predicted proteins | sample RumenRJG_03DNA_FD_185986 | JGI IMG/M metagenome (GOLD analysis project Ga0256406, IMG submission 185986) | Bovine rumen microbial communities from Lethbridge, Alberta, Canada - RJG_03 | ecosystem: Host-associated > Mammals > Digestive system > Stomach > Rumen | place: Canada: Alberta | collected...
GATTCCATCCCCGCCATCGTCAACACAGAAATCGCGAACGGGATGAACGTGACCAGCGCGACATCATTCGTAATCAGCATCGCCGAAAAATACGTCAACGACACCAACACCAAGACCACGCCACGTTGAGTGCGCACCATGCGCAGCAAACGCGAGCCGATCATACGGAACACGCCGATACGCTGGAACCCACACACCACCAGCATGAGACACACCAGCTGCGCAATCGTTTTCGAATGCACATAACCGCCATACTCGGCGTCCGGAGGCATGATGAAGCAGGAAATAATTGCAAGAACCGTGGCGACGATAAGAATAGTTTCGCTTTTGAACACTTCAAGCAACCAACGCCGCATCCAGTCCTCCGTGAAATTGAGTTGAACCCAAGGTGAATTCAACATGTCGCGTTCGCAACATGTCTAATAGTAGCGGGAAAATCGCGCAGGATTGAGCCAATCACGGCGTGTCCGCATGCATTGCTCCGACCGCCGGCGAAAAGGTCGGCGCCGCCACTCCACGAAGCCGCATGATACCGCCGGTCACACATCGCAACGCCGCCGACCGGCCGGAGCCAACATCCACACAAATACGACACGACCTAGGCCCCGACACCCGTCAAACCAGCCCGAATATCACCACACCACGCGACACGGCACACACCAGACATGCCGTCAACGTCACAGCGACACCGTCACCACCGTCACCGAATACGCCGGCACACCCAACGCGAACCGCACCGGAGGGCCAGCCATGGCGAAGGTATCCTCACGTCGTTCAGCCGCCTCAGACGACACACCGTCAACACCGAGCTCGTTGCGCGCATTGGGATCCGCAGACAGCCTGACCACCCTCAACTTGCACGCACTACGATTACGGGGCGCACTACTGAGCACGCGCAGCCCAAACGAGACGTCAAGTGTGACATCAATACGATCCGCGCTGGTATTAACCAGTTTGACGAACCGCGTATCCTCACTACCGGTCGCGCTGACGAACAAGCGATCGTCCACGCCGCGCTCGCCATCACGGTTCTCGAACGAGCATTCATACGCCATCGGGCCGATATGCGTGGCGAACAGCCGCTCGACCTCGGCGTTGAGTGTCGGCATGACCGTGCGCGCGTCGAATTCAATCAGATTATGCATCCAACCTTTGCCTTGTGCGTGAGCCAGCAGCGGCGCATACGATGTCATGCGCACCACGTCGCTGTTACGCTCGCACCCGGTGAGGAAGGCCGCCTCGCCGAGTGCGGAAGCCCACGTGTTGGCGTGTGCGTTGTCTTGCTTGCGGCCGGCAAGATATCCGTTCGCCGAATACTCCCCGACCATCACGCCGGCGGAATCACGCGGATACCTGTCGTATCGACGGGCTTGTGAGGCGAACCATTGCGGGGTGTGATAGGAGTGCTCGTCCACGATGACACGGCTACCGGCGAGTGGCGGATCACAGGCAAGAAGCATCCGTCCGCGTCCTGCGGCGATATCACGCGCATGGTTCCACGCCCGACGCATCGACAGATGGTACGGGAACAGCCCGGCGCTCATCACGCACAATATCGACGGATAGCGTTCGTGGATCGCTTCAGCGATGACATCGAACCGTTCCATATACCCTTCGCCGTAATTCTCATTGCCGATACCGATCATGTCGAGGCCGAATGGCGCCGGATGGCCCATATCGCGACGAACCCGCGCCCACTGGCTGGTATCCGGATCGCCGTTGGCGAATTCGATGAGATCGAGATAATCCTGAACGACCACGTCACGGAAATACTCGCTGTTCATAGGAATGGACTGCGGGTCGCGGTACGGCGATTGGCAGGTCATGCCCGCGAACAAGGTCGGCAACGGCTTGGCGCCCAGATCCTCGCACAGGCAGAAATACTCGTAGAAGCCGATCTGGTAGCTTTGCGAATAGCTTGAGCCGTCCGGCATGCGGAAGGCCCACATATTGTATTGCTGACGACGCGCGTAAAAAGCGCCGACCGTGTCCTTCCAACGGTACTCGTTGCCCGGCGTGACACCTTCGGTGATGCAGCCGCCGGGGAACCGCAGGAACGCCGGTTTGAGCGCCGCGATGGCTTCAACCAGGTCGCGGCGGAATCTGCCGTACCGCCATTTGGGGTCGCCCGCGCCCCACGTGTCCGAGTCCATCAGGACGACACAGTCGAGATCGATGACGGTGTCTGACACGGGGATTGCAACGTTGCCTGATCCAGTGGTTGACGAGACGGCTTGCGCATTGGTCGGCGCGGCGCTGGATCGAACCGCTGGCGCAGGTCTCGGCGCAACACCCGATTGACCATCCGCAGTGTCCGGGACCGTGCCGGAGAGCCCAGTCTGGTAGCTGTGTGTGCGATTTCCGTGAGCTTCGCCGGCGGACGTGCAGTCCCCCGCGCGATCTTCCCCCGCAATCAAGCCGATATGCAGCTTGCCCAAGCCCGAAGCCATGCCCGACAGCGTGCAGGTCAGATGAACCCACCCGTTGATGCAATCGGTGTCATCCGGGTCGCATGACCCCGCCGCAGTGCTGGGCAAGTCATTGCTTGGGGCGCTGCACGACAATGTCACGCAATTGGTCAGTGCCACCCCGGAAGCGTTGACGACACTCACCGCAAGCGCCATAACCCCGGCGACCGGACGCGCGTACACGCCAAAATCGTAGCGATGACCCTGATTGATGGCGATTGCACACTCCCCGGCATGCTTGCCGCCGCCGTTATACCCGAGGTTCTCAATATCCGCGCCATGCCGCCCCGCAGGCAGGGTCACACGCACGTATCGGCTGTTGGGGTGCAGCGGAGGCGCCGGGCAGGATGTTTCAATACGCTGCCCGTGCTCGCCGCGCGTCTGGGTGCCGTAACTCGTCGCCGAAACCCCATGGAACTGCCAGAAACGCAACGAATCGACTTGAGTGCGCCACCGGTCCGTTCCGTGCGCACGCATACTGCGGTGCTTGAGATAGACGCCATCGAAGCTGTAATTATTGACCACGTTCGCATTCAAGCCGCCATCGACTGACATGTTGATGTCCTCAAGAAACGCGCCATACAGCCGGTCGCTGACCGGATGCGACGCTGAACCCACCATTACCGTGACCATGATTCCTATCGTAGGCGAAATGAGACGATTTTCCCGGTAGCGCAGGGCGAATCGGCGAGCGCGTGTCGCATCCGTCCGGTTCCGCTCGTGCACCCGCGCGGCGAACTGGCGACGAACATGCATTTCGGCAGCGCGGCGGGAACACGGCAGCCACCGTACGGCCCGCACCCGCTGGCATCATGCCTGTGTTCTCGCGGCGCTGTCCGGTGGGAGGAGCTGGGTGTGGCGGGCGCAGCGCTCCCACATCCTGACCGCCTTGCCGGCCAGGCGCTTGCGGCGGCCGGGCTGTTTGACATCCAACACCAGCTCCAGCACGCTGCCGGACGCCAGCTCCCGACGAAACCAATACGACGCCCACGACCGATTCGACACCACACCACGCGACGAAAAACACCCCACACCCGGCTCCCCCTCACACCCCACACAAGACACCTCCACCGCACGACCATGCGCAGCCTGCCACACCCCCAACAAGCCATCCACACCACCAGCCGGCACCACACGCCAACACAACCACGCATCCAAACCACGCACCCAATCCCCGTACCACCGGGAGCCGGGCTCCTGCGGCAATGCCATCGCATCCACGTGATGGTAGTACCCGCGAACCACCCCCGGGGCCGGCGCATAATCCTCCTGGAAATACGCCGGCGGCGTCAACACCAACACACCATCACCACCCAGATCCTCACGCAACGGACACGGCATCCCCGTATACGGGTTCCGCCCATTACGCGCACACCACGCATCAACCCGCGCATACGACTCCAACACCATCCCACCAAGCTCCCCAACACCGGCACCACACGGACGCACCACCGTCCCCACATCATTCAACCTCGAATCCACATCACCACTCCAACGAAGAGAAACCACGTCGGATCTCGCCGTCCACCCGCTATGGGGATTGAACGTCACACAACATCTCTTCCATTGCGACTCGGGCTTCCCGGTCACGCGCATGGACACCTGTTTCCACGCCCTCTTGGAAACCCGGCTGACAGTGACCCCGACATGGGACCGGTCGAATTCCAGGATGCTCTCCATCGCCATGCCCAACGTACGCGCGGACACCTCGTCGGCGGGGATACCGAACGAACGCATCGGAATCTGGACAAGCACCGGCCCCGACCCGCCGACCACCTTCACATAGTTGCCCACCAAGAACCCCCGTCGATGGAACGGAAGAACTCGATGCACAACAAACCGGCAATCGTCTCAGCCAACACAGGCGTATCATCCAGCCACTCATAATCCGGCTCGAACATCACTTGCCCCCTATCACGAACTCGACCTTGATGGGCAGCGGGCCCGCCCGCCTGTTCACACCAGCATACCCGCACAACAACCGCCGCCGATGGCTTCTGCACAAGGTGTCGTGCCCGCTCTACCGGAACACCGCTGCATTCAGCAGCAGATCATCATCGTGGATTGTGCGACCGTTTGCAGCCAAAACCCCGCATCTGCTGCAACAAGCACCTCTAACGCCGACCTCGGGCGATGTCAGACATCATACGGATCTGGCGGTAGTAGCGTTCCTCGCTCAAGCCGTCGACCGTCGGGGTGTTGCGCATCGTGACCCCGTCAAGCCCGCCGGCGCGCGCGACATCCGCGAGCACAGCCCGATGCCATGCGATGTCAAGCAGCGGCGCCGCCCGCCGGCAGCCCATCGCGTACATCGCACACACCAGCGCGTGGCCGCCCCAGTTCGACGTGCCGGAGACGATCAGCTCGTCCGCGGGAACCGTGCAGGCGATACGCTCGCCATGCTCGACGACATCCTCAATGACGATGGAGTCCAGCCTGCCCATGCCGATCTCATTGCCGCCGTCGCCGATGCCGATCACATGCAATCCCAACCTGGTGAGCCGGCTGAGCGGAGCGGTCCACCGGTCGATGTCAAACCCCCGCATATTGCGCGGGTTCCCGTCACGCGCCGGCCCGACGCGTTCGATGTAGATGATGGTATCGATATCATTGCGATCGACAAGCCCGCGCATCGCGTCAATCCACTGATCGAAGTGTTGCGCATCCGCAGGCGCGATGGCCACGTGGTCTTCGGGCAGCCGCGACGAGGCCCCTGCGCGGATGACCGGCTCGCACGGCTCATCGCTGACCAGCCAGGCATCCGAACCGATGGCCCGCAGAGCCTCACACAGCTCGACCGCCCCGGCGGGACCATCCGATTCGGCGGCGGGCTGCTCGGCCTGCGGAATGTAGAACCCGGTGACGACCATGGCCTTGTGGCCGCCGGATTTGAGCCACCGAGCGGCATGGAACAGGTCGCCGCGCGCGAAGGTCATCATGGTTTCGCTGCCCCGGCCCACATCCGCCGCAGCGGCATTCTGGATGTGCGCGACGCGAGGTTTCCACCGCCAGCTTGCGATGCGGGCGGCAGGGCCGATGCCGCCATGGTGTGCCGCACTGCCACGGCCGGTATGGAACGTATCCGATTGCCGATTGACATGTCCCGCTTGGTTGTATTGCATCGTTTCCGTCATATCCACTCCTCTCCTATCAGCGCACGGCCGGTCAAATCGGACGAACGCCGTATGTCACGCCTGCCACGTCTGTCTCGCTTATCCGTCTCACGTCTTGTCTCACGATTCGATGTGTCCCAGCACGCTTCCGGATCTCGCGCTGTCGCCCGGCTGCGCGGCGATATGGACCACGCCGCCAATCGGGGCCGTAACCTGGATTTCCATCTTCATGGCTTCCAGCACGACAACCGGCGTGCCCGCGCCGACTTCAGCGCCGTCATCGACCAGCCAGCGCGCCACCGTGCCGGTAATCGAGGCGAGGATATCCCCGGCATCATGCGCGGCTGTCTCCCCCACGCCGCCATCGTGCGATGTTCCATCGCCGGACACCCCCGCCGCCCCGAGCGAGGAGACCAGACCGGCCGGCAATCCGACCTCCACACGGCGGCCATCCCATTCGATCCACGTACGATGCAATCCGGTATCGGCGTCGTCGAAACGTACCGATGCACCATCGGGCTTGAGCTGTTCGGGGTCAAGCCGCTTGAGCAGCACCTCCTCGATCCACCGCGTGTAGATGTGGAACCCGTGTTCCGCCGTGAAATCAGGGTCGGCGAGCACGGCCCGGTCGAAGGGTACGACCGTGGGCACGCCGTCGATGCGCAGTTCGGCGAGCGCCCGCCGCGCCCGTTGCAGACATTCCTCGCGCGTGGTGGCGTGCACGATGAGTTTGGCGAGCATGGAATCGAAATGGTCGGAGACAATCGAACCGGTTTGCACGCCGGTGTCGAAGCGTATGCCCGGCCCGCTGGGCGCCCTCAGCGCTGTGATGCGCCCGGGGAATGGCGCGAATCCGAGCGACGGGTCTTCCGCGTTGAGGCGGAATTCCATCGCGTGCCCGTCGTGCGCCGGTTTGAGCGCGGCGATTGACGCGCCCGCGGCGATACGCAGCTGCCAGGCCACCAGGTCGATGCCGCTGGTCATTTCGGTGACCGGGTGTTCGACCTGGATGCGTGTGTTGACTTCCATGAACGAGAGCGTGCCGTCCGGAGCAACGAGGAATTCCACGGTTCCGGCACCCACGTACCCGACTTCGGAGCAGATCGCCACGGCCGCATCCTCAAGCCGTTGCGTGATGCTGCCGGTCAGGAAGGGCGCCGGAGCCTCCTCGATAAGCTTCTGGTTGCGCCGCTGGAGCGAGCAGTCCCTGGTACCGACGGCGATGACCCCGCCATACGTGTCGCCGAGTACCTGAACTTCGACGTGACGCGGGTGGTCGAGGAACCTTTCGATGAAGCACTCCCCGTTGCCGAACGCGACTTCGGCCTCGTGGACGGCGGATTCGAAGGCGGGTTCGACGCTATCGAGGTCGCGCACGACTTTCATGCCGCGGCCTCCCCCGCCGTGCACCGCTTTGATGACAATCGGCAGACCGTGTTGACGCGCGAATGCGGCGGCTTCCTGCGCGTCCTTGACCGGTTGCGTGGTGCCGGGGGCCATGGGTGCGCCGACTTTCGCGGCGACGGCACGCGCCTGGACTTTGTCTCCGAGCCTGCGGATGGTCTGCGGTGATGGGCCGATCCATGTCAACCCGGCATCCTGGACCGTCTGCGCGAAATCTGCGTTCTCTGATAGGAATCCGTACCCCGGATGAACGGCGTCCGCGTGTCCGCTTGCCGCTGCCTTGAGCAGTGCCGGGATGTTCAGGTAGGTTTCCGCCGGTGTCGCCCCGTGCAGGGCGATGGCCTCATCGGCGAGCTGGACGAACAGCGCGTCGGCGTCATCGTCCGCGTAGACGGCGACCGCTTCCAATCCCAGATCATGGCAGGCGTGGATGATTCGTACGGCGATTTCCCCGCGATTGGCGACCAGGATGCGCTTCATCGGGACTCCTTTCCATCGTGTTCATCAGCGTGGGATACGTCTTGGCTTTCCGGTGCCGCCATTGCACTCTCCTCGGCTTTGCGGAACCGGATGGACGCGCCCGGCGGCAGTTGCGCCGCCAATGCGAGCGCATCAAGTGTCAGTACGGCGATGATCGGATAGCCGCCGGTGACCGGCTGGTCGCGCAGAAACAGCACGGGCTGCCCGTTTCCGGGCACTTCGAGCGAGCCGGGGACCATGCCTTCGCTGGGCAGTTCCCGCGTATCTTCGCGTTCCAGGGGCTGCGGGCCGTTGAGCCTCAGCCCGGTACGGTTGGATTGTGCGGTGACCTGCCATGTGGTGTCGAACAGCGTGCCGATGGCGGCCGGCGTGAACCAGTCGTCATGCGGGCCGAGCATGACATCGAGCCAGATTGGATGATTGGCGCTGCCGATTGCCTCCGGACCGGCATGGTGCATGGTGCTGGTTGACAGGTGCCCGTTCCATTCGCACGGCCGCCCTACGCTTCGTAACGAATCCGGGGTTCCGGCGATGAGCGTGTCGCCTGCGGCCAAGGGGGCCGGTCCGATGCCGGACATAGTGTCCCGCGAAGCGCTGCCGAGTGTCATCGGGGCTATGAATCCGCCTCGAATGGCGAGATAATCACGTAATCCCGCGTGCGGCATGCCTATGGTCAGGGTTTCGCCGTCGTGGAGGATGATGGCTTCCTGCCGGTGCAGGCTTTGCCGGATGGTCGTGTGGCCCGGATCGGCACCTGACGTGGCATTTCCGGTGATACACAAATCGACTGGGGCTCCCGTAACGGCGACCACCACATTCCCTATCGCGGTGAACGCGGCATCGCCTGCGGTCAGTTCGATGGCGAGCGCGTCCGGCGGATTACCGACAAGCATATTGGCCAGGCGGTAGGCGGGCATATCGCACGCCCCCGATCCGGCGACGCCCATGGCCGAGGCGCGCCTGCCCTGGTCTTCGAACAGCGCGAGCAGGCCGGGGCGGATGACACGCAGGCCGTGGTCACATGTCATTGGCCCCAAACCGCTACCGGAGTTCCCGGCATTCGCCCGGATATCGCGGTCCGACAGCGTCCGGCGTTGGCGCGCAATATCAGTCATGACCGTCTGATCGCGCTCGGCGTGGAACATCACACGGTCGCCGGGCATGATGGCCGCGGGCGGGTCGGCGTGTGCATCCCACATCGGCATGGCCGTGTGCCCGATCAGCTGCCATCCGCCGGAGCTTTCGCGCGGGTAGACGCCGCTGAACCGCCCGGCAAGACCGACCGCGCCGGAAGGCACACTCAACCGTGGCGTTGCGCGGCGCGGCACGTCGAATATCGGGTCGCCATCCACCAGATATGTGAATCCGGGGGCGAATCCGCCGAATGCGGCCGTCCACGCGGTGCCGGTATGCCGGGCGACCACCTCGTCGGCGCCGATACCAAGCAGCTGCGCCACGGCCTCAAGATCCTCGCCGTCGTAGATGACGGGCACGGTCACCGTCCGATGCTCTTGAGCCTGATCGGGGGTATCAGGCAGTGCCATGATCGCTTCGGCAAGCGAAGCTGCACGGATCCTGCGCGGATTGAACCGCACGAGCACGGTCTGCGCGGCTGGAACGAGTTCGGTAATCGCAGCGAACACCTTGGACGGTACGCCTAACGATGCGGCGTCCGCCACGGCTTCGCCGATGGCGTGATACAGGCCGAGCGCATAGTGCAAATCCCCGGTCTCCACAAGCAACGCGTCCTGGCCTGCCGGCAATATCCGTCTCATGATTTCGCGGCTTCCGTGGACACTGATGGCGATGAGCCGTCACACGCCGCAAACGAGCGTACTGCAATCCCGGCATGTTCCAACGCCTTGCGCACCGCCGTCGCCATGGCCACCGCCCCCGGCGAATCGCCGTGCACGCACACCGAATCCGCATGCAGGCGGACAGTGCTGCCGTCAATCGCCGTCACCGTACCGTCCTCGACCATGCGCAGCACCCGCGCGGTCACCTGTTCCGGGTCGGTGATGACCGCGCCCGGCTCACGTCGTGAGACCAGATGACCGTCCGGCGTGTAGGCACGGTCGGCAAACGCCTCACGAAATACGCGAAGCCCCGCGTCCTCGGCAAGCCGGCCGACCACCGAACCGGGCAGGGTGAGCAAGGCGAGCGACGGATCAACGGCCTTGATTGCCTCGACCACGGCTGCGGCATGCCGTTCGTCAATCGCAATCCGGTTGTACAGCGCCCCATGCGGTTTGACATACTTCACTTGTGTTCCAGCTGCCGCCGCGATCCCTTCCAACGCGCCAATCTGGTAGATGACGTCGGCGGCGAGATCTTCAGGCGTCTCATCGACATACCGCCGGCCGAACCCGGCAAGATCGCGGTACGCCACATGCGCACCGACCGTTACGCCGTGCGCCGCCGCGTAGCCGACCGTGCGCAGCATTCCAGCCGGGTCGCCCGCATGGAAGCCGCACGCCACATTCGCGCTCGATACCACGCCGAGCAGCGCCGTGTCGTCGCCGAGCGTCCACCGGCCGAAGCTTTCGCCCATATCGCTGTTGAGGTCTATTCCCGTCATTGTTGTTCCCCGCTCCCGCTGTTTTCTGCTTTTCGATATCTCATATCTTCCGCATCGCACGCCATCGGTATTGATGTATTTGCACCGACGCGAGTCACACCATGAAACTGCGGTCGGGAATATCCGTGAGGAACATGTGCCCGGGCGCGTGCGTGATTGCGAACGACGGTTGCGACGCCATCACCGCCGCCTGCGGGGTCACCCCGCACGCCCAGAACACGGGGATGTCACCGTCCTTCATAATCGGCGGGTCCCCATAATCGGGGTGCTGCAAATCCGGAATCCCGATGCCTTCGGGCTCGCCCACCCATACGGGCGCCCCGTGAACGCTCGGATAGTAGCCAGAGATCCGCACGGCGTCCGCAATCCGGTCCGGTTGGATGCCGCGCATCGACACCACCATCGTCGAACTGAACCGTCCTGCAGGTTTGCAGGCGATTGACGTGTCATACATCGGCACGTTACGTCCCGCCTCGATATGATGCACCGGAATACCGGCCTCCATCAACGGGAATTCGAAGGTGAAACTGCATCCGATCAGAAACGTGACCAGATCATCATGCCGTGCCCAGATATCGGTGATATCGCTGCACGTGTCCACCAGCTCGCCGTGCTCCCAGACGCGGTACAGCGGAATATCCGTACGGATGTCGCTACCGGCGGCGATGGAAGGCTTGGGATTGCCGGGATCAAGGACTTCAAGAATCGGGCAGGGCTTGGGGTTGCGTTGGGTGAACAGCAGGAAATCAAACGCGTATTCACGCGGCAACGCGATCATATTCGCCTGAGCGAAACCGCGTGCGATACCGCAGGTCGGGCGCACCACGCCGCGTCGGAACGCCTCACGCGCCTCTTGTGGCGTCGTATTCGCGTCCAGTACGGGCGCAATACCTTGCGTATTCTGTTCAACCGGTGCAACGCCGGACATCAACGAACCCATAGGAACCTCCCTTTCGTCCACACGCTAAGTTCGGCGCGTTAAACCCTGATTTCACGCAACAACGAGGAAGATCACCAACTTGTGACCGGCGGATTACGGGCATGCCCCGCCCGTGCGATCCGTGAAATACGCGCGGAATAACGTGAGGCTCGTTCGACGACGCGGTGGCTCAGCCACGACGCGTCGGCCGCGGGGCACACCGGCGGCAGGGCAGCGAGACCACCAAGGCCATCACGGCAAGCAAACACGAGAGGAGTCATTCCATGAGCGCAGTCGTACTCGGGGTAGGAAACGCATCCGTATTGTTCAAGGGGTTGGATAACGGCGGCGGGGACGCAGTCACCATCATCGACGCCCACGATGATTGCGCTTCGGCCTTCGATCTGAGCGTATTGCGCGGCGACGGGATCTTCGAGGCGACCACGGTCTACGACGGATTCCCCGTATCCTTGGAAAACCATCTCAAACGGCTCGCCCATTCCGCCGCACTGGTTGATATGCCCGAACCTGATGTCGACGCGTTCACCGACGCCTGTCAAGGGGTAATCGACGCCTACGACGGGGCCGAAGAAGCGCCGATGCTGCGCATTCTCGTCTCGCGCGGGCTAGACCCGACCACGGGCATCGGGGTTGAAGCGGAACGTTCAGGCAACGGCCCATTGCTGCCGAGCGTGTGGATTTTCCTTGACGGCTTGGGCACCGGGCACAGCATTGAGCCGATTACCATGGCGACGCTCACCCGCGGATACCCGTCGGATATCACGTCGAAAGCGCCATGGCTGCTCAACGGCGCGAAAACCCTGAGTTATGCGGTCAATCAGGCGATGCACCGGGAATGCGACCGCCGCGGAGTCGGCGACGCGGTCACCACCACAACCGACGGATATACGTTGGAATGCCCCAACAGCAGCATCGTCGCACGATACGGGGATACGTACGTCACGCCGGATCCGCGCATCGGCATCTTGAACGGCACATCGCAACGCGAACTATTCGCGTGGGCGCTTGAGGAAGGCAAGCGGACCGCGTACCGCAAGCTGCCGGTTGACGAGCTGCGGGATGCGGACGCATTGTATATGACGCACGGCGGCTGGGTGGTTCCGGTCAAGGAGCTGGATGGCAAAGCATATGCGGTGGATATGGACGAAATCCGTGCGATGAACGAGGCCATCCACAGCGGGCGCACGCATGATGACGCGCTGACGATCGGGCCGAGCGGGGAGTATGACGCGTAAGGGGCGTCGTTCTGGCCCGAGGCTAGCCGACCGTGTTGTTGTACACCTGCGCCTGAAGGTCCTTGCGCGCGGTTTCAAGCGTGGTGATGCTGCCGAGCAGCGCGATTTTCTCCTCGCCGTCCGGCAGCTGGGCCATACGGCGTCTGGCCGCGCCGATTCTGCGCATGTAACCGATATCAAGCAGACGGGCCAACAGTTCGGACGCATACTGGCGCTCCCCCTGGGTCGGCTCCCGCAGCTGGACGTCGGCGACGCCGGGCGCTCCGGCGACACCGGCGCCTTGTCCGTCACCCGCACCAGGCGCCGACTGTTGGTTCGTCGGGGTCGGCAACGGCAACGGCATCACGGCAAGCTCGTCAATCACCGATTGGAGCATCGGACCGCCTGCCTTGGTCAGGTTGTGTATCCACAAGCCCTGCGGGGTGTCATCCGTCGGCAATCCACCTGCCGCGGCGATCGCTTGGAACAGCGTGCGGAACACCGGGGTCATGAAATTTGCCAAAGTCAGTTGGGCGAACCATTCGCGGTCGATGGCCCGCGGAATCTGGATGAGCGTCGCCATGAACTGCTGCTCACAGATGAACACCGCGTCGTCGATGTGGAAATACGTCTGGTTGGCGGCATCGTGATGCTCAAGCTCCCGCCTGCGAGCCGGATTCGCGTACGGGTCATCGCGGTCAGCACGCTCCTCGATACGCACCTGCTGGCGTCGGCGGGGCGCGTAGGCGTCCTCGTCGCGCACGTTGTACTGCCGTCTGGCCTGCTTGACTTCACGCTGCATGATATCAAGGTCGATGCCGATGCGCCGGGTCGCCTTGCGCGTGTACAAGTCAAGCAGCGAACGGTCGCGGATCTGCGCGATCAGCGGTGCGGCGGCCTTGACCGCCCCCATCTGCCCGGTGGCGTACTGGGTGTCGAAGCGGTCGATTGCCGTGTCGATGACGAAATCGTAGAGCGGACGGGCGCTGTCGATCAGTGCGCGCACAGCCTCGTTGCCGCGCTGGATTCGCAGATCACACGGATCGAGATTGTCATCGGCGACGGCGACGAAGGTTTGCGACAGGAACGCGGAATCCAACCCGAACGCGTGCAACGCGGCCTTCTGTCCAGCCGCGTCACCGTCGAACGTGAAGACGACACGCGAGCTGAGCGACTGCCCTTCGACCTTGAGCGGCCCTACCAGCTGGACGGCGCCCAGCGAATCGTCCGCAATCAGACGACGGATGATTTTCGCGTGTTCCGCGCCGAACGCGGTGCCACATGTGGCGACCGCGGTGTCGATACCTGCCAGATGACAGGCCATGACATCCGTATACCCCTCGACAATCACCGCCTGGCGGTGCTTCACGATCGATGATTTCGCCAGGTCGATGCCGTAAAGCACCTGCGTTTTGCGGTACAGCTGCGTATCCGGCGTATTGATGTACTTCGCCGCGATGGTGTCGTCATCATACAGTTTGCGCGCGCCGAAGCCGAGCGTGCGACCGGTCGAATCGCGAATCGGCCATGTGGCCCGGCCTCGAAAATAGTCGTAGATGCCATGCTGGCCGCGACGGGCGAGTCCGGCATCCAGCATCTCCTGCTGGGTGAAGCCTTTGTCTGCCAAATGCCGCACGAGATTGTCCCAGCCTTGCGGGGCGTAGCCGCAGCCGAAGCGCTCGCAATCGGCCTGGCTGAAATTGCGTCCGCCGAGCAGTTTGCGTGCGGCGAGTGCCTCCTTGCTCATGATCTGCGAGGTGAAGAAGCGTTGGGCTTCCTCGTTCGCTTCAAGCAGACGCGCGCGTTTCGACCCGGCGTGCTCGCCTTGGCGTGAGCCTTGGTCGTAATGCAGTTCGATGTGGTATTTGTCGGCGAGCAGTTCGACCGCCTCGCGGAAGTCGATGTTCTCCTGGTGCTCCACGAAGCCGAAAACGTCGCCGCCCAGACCGCAGCCGAAGCAGTGCCAGACGCCTAGGGACGGGCGGACATTGAAACTCGGGGTTTTCTCGTCATGGAAGGGGCACAGGCCGACATAGGTGCCGGTGCCCGAAGGCTTGAGCGTGACAGACGCGGATACGATATCGTACAAGTCCGCGGCGGCGCGCACCTTCTC
>Ga0256406_1005112_pt1 | contig 14304 bp, 15 predicted proteins | sample RumenRJG_03DNA_FD_185986 | JGI IMG/M metagenome (GOLD analysis project Ga0256406, IMG submission 185986) | Bovine rumen microbial communities from Lethbridge, Alberta, Canada - RJG_03 | ecosystem: Host-associated > Mammals > Digestive system > Stomach > Rumen | place: Canada: Alberta | collected...
GCAATCGGCCGGTTGCGGTAAACCGTCACAAACGTATCAACAATACAGAAGATGATCCAGCCGAAATTACACCAGGCAACGGTCCCTGCCCTTCGCCGGAAGATCAGATACACAACCTTGTACAGTACAATCAGGATTGCCGCATTGAGCATGCGGTGTTCAATATCGATGTAGTAATAGCTGCCGATGATGAGCTCTCCCATGAAGAACACCCAGATCGGTATTGCTATTAACATGACCTCCCTGAGCGGAATGGCCACAATAAAATCAATATGCTTGGTGATCAGATCCGCCAGAAGCCAGCTGAACACCATGATCATGCCATAGATGAATACCCAGGCCGTTTTATGGAAATACTCAGTATCCTGGAACTGGAACCAGCCATCCGTTCCCTGGCTGGTGACGACGATCTTTCCCGTATCAGTCGAAATATCAAGGCCGCTTGTCGACTTCAGAAATTCTGAAAAATGATCCGCATCATATGTTGCCAGCCGGAATGGACCGAAACTCACATCAATACTGTCAATGGTCATGGTCTTGAGATTCATCAGTTCCATGCGGATGGAATTGGTCACTAACGGGATCCTGTCCACAATGATATCATCCGTTGCCAGCACCGAATAATAGCTCTTATGCGATGTATAGCGGTAGTTGGTGAAGATTTCTTCCCCGCGGTCCGTATTGAAGTGGGACAGAATGAACGTGCCGCCGTATGTACTGTCCATATTCACCTGCACTTTGATGTGCGGTGAATAAAAAAGAAGAAACAGACTGGCAATCAGAAAAAACCAGGCCATTCTCTTGCGATATATCTTTCCATTGAGTTTCTGAATCAGTTTCTTCATGAATTTCCCTTTCATCTGCTCAAAAAGCACAATCATTGTATCCCTTTTGTCAGAAACAGAGAGGATAAATTTTCATCAGCTTTTCATGCATGTCCAATTGCGGTTTCACTGTTCCTGGCGTATCATAATTAAGCATGCCCGTGTGATGGAATTGGTAGACGTAGGGGACTCAAAATCCCCCGGCAGCGATGCCGTGCCGGTTCGAGTCCGGCCACGGGCACGAATGAAAAGGTGTTTTCCCATTAATGGAAAGCACCTTTTTTATTTACTGCTGCGTGAGCTTTGCATATTCCCGCAGGCCGGCATTGGACCAGCCTCTGAGCCGATCGCACGGCATCGTATCTGTATAAGCGCTGAGCAGCTGTTCCAGCTGGCTGTCCTGTTCTGCATTCAGCTGTGCCCCATACTGTTCAAGTAAAGCATGAACCCGGATGACAAGCAGTTCATTGATATAGCCAAGACGCTGAAAAGCTCTTGTTTCACTTAAGAGAATCTCAGCTGCACTTCTTTTCTGATCCGCAAGCTGCCGCAGTGCTTTATCATACTTCTCTGGATCCTTCTGCAGTACCATCATTTTTTCTTCCTGTGCAAGAGTAAGGACGGACATTTCATTCAGGCGCATGCCTTTGAAGCTGTTCTTTCTTTCACAGGATTCCCCTTTGAATAACGTATCCCCCGTGCTTTCCAAAGAACCATAGAATGTTCTGAGATTTTCTGCTTCATGACTTTCATCCATATTTCCGGTATATGTAAGGAAATCGGGATCCATATAGTAGCGCATGGACTCACTGACGTGCATCAGCAGATTGTCAACGGCATTGAAGGGATCACCGGTCGGCATGATGAGATCGGTATGAATCACAAGGCTGCCGATGTCCCCTGCTTCCCCTCTGCCATCATGCCTTACTTCATCATATGAATAGACATGGTAGCTGGTCTTTGCCCGCCGGGTGATCACTGCATAGGAGACAAAATCACGCAGATGAAGCTTCGGCGCTTCTTTCAGCTTTTTATAATCCCGGTAGAGGGAATACATCTGACGCAGACTCACCACTCCGTACAGGTTGGCCGAGGCACGGAAAAAGGCGTTGAGAAAAGCTGCGTTTTCCTGTGTGAAACCGGCATCCTTCAGATGCTTATCAATGGTTTTTGGCGTAAATGGTTTTGGATATGACATTTCTTCCTTCTTTCTGTTCTATTTTACCGTCGAATCGATAAAATTGCACACAGTATAAGAAAAAGGCACGGGCCTCTTTGGACAGGTCCATGCCTTCTGTGCAACAGATTTACTTTTCTTTCTTTGCCCTGGCTGCCGCAATAACCTGATCTGCGACATCCTTCGGGGCCTGCTGGTAGCGGTCAAAGGCAATGACATAGGAGCCTCTGCCCTGGGTCATGGAACGCAGTTCCGTCGCATAGCTCAGCACTTCGCGCATCGGCACTTCACCTTCAATCACCTGATCGCCGTCTTCATTGGAGCTCATATCCAGGATCGATCCTCTTCTCTTGGTCAGATCGCCGATGAGCGTACCGGTATAGTCTTCCGGAGCGGTAATAGTAATCTTTCCGATCGGTTCCAGAAGAACCGGCTTTGCCTTGGGCATGCCCTGTACATAGGCAAGTCTGGCCGCTTCCTTGAAGGCTGCTTCCTTGGAATCTACCGGATGATAGGATCCATCATACAGCGTCGCCTTGACACCGACTACCTTATAGCCGGCCAGAACGCCATGGTTCATGCATTCTCTCAGGCCTGCTTCAACCGGCGGGAAGTACTGCTTCGGTACGGCACCGCCGAACACTTCTTCCGCGAAGACCATATCTTCACTGTCGGTCGGCTCAAATCTCACCCATACATCGCCATACATGCCGGCGCCGCCATTCTGTTTCTTGTAGCGGCCCTGCTGTTCTGCCTTGCCGGTAATGGTTTCACGATACTGTACGGTAGGTTCGGTCAGGTTGACATCCACCTTGTACTTTGCTTTCAGTTTGGCACAGACAAGAGAAGCGTGCTGATCGCCCACAACATACATCACCTGTTCATGGGTTTCTTCATTGTTGACAAGCTTCAGCGTGCCGTCTTCCTGTTCCATATTGCGGATGCCGACTGACATCTTGTCTTCATCTGCCTTGGTCTTGGGCCATACGGCAAAGCCGAGCATCGGCTGAGGATAGGCAATCGGCGGATAGGTGACAACTCTGGAACGGGTGCACAGCGTATCGTTGGTCTGAGTCTGTGACAGTTTGACAACAGCTCCGATATCACCAGTAAACAGCTTGCCAAGACCCAGCTGGAACTTGCCGTTGATGGCATAGATCTGAGAGATCTTTTCCGTGCAGTCCTTATTGGCATTGTAGACTTCACTGTCTGAATTCATGACGCCGGATAATACCTTCAGGAAAGAGATCTTGCCGACAAACGGGTCAATCACAGTCTTGAAGACAAAGGCAGAGAGTGCTTCATTCTCATTTGTCTCCATTTCAATGGAATCTCCTCTGGCACTGACCGCATGAATATGTCCCTTCTCGGCATAGCTCGGGAAGTATTCCGTAATGAGATCCAGCAGTCTTTCAATGCCGGTCTGATCTACGGCAGCCCCGCAGTAGATCGGTCTGATATCACCGGAACGCACGCCAATTCTCAAGCCCTTTGCGACTTCATGTTCTTCAAACTTCTGGCCGTCAGAGAACTTCTCCAGCAGCTCATCATCCGTCATGGCAATGGCTTCAGCGATCTCGTCATAGTATTCTTCTGCCTTATCCTTCAGATCATCCGGTACTTCCTTCGCATTTTCACGGTCATTGTAATACCATGCCTTCTGACGCAGGATATTGACGGAACCGACAATCTTTCCGCCTTCATAGATTGGCATTTCAAACGGGAAGACCGAATTGCCGAACTTGTCGCGCAAAGATGCGACAACCGCATCAAAGTCCGCATTTTCATCATCCATCTTATTGATGAAGAAGATAGTCGGCAGATGACGCCTGCCGGCTTCCTTCCAGGCTCTTTCCGTACCGGCTTCAACGCCTTCCTTGCCATTGACCACAATCAGCGCATTGTCTCCTACGGCAAGACCTGTAGCTTCTTCACCGGCATAGTCCATATAGCCTGGGGTATCAATGAAGTTGATCTTCTTGCTGCGCCACTCGATCGGAGCCAGGTGCATATAGCAGGATGTTCCTCTTCTGCCCTCTTCCACATCAAAGTCCAGCGCACTTGTACCATCACTGTTCTTGCCGAACTTATCAATGCGTCTGGTAAAGTACATGGCTGCTTCAATCACAGCTGTCTTACCGGCACCGGAATGGCCAAGCACAACTACGTTGCGTACTTCATTCGCTAAATAATCCTTCATGATGCACGCCCCTTACTTCAACAGATCCTTCAGATCCGCCAGGCATTCCTTACGGACATAATGGATCGCCATATTGCCGTCATAGTCTTTCAGCGTCTTATCTGCACCATGAGCAAGAAGATACTTGACCAGTTCAGGATAGCCGATATAAGCTGCTCTCATCAAAGCCGTGCAGCCTCTGCCATCCGCCGCATTGACATCCGCACCGGATTCAATCAGGAAAGCGATTATATCACTCTTATAGGCATTGACAGCTTCCATTAAAGCCGTTCTGCCCTGTTCATCTGTCGCATTGACATCTGCACCCTTGGAGATCAGATACTTCACGGTATCTGTTTCACCCAACAGAGATGCTCTCATCAGGGCTGTTCTGCCCTTGTTATCATGGGAGTTCACATCTGCTCCGGCATGTATCAGCATGCGGCAGATCTCTACATGTCCCTTCTTGGCAGCGCCCATCAGTGCTGTCTTATTGTTCTTATCACGGGCACGGGGATTGGCGCCATTGTCCAGCAGAAAGCGGACAATGTCCTCGTAGCCGCGCTTGGCACTGCGCATCAGAGCTGTACGGCCATCGCCATTGGCAATGTTCACATCAGCTCCCTTTGATACCTCTGCACATACCTTGGCAAAATCGCCGCTGGCGGCCGCATCGAAGAATTCCTGATTTGTCTGATCCATAATGATTTCCTCCTGTATTTCTCAAACAAGTACAAAAAAGATGGAAGCTGCTTCCATCTTAAAAATACTTTCCGAAACCGCGCGCAGACGCACCTAAAACAGTTCCAACGACTCCTTCTGATTCTTCAAAAAATACAAAATCATCTGTGTAAACCATGATGTTTGTCTCCTGTTTCTAATTGTGCATTTCTGCGCTGTTCTGTTACTACTATTATATCGAAAACAGGATATGGTGCAAGCACTCATGATGAATATCTGATCTGTTTTTTACATTTTCCGCAAAGCGCTTTCATCCTTTCAGACAGGCATCATACTTCTGCCATTCCGGCATATAGCAGTCGATGATGGCATAGAAATCAGGCCCGTGATTTCCCTGCAGAAAATGGGCATATTCATGCAGAATCACATAATCCATACTGCCTTCCGGATAATGCATGAGCCGCACGCTTAAGGAAATATGATGATGGGCCGGCGTACAGGAACCCCATCTTGACGTCATGTATTTGATGGTGATGCGGGGCGGGGCAATGCCGTTAGCCAGACAGATCTTCCGGTCCCACTGCTTTCTTTTCTCTTTGACCATTTCTGCCATGATGGCCGCACTTTTCTGATAGAACAATGCTTCCGCAAGATCCGGATTCCAGGCAGGAATATGAAAGACAATCTCATGATCCATAAGGATCATCTCCTTTTTACTGCTTTCTTCAAACCGGACCGGCATGGCTCTTCCCATGAACATGGCAGTCCTGCCATCTCTTCCCGTCAATGTACTCGCTTCTCTTTTTTCACTTTTCTTCCGGGCGGCATTGATCCAGTCCAGACGGCTTTGAATAAAGGATATGATCTGTTCATCACTGACACCCCAGGGACTGCTCACCTTCAGGCTGCCGTCCTCATTCACCCGCAGATACACCGAACGGATCCGCTTATATGTGATATGAACCGGATAGGTTCTCCCGTCAGCTGTTATTTCCAGTGTTCTCTCCATGATTCATTTGAAAGCTATGCCCTTTCCTGTCATAGTCTTCCAGAAAGCTGTGCAGCTGTCCATCTGCCTTATAGCCCGGGAAGCTTTCAATCCGGACCGCATGCAGAGCACGGAAAATATTGTCTTCGATCTCCGGATTGGTTTCTTTGAGACGCTTCAGTAATTCTTTGACTTCCCGTCGCTTGGATGTGCCGACCCCTCTTTCATCAATCGTGCTGTTTTCCGTAAACCGGCAGGCACACTGAATGAAGGAAAGGCCGTTGGCATTACTCCAGGCGATGATATCCTCTTCCTTGATGCAGTACATGGGACGGATCAGCTCCATGCCTGCAAAGTTTTCACTGTGGGACTTGGGTATGATTGTCTCAAGCTTGGAGGAATAGAACATGGACATGACAGTTGTCTCAATCGCATCGTTGAGATGATGGCCCAAAGCAATTTTATTGCAGCCAAGTTCCTTTGCCTTGTTGTACAGGTGCCCTCTTCTCATACGGGCACACAGATAGCAGGAGCCATGGCTCTGATGTTCTGCTACGGCAAAGATATTGGTTTCAAAGATAGTCAGCGGCAGTCCCAGGGCAGCCGCATTCTCTTCTATTTTCTTCCGGTTCACTTCGTTATAGCCGGGATCCATCATCAGATACACGCATTCAAAGTTCTTCAGATGATACTTCTGATACATCTGCATCAGCTTTGCCATACACATGGAATCTTTGCCGCCGGAAATACATACGGCAATCCTGTCGCCATCCTGAATCAGTTCATACTTTCCTACGGCAATCTGGAACTTGGACCACAGCTGTCTCCGGTAAGTTGTCGTCATGCTGTGTTCGATTGCCTGTGTCCGTGTCATTTCTTTCATATCCATCTCCAAAAACAAAAACCGCAGTTGCCTGCGGTTTCCTACATGGGGCGACTATAGGGACTCGAACCCTAGAGTGCTGGAGCCACAATCCAGTGTGTTAACCAACTTCACCATAGCCGCCATGTGCAGGTATTATTTTATCAGAACTGCAGAATAACGCAAGCACTATTTTGATTTTTTCCTCATTCCAGTATTTCGACCTGATTCTGTTCCATCATGGACCGCAGATACTGTACCGCCTGTGAATCTTCCTTCAACTTTCCTTCCGCTTCACTGTAAGAACTGTCAGCAGTTGAAAAGATACGGATTTCACCGGCTGTTTCCGCCATGGTCAATAGATCAATATCATTCTGATTTACGGCAAAGGAAACAAGATACGGTGTCCCGCTGTCCGCATCATCCATGTTCTTTCCCTGATGATCCTGCAGAGAAATGATCCGTACATGTTCCAGAAGACACCCGGACAGCGGTGTGCCGTCACTTTTCTTCAGATTCACATACAGATCCACCCGCTGCCCTGCACTCAGTACAGAAAGATCGCTGTATGCCCCGTTCATTGTATAGACTGCCTGTCCCTCCTGAAGCTGCAGGGACGGCTGGTCCGGCAGGTCCTTCTCTTCTTTGAGCATGGAAGTATAAAACGGAGAACCGGCCGGTATGTAAGAGCGGATATCAGTATACAGGCCGATAAGATCAGAGGCTTTTGTAAAGGTACCGCTTAAAAGATAAGCCGCAGGCACTTCAGCCATGACGATATCTTCTGCCTTGATTTTCGTGCGCGGTGTAATGTCATGAGCAGCTGTTGCTGTCTCTACTAAGTCCAGCTTCTGTTCGATGTACATTCTGACAGCCTGATAGCCGGCAAAGCATAACACACATATGGCAATGATGATCCACAGGATTTTTCTGATGATGACTTTCATAAAGGTCCTCCTGCTTTCTATATATGCAGAAAGAAACTCTCCTCCATGAAAAAAACCTGTTTCCTTTGACAGAAACAGGTTTGAAACGATCAGAGATCGTGTTCTTTCATGTATTCCTTGATCTTGGCTCTCTGTTCAGGTTTGCAGGGCTTGCAGTCATCAATACTGGAAGTACCTGCCACAAGTGCATCAGCCATACCGGAACAGCCAGGGTTGCCGCAGCCGCCGCAGTTGTAGCCCGGCAGCATTTCCAGCAGATCCTTGACTCTTGTGTCCTCATCTACATGGAGCTTTGTACCGGCAAAGCCCAGCAGGAAGCCGATGACACCGCCTAACAGCAGCATCATGATCAGTGCTTTAACGATCGTCATCTTTCTTCAGTTCCTCCTCGATCTTATTCATCATATCAGTGCGCAGTGTGCAGTCCCGGATACCGCATCCTTTACAGTCAGGGGTGAGATTCTCACATCCCTTGGGTACCGGTGTTTTTTTATTCATGCGGTAGGACCACAGAACAAGCAGAAACAGACCGACAACAAGCGCAAGTCCGATGAAAATTCTCATATCAGACAAGACCTGCCAGAGAACCGAATGCGATTGCCATAATACCGGCAATGACAAAGGCGATCGGGTTGCCCTGGAAAGGCTTCGGGATATCATTGGCCTGCAGCTTTGTACGGATGGTGGCAAAGATGACCAGCATCAGCATGAAGCCGGCAGGTACGGCAATGGAGTTGACCATTGTTTCGATCAGAGTGTAGTTCTGCGTGATGTTATCCATGGCAACATAGAGAACGGTGCAGTTTGTTGTGATCAAAGGAAGATAAATACCTAACTGCTTGTACAGTTTCGGATTGCTCTTCTTGATGAACATCTCAACCAGCTGAACGAATGCCGCAATCAGCAGGATGAAGCAGATCAGTTCCATGTACTCCATCTTCAGCGGTACCAGTATGCCATAGTACAGGCACCAGGAGAGAACAGAAGCACAGAAGATGACGAAGATAACGGCTAAGCCCATGCCCATGGCAGAATCCAGATGCGTGGAAACACCCATGAACGGACACATACCCAGGAACTTTGTCAGGATGATGTTGTTAATCAGCATCGCACTGATAAACAGTGTAAACAGATTCATGATTACTTGGCCTCCTTCTTAGCCGGCTTGTTCTGGCTCTCCTTGTAGATGGCAACTAATGCCGCAAGAGTAGCGAATGTGAAGAACGCACCGGTCTGTGATGTGAAGATACCCATCTCAAATCCCTTCGGCAGCAGACGGATACTGAAGATGGTTGCGTTTGTGAACGGGTTTGTCAAGCTCAGAACGCCTGTGCCGAGAATCTGACGGATCAAAGACATGGCAAGCAGTGAACATGTATAGGCAAGGCCCATCTGCAGACCATCCATGGCGGAAGCACCTACCGGATTCTGACAGGCAAAGGCTTCAGCACGGCCCAGGATGATACAGTTGACAACGATCAGATCCAGGAAAGCGCCCAGGCTTGCGTACAGATCTGCCGTATAGGCATGCATGAACATTTCAACAATCGTAACAAGAGTTGCGATGATGACAATGTATACCGGAATATGAACATCATCCGGTGTGATTTTGGCAACGATGGATACCAGAACATTGGAACAGATCAGAACCGCTGTAACAGCAAGTCCCATACCCAGGGCATTGTTCAGGCTGGTGGAAATAGCCAGAGTGGAACAGATACCGAGATACAGACTGAAGACAGGGTTGTTCAGAATCAGATTCTTGCCGAAACTGGTTTTCTTCTTTTCACTCATTTCTTCTTACCTCCTCACTCAGATACCTTATCCAGCATGGCCTGCGCAGCCTTGATGCCGTCTCTGACCGCTGTAGAGGTCAGTGTGGCGCCGGACTTCATCGGAATATCATCACTGGTGGAAATACCGATATACTTGCCTGCCCAGTCCTTATCAAATACGGTGGAACCGATGCCGTTTGTCTCATTCTGCTCAAGAGCCATGAAACCGGCAATCTTGCCATCCTTGTCAAAACCTACCATGAAGGTCAGGCCGGAGGAGTTATAGCCGGTGCCGTGAACGGTGAAGATCGTGCCTTCACCCTTGGCAACATAAACAGCATCAATCAGACCGGACTGATCATCCTTGAGATAGGTGTCGCTGACATCCTCGAACTGACCATCCGGGAAAATAACTTCCAGGTTCTCTTTTACCTTGGCCAGATTGTTTTCGGCAATGACCGGAGCAGTAATGCTGTTGACTAAAGAAAGCAGCAGTCCGCACACTGCACACAGTATGCCAAGGAGAACCATCTTATACGTACTGGAATCACGATTCATATGTGTCTCTCCTCCTTACTTCGCATCTGCCTGTAAAGCAGCCTGAACCATGGAAGCGATACTCTTGGAAGTATATGTAGCACCCGTTGTGATATCTACACTGCTGTCAAGATCCGCACCTTCATATGCTGCCAAAGCATCATCTTTGGTGGCATTGTCGCCGACACCCTTTGTATCGCCGAACTTTGTCACTTTCACAGAAGCAACCTTGCCATCCTTGACCGTCACTTCAGCTTCATTGGCAGATTCACCTTCCGGTGCATCCTTGCTTAATAAACCAAAGCCCTTGGCTGTGCAGGCATAGACACCATCGCCCTTGGCCTCACAGGATGCCTCATTCTCAGAGAAATCACTGCTGAGAGTCAGATCGCTGCTGTTGGAAGCAGCTGTTTCCGCTGTGGAAGCTGCAGAAGCTGTAGAAGCTGTTTCATCAGCTTTGGCATGCATTGTGCCGCCTAAGGCAATGGCAATCACAACACAGACAAGGCAGACAATCCAGGTTCTCTTCTGCATGCGCTTGAAATCCTTGATCTGAGAACCATCCATCGCCAGTTCAATTGCCGGTGTCAGCATATTCATCAGAAGTACTGAATACAGTGCACCATCCGGCAGATTGGCTCTCCATCTGATGGTTAAAGTCAGGCAGGCTGCACCGACCGCAAAGATTACTCTGCCAGCCTTGGTAACAGGACTTGTGACCGGATCGGTTAGCATGAATACAGCCAAGAATACCGTGCCGCCGCTTAACAGGTTGAAGAAAGCAAACCATACGCCGTCTCCATTGAACAGACCTGCAAACAGAGAAACAACAAATACCGTAATGAGATATACCGCGGTTGTCTCCCAGTCAATATCCTTTCTGAGGACTAATAACAGATAGCATAACAGCAGAAGAATCACGGAAGTACCGCCGATAACAGCGGTATAGTTTCCTGTCAGCATGCCGGCCCACCCATGGAACTGACCAAGCCATGTACCGAAGGAAGAACCATCCATGATCCAGCCGGCAGACTTCATGGCTGCCATCGGTGTTGCACCGGTAGTGAAGTCAGCTGCTGTAGAAGAAGCGAAGCTGTTCATGATGATCGCTTCACCAAAGGCAGCCGGATTGAAGATATTCTGGCCGAAGCCGCCAAATACGAGCTTGCCAAACACAATGGCAAGGATTGTAGCGATGATGACAGCGTAGTAGGATACAGAAATCTTGGTGATTTCAACAAGGATCAGAGCTGTAACCCATCCATAGGAATGCTTCAGCCCTTCTTTGACATCCTGCTTTCTGATCCTGAAGTAGCAGGCTTCTGTGCATAATGCCGCAATCACGGCAAATACTGCCATTAAGATAACTCTGATACCGTATGCTGCGCCATAGCTGACCCCATACCATACCGCTGAAAACAGCAGTACGGCGAGCAGACATACAGTGAGATCACGCATGATCTCAGATGTGGATTTAGCGTCCCGGTAGTTCGGGGACGGATGGAATGAAAGCTTCATTACTTCTTACCCCCTTTCGCTGCCTTGGCTGCCGCCATCCTGGCCTGCAGCTGGATGTAGCGCTTGCCCTGACGGACGTTTTCCGTAACAGAGATCTTGGAAGGACATACATACGTGCACATGCCGCATTCAATGCAGTCCATGACATGCAGCTTATCCAGCGCATCCTTATCCTTCAGCTTGGCTGCTGCCGCAATACGTACCGGTTCAAGACCAGCCGGGCAGCTCTCCGTGCATCTGCCGCATCTCAGGCATGCCACTTCTTCCAGCGGCTGATTTTTGAGAACGGTCAGGCCATTGTTCTGCGGCGCAATGGCGAATTCATCCTTGGTGATGGTTCTGCCCATCATAGGACCGCCGGCAATCAGATAGACATCTTCTGATGTATAGCCGCCGCAGGCATCAATAATGTCATGGGCAGTTGTACCTACCGGCACATAGACATTCTGCGGATTGGCCACACCGTCACCGGATACCGTGACATATTTGTGGGTAATCGGCATGCCGTTTTTCAGTGCATTGCCGAAGGCAATGGCCGTTGTGGCATTGTTGACAATGCAGCCTGCTTCAATCGGCAGCTTGTCATAGCGCTTGCCGACAACCTGATAGACCAGCGTTCTTTCCCAGCCCATCGGATACACATTCGGCACAATACGGATTTCAACACCCGTACCATTGAATGTTTCCTTCAGTGCGGCAATCTGCTTTACCTTGTCTTCCTTGATGGCAACACATGCATGCTTTGCCTTGGCAAGCTTCCAGAACCCGAGCACACCGACCTTGAGCAGATCCATATTGGCTTCAATATTCTTGTAGTCAGCGGTCAGATACGGCTCACATTCAACCGCATTGATGATGAGCATATCCACATTTTCCGGCTTCATGTACTTCACATAAGTCGGGAAACCGGCACCGCCTAGTCCAAGCATACCGGCATTCTTGCAGAAGTCATGCAGTTCTTCCCAGCTTGCCTTTTCATAATCCAGCGGTGCAAACGGCTTTTCTTCCGTGTATTTGTGATCATTCTGGATCACCAGATGGTCAGCTGGTGTAAGACTGGAAGTCATCCGCTTTTCAATTCCTGTTACCGTTCCGGAAACAGAAGAGAACAGCGGAAGATAAAAGTGGTCGTTACGTTCAGCGACTTTTGTTCCGACTTTGACATCATCACCTACCTGAACACAGGGTGCACACTTGGCATTTCCATTGACAAGCGGAATATATACAACATCCGGGTCAATAGATCTGTTTACAGGTGCATTCAGTGTTAAGTCCTTGTGTCCGTTGAGATGACGGTGCATCGGTCCTGTTAACAGTGACATACTTTCAGATCCTTTCCCTTAAACAAAAACACGTTAATTATACCACTTCAGAACTGATTGCAACCTGTAATACTGTCTCAGCAGCTACGTTTCATGCGATTTGCCTACGAATTTTCTCTTCCTATACAAATATTCATCTGTCAGGCCTTGTGCTATAATCGCAGACATGAAGAAAGAAATTCTGACATTATGCTGTCTGTCCCTGACCATTGCCGGGTGTGCAGGAAAAACTTCTGCCCCTGCCGGCAGCTCTGATACCACACTTTATTCCAACGTCTCAACCGATGCCGGTTTCGATACCGTTTTCTATTACCAGGAGTACAACGATGACCGGACCGCCAGTGAGACTCATTTCAATGAAGCCGTTTCCCTTTTCACCCACTACAACGACCTCTTTGATATCTACAACTCATACGATGGCATGAACAACCTCAAGACCATTAACGACAACGCCGGCATCCAGCCGGTCAAAGTTGATCCGGACATCATTGACATGCTCAATATGGCAAAACAGTTCTATACATGGAGTGAGGGAGAGTTTGACATTACCATCGGCTCTCTGCTGAATGTATGGCATACCTACCGGGAAGAAGGCATCAAGCTCAATGAAGAAGGAAAGAAAGGAAAAGTTCCTTCTCAGGCAGAACTGAGTGAAGCCGCTGTCCATAAAGGCTGGGATCACGTGCAGATTGATGCGGATGCCGATACGGTATACATCGATGATTCTTCCATCTCGCTGGATGTCGGCGGTATTGCCAAGGGCTATGCCACGGAGAAGATTGCGGATACACTGGAAAAAGAATCAGATATCGGCACGGTCGCCATCAATGCCGGCGGCAACAACCGCACGATCGGCACCAAACCGGACGGTGCCGACTGGAATGTACGCATTCAGAATCCGGACGGCGGCGACAAGCTGATCATCGTCTCTGAACCCGGTTCAAAATCCTTTGTCACTTCCGGCGACTATGAACGCTACTATGAAGCGGAAGACGGCAGACGTTACCACCACATCATCGATCCGGAAACGAACTTTCCTTCCACCTATTACCGTTCCGTTTCCATCATCACCAAAGACTCCGGCGCCGCCGACTGCCTCTCCACTACTCTGTTCACTTTGTCCATGGAAGAAGGACAGAAAGTACTGGATGCCTATGAAAAACAGACCGGCATCCATGCGGATGCCATCTGGGTCATGAATGAAGAGCAGAAAGCTGACGGCCCTAACGAAAAAAAGCAGATGGATTATTACATCTGCTATACCGACGGTCTGAAAGACCATATCACATGGGAGTAATTCCCATGTTTTTTATTGATCTGCCGGCAGTTCCTTCAGAAATACATAACAAAACGGAATGGAAAGCATTGAAGCCAGGGTATCGGATACCGCCTGGGCATATTCCAGTCCCTTTAATTGAAACAATGCAGTCAGAATCAGGATGGAGGGAATCAGCAGCAGGCCGGAGCGCAGCGCTGCCAAAAAGGAAGCTGTCT
>Ga0256406_1005113_pt1 | contig 14302 bp, 9 predicted proteins | sample RumenRJG_03DNA_FD_185986 | JGI IMG/M metagenome (GOLD analysis project Ga0256406, IMG submission 185986) | Bovine rumen microbial communities from Lethbridge, Alberta, Canada - RJG_03 | ecosystem: Host-associated > Mammals > Digestive system > Stomach > Rumen | place: Canada: Alberta | collected...
AGTTGCTTATCAAATTCAGCCTCTTTGAGGGTCAAATATGGTTTTGCAAATGGTGACTGACAAGACATAAACAAGGTCAGCAGGAATTTTTTACATAAATGGACATGAATGTATATAACCTAAAATTGCGCATAGCGCATAAAATAATATTATTACCACGACGATATCATCAAGGCTTTCCAAAAACTTATTCTTGATTCAGGGTGACGCATTGACGAAGTCAGGACGTGGGATTAACCGTGTTCGCCCCCTCCGGGGACGGTCAGGCAAATGTCCACCGTAGGGTGCGGCCTTTATGGCCGCCCTAAGTGCCACGCAATTCTAAACCATTAACCCAATTGCCCGACAAACCGGGTCCTTAGGGCGGCCACAAGGGCCGCACCCTACAGTGGACATGTCCCCGCAATTGATTAGCGACGTCCCCGAAGGGGGCGAATTAGGTTAGCCCCATGCCGGAGCGAAGCGAAGGCATGGGGTTACAGTATCCCACCGCGTGAAGCGTCCTCGAAGAGGGCGAACCTGTATTCCCCTGAGCCCCACGTTGCCACGTGGGGTTAACCATGTTCGCCCTCTTCGAGGACGTTTGAATCTGTGTTGTTGTCTTACCCCAGGTTTCGGCTTCGCCTCGACCTGGGGCTAACCGTGTTCGCCCCCTTCGGGGACGTGCTTGCATGTATTTCCTGACTTCATCACATCTTTGGTTGGATGAAGAGTCATCATTGATTATCAGTTAGTTATGAGCTTATTTCTGCAATTGATGGTGATGCATTGACGAAGTCAGGAAAACAAAGAAAACCCTCTTTGATGGATTCAAGTTTTTTACAAGAAAATCCCGGAAAGACTGAGGTCAGTCTTCCCGGGGGTCATCTCATCACAATGAGAGAATGTTCAACACCTATAACAATTATTATCCTATCATACTTTTAATATCATCTTCTACCGTAGAGATAGTACCTAATCCGAATTGTTCCACCAGCACCTTGAGCACGTTGGGCGATACGAATGCGGGCAGCGTTGGGCCGATGTGTATGTTCTTGATGCCGAGGCTGAGCAGAGCCAGCAGCACGATAACAGCCTTTTGCTCGTACCAGGCAATGTTGAAGGCGATGGGCAGGTCGTTGATGTCCTGTGCACCGAAGATTTCCTTCAGCTTCAGGGCTACCACAGCCCATGAGTAGCTGTCGTTGCACTGGCCGGCGTCGAGTACGCGTGGAATGCCGTTGATGTCGCCCAGGGGCAGTTTGTTGTATTTGTATTTGGCGCAGCCCGAGGTAAGAATCACCACATCCTTGGGCAGAGCCTTGGCAAAGTCGGCGTAGTAGTTGCGGCTCTTCATGCGGCCGTCGCAGCCACCCATTACAACGAACTTCTTGATGGCGCCGCTCTTTACGGCCTCCACAATCTTGTCGGCCAGCTGGAACACCTGGTTGTGTGCGAATCCGCCTACAATCTCGCCGTGCTCAATTTCCTGTGGTGCCTGGCAGTGGCGTGCCATCTCGATAACCTCAGAGAAGTCCTTGTGACCGTTGGGCAGAGTTTTGATGTGCTTCCAGCCGGGGAATCCGGTTGAGTTGGCAGTGAACACCCTGCTGGCGTAGTTAGCGTTGGGCAGAGGCGGAACGATGCAGTTGGTGGTGAACACGATGGGTCCGTTGAAGGTCGAGAACTCCTCCTTCTGCTTCCACCATGCGTTGCCGTAGTTGCCCACCAGGTTGCTGTACTTTTTCAGCTCGGGGTAGTAGTGGGCGGGCAGCATTTCGCCGTGAGTGTACACGTCGATGCCGGTTCCCTGAGTCTGCTCGAGCAGGTCGGCGATGTCGTGCAGGTCGTGCCCGCTGATAAGGATGCCCGGGCGTTTGCCCACGCCGATGTTCACCTTCGTAATTTCGGGGTTGCCGTAAGCAGCGGTGTTGGCGCCGTCGAGCAGAGCCATCACGTTAACGCCCTGGGTACCGGTGGCGAGCACCAGCTGCAGCAGTTCGTCACCGCTGGCATCGGGGTTGCTGATAACGCTCAGTGCGTGAGCCATAAATGCTGTTATTTTGGCGTCGCGCTTACCCAGGCGTGCAGCGTGCTCGTAGTAGGCAGCCATACCCTTGAGGCCCAGCACGGTGAGCTCCTTGAGTGAGCGCACATCCTCGTTGGTGTTGCGCAGTACGGTTTCCAGGTCGCCCTCGTGCTCATAGTCGGCCTTCTCGCCGCCCCATTCCACTTCGTGGTATTTGGGCAGCTCAACGCCCAGCTGAGCGGCGCGGCCGAGCAGCTGCTTCTTGATTTCCAGTCCGCGGTCTACCTTCTGCAGCAGTGCCTCGTCGTCGAAGTTGGCGTTGGTAATGGTGGCGAAGAGTGCATCCACGATGAAGTCGTCCACATTGACGTTGTTTGGCTCACCCTTTTGCAGCAGTGCGTCGTAAATGGCGCCCACGCCACGGGTAACACTCAGCAGCAAGTCCATCCACCGGCTGGTTTCAGGTTTCTTACCACAAACACCACGCAGTGTACAGCCTGTACCTTTGGCAGTTTCCTGACACTGAAAGCAAAACATCTTATTTTCCATTATTAATATCTTTATTTATTATGTTGACGGTTAAATAATTACTTTTTCTTTTTCTAGTTCTGTAAAGTAAGGGAAGATAATATCGTTCTCTATATGTATGTGTTCCTGCAGAGCCGTGCGGAAGTTGCTGAGCTTGCGCATAAGCTGTTGGTAGTCGTCGCTGCAGAGCGGCGGAGTATTGTAATCGTTCAGCAGGGTGGCAATGCGGTCGTGGCGCTCAAGTTCGGCGGCATGGTCGCCCATCATCACGGCGATGGGGCTCTCTACCGAACCGCAGTGCATAGGCGGTATCGGGCGGCCCTCGATGTGGGCGCGGTACATATCGTACAGATGCGGGAAGAGCACGCGCTCCTCCTTGCGCAGGTGCATCTCAAGGTCGCTGAGCGACTCACTGAACAGCTGCTGCACCTCGTCGAGCACAAGGTTCTCCATCAGCACGTCGCTGATGAGCTGCTGTATTACAGGCCCCTGGCGGCGTATGCCACGATGGTGAATCTTGAGAGCGTAGTCGATAAGCAAATCGGCTGGCCACTGACTGAATGAGAATTTTGGAAAATCGGTCATTACTTATTATTCAAGTTTTACGGTTGCAAAGTTAGAACAATAAGCCGATACCGATGGGTAACAATTGTTACCCGAGGCTATTAATAAAAGTTAAAAGTAAAAGGTATGATGATTATTGTCACGAAAGGACGTGTAGGGCAGCCCCGAAGGGGGCGAACATGGTTAGCCCCAGGTGTCAACGTGGGGCGCAAGTGGATATACAGGTTCGCCCTCTTCGAGGACGAATGCACACAGGGGTATTGATACCCCATGTCTACGCTGCGCTCCGACATGGGGCTAACCTAATTCGACCCCTTCGAGGACGCATTCCGGCAATTATCGGTCAATTACCATGTCCACGATAGGGCTGGTTTAATTTGTTGAGGACGCGTCCACTGTAGGGTGCGGCCCTTGTGGCCGCCCTAGGGGACCGGTGTATCGGGCAATTGGGTGATTGGGTTGGAATTACGTGCCACTTAGGGCGGCCACAAGGGCCGCCCCTACGGTGGAATGAGCTTTACCGGTCCTTAATGGTCCTCTTGTGGCCGCCCTAAGGACCCGGTTTATCCTGCAATATGTTGATAGTGTTTGTATTGCGTGCCACTTAGGGCGGCCATAAAGGCCGCACCCTACGGTGGACATTTGCCGGGCCGTCCCCGAAGGGGGCGCTTCCCTGCAACCATTTTTCATCAATTATCCACTGCAGGGCTGCGGCCCTCGTGGCCGCCCGCAATTGAAGAACATACACAAAAAAAGTGGGCTCCTCGACTCACGCCGTGAAACCCACAACAACACAAACACAAAAATATATTCTCACGAATTTACTTTCTGTGACTAATATGAAAAAAAATTAAATTTTACTTTATTGCCTATGTGTTTTATGCGTTATTAACTATGTTTCAAATTACATTACGCCGTCCTCGCGCAGTTTGAGCTGCCATTTCCAGGCGCTGCGCAGCACGTCTTCGAGCGGAGTTTCAGCTTTCCAGCCCAGCACTTTGTTGGCCTTGGTGCAGTCGCCCCAGATTTTCTCGATATCACCCTCACGGCGTGGACCGTATTTCCAGTTCAGCTTTACGCCGGTAGCTTTTTCGAAGGTGGTTACGATTTCCAGTGTAGAGTTGCCCTTGCCGGTACCGATGTTGAAGTACTCGATGGGCTCGGTTTCCTGGTCGAGCACACGAGCCATGGCAGCCAGGTGAGCCTTAGCCAGGTCGACCACATAGATGTAGTCGCGGATGCAGGTGCCATCGGGTGTGTTGTAGTCGTTGCCGAAGATGGTGAGCTGCTTGCGAATGCCGATGGCCGTCTGGGTTACGTAAGGAATCAGGTTGGCAGGCACGCCGTTGGGCAGTTCGCCGATAAGAGCAGAGGGGTGAGCGCCGATGGGGTTGAAGTAGCGCAGAATGATGCTCTTTATCGGGGCTCCGCTGTGTATATAGTCGTAGATAATCTGCTCGTTAATCTCTTTGGTGTTGCCATAGGGCGATGTGGCCTTCTGGTGAGGAGCGCTCTCGGTAACAGGCAGGTTTTCGGGCTTGGGCTGTCCGTACACGGTGCAGCTCGATGAGAAGATGATGCCCTTTACATTATATTTGGGCATGAGCTCCAGCAGGTTCACCAGCGACACGATGTTGTTGCGATAGTAGAGCAGAGGCTTCTGCACGCTTTCGCCCACGGCCTTGCTGGCAGCGAAGTGGATGATGCCCTCGATATCAGGATACTTCTTGAATACGCCTTCGGTAGCGTCTTTATCACGCAGGTCGATTTGCTCGAATGCGGGGCGTACACCGGTGATTTTCTCAATGCCGTCGAGCACCTCAATCTTTGAGTTGCTCAGGTTGTCTACTACAACTACCTTATATCCGGCCTCAATCAGTTCTACTACGGTGTGTGAGCCAATAAAGCCCGTACCGCCGGTAACAAGAATGGTTTGTTTCATTGTTGATAATATGATTTTTTTATTCGTTTGTGGCAAAGTTAATGTTTTTTTTTGATATACCACCTTATCCGTGCCGAAAATATTAGTTAAAGAAGTTTATTATTTGGTTTTGCCTCGTTTTCTCCCCTTCGCAAAATAAAAACTGCCGGTGCGGGCCTTGTTCACAATCTTTTTTCGTAACTTTGCACCCGTTTATTAATAAATAAGGTATTATTCTAAAATGATTACTGTTACAAATCTGGCAATACAATTTGGAAAGAGAGTGCTTTACAAGGACGTAAACCTTAAGTTCACTCACGGAAACATCTATGGCATCATTGGTGCCAACGGTGCAGGCAAGTCTACCTTGCTGCGCGCCATCAGCGGCGACCTGGAGCCTAACAAGGGTACCGTGGAGCTCGGACCGGGTGAACGACTCTCGGTTTTGGAGCAGAATCACTTTAAATACGACGAGTACCGTGTGCTCGACACCGTGCTCATGGGTCACCAGCCCCTGTGGCAGAACATGAAGGAGCGCGAGATGCTGTACAGCAAACCTGAAATGACCGAGGAAGACGGCAACCGCGCCGCCGAGCTCGAGCTTAAGTTCAGCGAGATGAACGGCTGGGAGGCTGAGAGCGACGCCGCACAACTGCTGCAGAACCTCGGCATTCCCGAGAAACTGCACAACAAGCAGATGAGCGAGCTGTCGAACAACGAGAAGGTGCGCGTGATGCTTGCCAAAGCCCTCTTCGGCAACCCCGAGAACCTGCTGCTCGATGAGCCTACCAACGACCTCGACCTCGACACCGTGGAGTGGCTCGAGGACTACCTGGGCAACGTGGAGCAAACCGTGCTCGTGGTGAGCCACGACCGCCACTTCCTCGACGCCGTGTCTACACAAACCGTCGACATCGACTACGGCAAGGTTACCATGTTCGCCGGCAACTACTCGTTCTGGTACGAAAGTTCACAGCTCGCGCTGCGCCAGGCTCAGAACCAGCGACTCAAGGCCGAGGAGAAGCGCAAGCAGCTCGAGGAATTCATACGCCGATTCTCTGCCAACGTGGCAAAGAGCCGTCAGACCACCTCGCGCAAAAAGATGCTGGCCAAACTCAACGTGGAGGAAATCAAACCCTCGAGCCGCAAATACCCCGGCATCATCTTCCAGATGGACCGCGAGCCGGGCAACCAGATTCTGCAGGTCGACGGTCTGAAGGCTGTCGACGAAGACGGCACCGTGCTGTTCGACAACGTGAGCTTCAACGTGGAGAAAGGTCAGAAGATTGTTTTCCTGAGCCATAACCCCAAGGCCATGACCGCCCTCTTCGAGATTATCAACGGCAACCGCAAGGCCGACGCCGGCGAGTACAAGTGGGGCGTAACCATCACCACCGCCTATCTGCCGCTCGACAACACCGCCTTCTTCAACTCCAACCTTAACCTGGTGGAGTGGCTCTCACAATACGGCACCGGCAACGAGGTAACCATGAAGGGCTACCTGGGCCGCATGCTCTTCTCGGGCGAAGAAGTGCTCAAAAAGGTAAACGTGCTCTCAGGTGGTGAGAAGATGCGATGCATGATAGCACGCATGCAGCTGCAAAACGCCAACTGCCTCATTCTTGACACGCCCACCAACCACCTCGACCTTGAAAGCATCCAGGCTTTCAACAACAACCTGGTAACCTTCAAGGGCAACGTGCTCTTCTCAAGTCACGACCATGAGTTCATCTCTACCGTGGCCAACCGCATCATAGAGCTCACACCCAGCGGCATCATCGACAAACTGATGAGCTACGATGAGTACATCTACGACGAGGCCATCAAGGAGCAGAAGGAACGTATGTACAACGCATAATAACGTGGCCACCGTAGCTACGGTGGGCGCGTCTGCGCTCCCAGCCCACTTTGGCACAGTGTTTGTACTTGTTTGGGTAAATGAACGTTTGTAATTATGAAAGAACAGGAAAATAACAAGAAAGAGCAACAGCAAGAAGCTGAAAATAAAGACGTTAAGCAGCAAAACGCCCAACCTGGGACCGACCAGGAAACCGACACTCAGAAGTCCGATGAAAAGCCGGCTGATGACAAAAAGGCAGAACAGCCCGACCCTCTCGAGGTGGCTAAGCAGGAAAACGCCGAACTGAAGGACCGCTTGCTGCGCACCATCGCCGAATTCGACAACTATAAGAAACGCACCCTTAAAGAGAAAGCCGACCTTATTCTGAACGGCGGGCTCAAGACGGTTACCGCCATTCTGCCCGTGCTCGACGATATGGAGCGCGCCATTGCCAATGCCGACAAGAATGGCAACGACGCACAGAAACTCGAAGAGGGCTGGGAACTTATCTTCAAGAAGTTCCAGAAGGTGCTCGAACAATTAGGTGTGAAGAAGATTGACACCAAGGACGCCGACTTTGACACCGACTACCACGAGGCCGTGGCTATGGTGCCGGGTATGGGCGACGACAAGAAAGGTAAGGTGATTGACTGTGTACAAACAGGCTACACCATGAACGATAAAGTGATACGTCACGCTAAGGTTGCTGTAGGGCAGTAACCTTAGCCTTTTTTTATTTTTACAGCTTTCCACATTATATAATATATGGCTCAGCAAAAAAGAGATTATTACGAGGTGCTCGGCGTCGACAAGAATGCCACTGCCGAGGAGATAAAGCGTGCCTATCGCAAGCTCGCCATTAAATATCATCCCGACCGTAACCCGGGCAACAAAGAGGCAGAAGAGAAATTCAAGGAGGCCGCTGAGGCCTACGAGGTGCTGCACGACGACGACAAGCGACGCCAGTACGACCAGTTTGGCTTCAACGCTCCGGGCGGAGGCTTCGACGGCTTCCAGGGTGGCGGCATGGATATGGACGACATCTTCTCGATGTTCGGCGATATCTTCGGCGGTCACTCGGGCTTTGGCGGTTTTGGCGGCTTCGGTGGCGGCCAGGCTCGCCACGCACAGTACCGCGGTGCCGACCTGCGCCTCAAGGTGAAGCTCTCGCTGGCAGAGATTGCCACCGGAGTAACCAAGAAATTCAAGGTAAAGAAAGACGTGGCGTGCGAGCACTGTCACGGCACCGGAGCTGCCAACGGCAGTAAGCCGGTAACCTGCCCCACCTGCGGCGGCCGAGGCATGATTACCAAAACCGTGCGCACCATGCTGGGCATGATGCAAACGCAAACCGAATGCCCCCAGTGCCATGGTGAGGGCACCATCATCAAAGATAAATGCACCTACTGCCAGGGCACCGGCGTAACGCGCGGCGAAGAGGTGGTAGAGATTAAGATACCTGCCGGCGTGGCCGACGGGATGGTGGTTAACGTGCCCGGCAAGGGCAACGCAGGTCCACACAACGGTGTGCCCGGCGACATCCAGGTGTTCATCGAAGAGGAAAAGAGCGACACCTTCGTGCGCGACGGTCAGAACCTGCACTACAGTCTGATGCTCGACATCCCCACAGCCATCCTCGGCGGCGAGGTAGAGATACCCACCATCGACGGTACCAAGGTAAAGATGAAGATAGAACCCGGCACCCAGCCCGGCCGCATCATGCGCCTGCGCGGCAAGGGCCTGCCCGCAGTGCAAGGCTATGGCTACGGCAAGGGCGACCTGATTGTAACCATCAACGTGTACATACCACAGGCACTCACCAAAGAAGAGCGCAAGATGGTTGAGGACCTGCGTGACAACGACCACTTCAAGGGCGACGCAAAAACGCAGAAAGGCTTCTTCGAACGCATCAAGGAAGCCTTCACCAAGTAAAAGGCTTCGCCCCTCTCCAAAAAACACCCCATTCACCCCAAACACCCCATGTAACCCATGTACCAATGAACTATCAGCAAACCGTAGAATATCTGTTCAACAGCACCCCCGTGTTCGAGCGCGTGGGTGCTGTTGCTTATAAGGAGGGGCTCGACAATACCCACGCCCTCGATGCCCACTTTAATCACCCGCACCGCAACTACCTCACCATTCATGTGGCCGGCACCAACGGCAAGGGCTCCTGCTCGCACACACTGGCCGCCATCCTGCAGGCAGCGGGCTACCGCGTGGGCCTTTACACCTCGCCCCACATCGTCGACTTCCGTGAACGTATCCGCGTGAATGGCCAGTGCATTCCCGAGCAGCGTGTGGTTGACTTCGTGGCGCGTGAGCGCTCGTTCTTTGAACCGCTGCATCCCTCGTTCTTCGAACTCACCACTGCACTTGCCTTCCTCTACTTTGCCGAGCAGCACGTCGATGTGGCTGTGGTAGAGGTTGGTCTGGGCGGACGGCTCGACTGCACCAACATCATCACCCCCGAGCTGAGCATCATCACCAACATCAGCATGGACCACACCCAGTTCCTGGGCAACACCCTGGCCAAGATTGCGGGCGAGAAGGCCGGCATCATCAAGCCGGGCGTGCCCGTAGTGGTGGGCGAATACGTAGCCGAGACGCGCCCCGTGTTCCAGCATAAGGCCGACGAGATGCATGCGCCTATCACCTATGCGCAGGACCATGAGCTCGTGGCCGGCGCCACGCCTTTGGCCGACGGCGGACTGGATTACACGCTTGCCGACGGCACCACGCTGCACGGCGAGCTCGGCGGCTGGTATCAGCAGCGCAACACCAACACGGTGCTCACAGCACTCAGGGTGCTGAGCAACAACCCGCATTTCAGCAACATTACGCCCGGGAGCATCTGCGAGGGCTTCGCCCACGTGTGCGGGCTCACCCACCTGGTGGGCCGCTGGCAAACGCTGCAACAGCAGCCCCACGTGGTGTGCGACACCGGTCACAATGTGGGTGGCTGGCAGTGGCTCTCACGGCAGCTGGCCGGACAGCAGTGCCGCAAGTTGCGCATCGTGTTCGGCATGGTGAACGATAAGGATATAAGCACTGTTATGTCGATGCTGCCCGCCACCGCCGCCTACTACTTCACCCAACCCTCGTGCAGTAGGGCCCAGCCCGTAGAGCAGGTGGCGCAGACTGCCGCCCGCTACCACTTGCAGGGCCGCAGCTACCCCACGGTGATGCAGGCCTACCACGCCGCCCTTGCCGATGCCAATCCTGCCGATTTTGTGTTCGTAGGCGGCAGCAGTTACGTTGTGGCCGATTTGCTGGCAGCAAATTAATTATTCCTTTTCAGTTGGTTGTCTCGGAATGATTTATTAAATTTGCACAAGATACTACACAAAGGAATGAAGAATGAAACCTATTCTGAACGATTATCACAAAAAAATAAATGCGATAAAGCAGCAATCGGTGGAATCCTGGAGCAGGCTGAATCTGTCGCGCAAGGAGTGCTCGAATCAATTCAAGCGATTGCGGGAACAACGGCTTGCAAGGGAGTCCAAATCGCTCGCTTAGCCGATTGGGCCAAAGCAAATGGCTTCTGGCTCACAATCGATGTTTTAGGTCAATACGAAGACAGAGGCTCTGAGAATGAAGTCTATCTGTCTTCGAGACAAAATGTGGTTTATAAGTTAAACGATTTTCGATATACCGATGATAATCTGTCTCCTTTCTTCGAACGCATTAAGGCTCACAACGAATACTTCCCTGATTGTGGGTATAAGCTTATTGGATTTGCCAGTAATCGCGAAGGCAAGACGTGTGCGGTTTTAAGTCAGCCCTACATTATTGCTGCACGTGAAGCGCTCGACAGTGAAATTTCAGATGAATTGCAACGTTTAGGCTTTTTGCCGCAAATGAATGGAGAATACTATTCCAATGGTATTCATGATATCTTTGATGCTTCTCCTAATAATGTACTCGTTGGCATCGATGGAAACTTGTATTTCATTGATACCATTATCTATAAATCCGATGAAGGAAACGTTAGTACTTATCGATGCCAGTCACCAAAATTTAATGAATAATTGTTCATAAAGGTTGCTGATAAAGCACTTTACATTTACGAACAGAAACTCACATCGTGCATTGATAATTTTCACTGTCATTCTGGCGTCAATCTCTGTCACTTTGACAACCAATTCCCCTGGGCATACACTTTGATATACTACTTGCAGAACAAATAAAAAATTACAATTATGAATTTCGACAAGTACACAATCAAAGCTCAAGAGGCTGTACAAGATGCAGTAAACACTGTACAGCACTACAGGCAGCAGAGCATCGAGCCGGTGCATCTGCTGATTGGTATCCTGGACAAGGGTCGCGATGTTACTAACTTCGTGTTGCAGAAGATGGGCGTGAACCCCGCGCAAATCTCTAATCTTGCAACGAACGAAATACAGCATCTGCCCAAAGTCGAGGGTGGACAACCTTATTTCAGCAACGACACTTCGGCCGTGTTCAACAAGGCCGAGGAAATATCGCAGCAGCTTGGCGACGAGTTCGTTAGCATCGAACCGCTGCTCATGGCTCTGCTACAGGTTAACTCAACGGCATCACGCATACTGAAGGATGCGGGCGTTACGCAAGACGCTACGCTCAAGGCCATTCAGGAGCTGCGCCAGGGTCAGCATGTGCAAACGGCCAGCGGCGACGAGAACTACCAGGCTCTGAGCAAGTATGCCCGCAACCTGGTTGAGGCTGCCCGTGCCGGCAAACTCGACCCGGTGATTGGTCGTGACGAGGAAATACGCCGCGTGCTGCAAATTCTGTCGCGCCGTACAAAGAACAACCCTATACTGATAGGTGAACCGGGTACCGGTAAAACCGCTATCGTGGAGGGCCTGGCCGAGCGTATCATGCGCGGCGACGTGCCCGAGAACCTTAAGGACAAACAGTTGTTCTCGCTCGACATGGGTGCCCTCATCGCAGGCGCCAAGTACAAAGGCGAGTTTGAAGAGCGACTCAAGAGCGTCATCAAGGAGGTTACCGGTTCTAACGGCAACATCATCCTCTTTATTGATGAAATCCACACGCTGGTGGGCGCAGGTGCCGGCGAAGGTGCCATGGACGCCGCCAACATCCTTAAGCCTGCCCTGGCACGTGGCGAACTCAGAGCCATTGGTGCCACCACGCTGAACGAGTATCAGAAATACTTCGAGAAGGATAAGGCTCTTGAACGCCGTTTCCAGACGGTAATGGTGAACGAGCCCGACGAGGTGGATGCCATCAGCATTCTGCGTGGACTCAAGCCGCGCTACGAAAGTCACCACAAGGTGCGTATTCAGGATGACGCCTGCATCGCTGCAGTGAAACTCAGCGAGCGTTACATCTCCGACCGCTTCCTGCCCGACAAGGCCATCGACCTGATGGATGAGGCTGCCGCCAAGCTGCGTATGGAGCGCGACTCGGTGCCCGAGGAGCTCGATGAGATTGACCGCCACCTGAAACAGCTCGAAATTGAGCGCGAGGCCATTAAGCGTGAGAACGATACCGACAAGATAAACCAGCTCGACAAGGAAATTTCTGAGTTGAAGGAGAAGGACCACAACTTCCGCGCTAAATGGGAGAGCGAGAAGGCTCTGGTGAACCAGATTCAGAAGAACAAACAGGAAATCGAGAACCTTAAGTTCGAAAGCGAGCGGGCCGAGCGCGAAGGCAACTACGAGCGCGTGGCCGAAATTCGCTACGGCAAGATTAAACAGCTCGAGGATGAAATCAAGGCCACCCAGAAGCAGCTTGAAAGCACACAGGGCGGTCAGGCCATGATTCGCGAGGAGGTTACTGCCGACGATATTGCCGAGGTGGTGAGCCGTTGGACCGGTATACCCGTGGCACGTATGATGCAAAGTGAACGCGAGAAACTGCTCCACATGGAGGACGAGCTGCACAAACGCGTCATCGGTCAAGACGAGGCCATCAAGGCTGTAAGTGATGCCGTGCGCCGCTCAAGAGCCGGATTGCAGGACCCGAAGCGGCCTATCGCTTCGTTCATCTTCCTCGGTACTACCGGTGTGGGTAAAACCGAGCTCGCCAAGACGCTGGCCGACTATCTGTTCAACGATGAGAACATGCTCACCCGTATCGATATGAGTGAGTATCAGGATAAGTTTAGTGTCACTCGTCTGATTGGTGCACCTCCTGGATACGTTGGTTACGAGGAGGGCGGCCAGCTCACCGAGGCTGTAAGGCGCAAACCTTACAGTGTGGTGCTGTTCGATGAAATCGAGAAGGCTCATCCCGATGTATTCAACATCCTGTTGCAGGTGCTCGACGATGGTCGGCTTACCGACAACAAGGGTCGTGTGGTGAACTTCAAGAACACCATCATCATCATGACGTCCAATGCCACCCGCGAGCAGCTCTCAAAGATTATGCGTCCTGAGTTGCTCAACCGTATCGACGATATCATTACCTTCAAACCGCTCGAGAAGGAGCAAATCAACCAGGTTGTGGAGCTCCAGATGAACCGCGTGAAGAAGATGATGGAGCAGCAGGGATTCAACTTGAAGTGGACTCCCGCCGCCATCGACTTCCTTGGCAACAAGGGCTACGATCCGCAGTTTGGCGCACGTCCAGTGAAGCGTGCCATTCAGGACTATGTGCTTAACGACCTGAGCCGCCGCATCCTGGCCAACCAGGTGAACCGCACCGAGCCCATCACCGTGGATTGCAAGAATGGCGCTCTTACGTTCGAGAACAAATAGTAACCATATAAAACAGATTGAGAAGGCGATTCCGCAAGCAACATTGCGGAACCGCCTTTTTATTGTATAAAGGGGCTTAGTTGCTGTCTTTGCCCTGACTCATATTGCCTTGCCATCTCCAGATGATACGAAGCAGAAAATCATGTACAGGCTTTGTCCCCCGTAGGGGCGGCTCTTGTGGAGGCTGCTGAAAAAGTATTTAACAGTTACAATTTATAAGTATATTCCTTAAAAATGTCGAGGACGCGTCCACTGTAGGGGGGTGTATCAAAATACAAATCCACAACCTAACAACTTTCAATCTGTAAGTTGAGAGTCCTCTAAAAGCAAAGAATAAGCCATTTCTTGACTCGAAATGAGTTTTAAAATGGCTTTTCTTATTGGAAAGTTTCAATCTGTAAGATTTTCAAAATGGCATATGCATTTTGATACACCCTCTAAGGACCCGGTTTAGCCTGCAATATGGTGATTGTGTTGGAATTGCGTGCCACTTAGGGCGGCCATAAAGGCCGCACCCTACGGTGGACTGGACTTCCACAATCGACAATTTACTTACAGATTGTAACTTCCCGAAATCAAATTCTCGAAAATAGCCCACTTTTTCAGGCGCAGGGGGATTTTTCCGTGGATGCCCCCTGCACTCGCCTAACCAAATATCGTGAAACAGCGGAACATGAAGAAGGGAAGGTCACTGACCCCATGCACCTGAGCACGCAGTCCCTTAA
>Ga0256406_1005115_pt1 | contig 14299 bp, 13 predicted proteins | sample RumenRJG_03DNA_FD_185986 | JGI IMG/M metagenome (GOLD analysis project Ga0256406, IMG submission 185986) | Bovine rumen microbial communities from Lethbridge, Alberta, Canada - RJG_03 | ecosystem: Host-associated > Mammals > Digestive system > Stomach > Rumen | place: Canada: Alberta | collected...
AAGGACTATTCCAAAATTCAGGACTTGACATGCCTTCCAGTATATATGGCACAATTTCTCGCAGACAAACACAGTGATGGCGGAACGTGGAGGGCAGACGCCGGAGCAGACACAGAGATAGCGGAGCAGGCGGATACCGGAGCAGACACAGAGATAGCAGGGCAGGCAGACGCCGGAACAGACCAATAGATGGAAGAACAGGCAGCGCCAGAACTGGCGGTCAGACAACGGGACGCTCGATGAATCCTTCGGCCTGCTTCTTGACATGATCAAAGCTGACACGTTCCGTCCGGGCCCGCAGTCCGACAGCTCCAACACGATGCAGGGCTGGTTCACGGGCGGACAGTGCGCATTCCTTATCAATTCCATCGGTGCTCTGAGCGGAGTCTGGCTGGGTGCTGAACCCGCCGGGCTCCATTTTTTTACAGGACATTCAGGAATTTGGAGGCAAGACATTGTTTTGCGGTGGATAAAAGCTTGTTCGCGGGCGTAGTTTCCGAAAAGCCGCCAGAAATTTCCGCGAGCCAGGAATTGTCGCGGCTCCAGAACCCCGGCCGGGTGTACAAGGCTTGTCCGCGGGTGTAGTTTCCAATAAGGCGCCGGGAATTTCCGCAAGCCTGGAATTGCCGCGGCTCCAGAGCCACGGCCGGGTGTACAAAGCTTGTTCGCGGGCGTGGTTTCCGAAAAGCCGCCGGGAATTTCCGCGAGCCAGGAATTGCCGCGGCTCCAGGCCCCCGGCCGGGTGTACAAGGCTTGTCCGCGGGTGTAGTTTCCAATAAGCCGCTGGGAATTTCCGCGAGCCAGGGATTGCCGCGGCTCCAGGCCCCCGGCCGGGTGTACAAGGCTTGTCCGCGGGTGTAGTTTCCGAAAAGCCGCCAGAAATTTCCGCGGCCACTATCTTCCGTGGTACGATTATTTTGCAACAATCCCACAAGAAAATGGTCGGCCTATCATTTTTAGAGAAGCTGGAGATGCAAAACCGGAAATACAAAACCGGAAATACAAAACAGCTGAAAAACAGGGGGAATTCTCCATGAAAGTTACTTGCCTTATTGAAGACACGTGCAAGGACAGCAACTCCGGCATAGAAACTATCTGCGGAAAGGATTCGGGTAAAGAAAACAGAGGCGCGGGTCTACTGTGTGAGCATGGCTTGAGTCTTTATATCGAGACCACGAATCATAAAATTCTCTTTGATACAGGGAGGAGCGGAGTTTTTGCGGATAATGCAGAGAAACTGGGAATTGATCTGGATGAGGTGGACATTGCAGTGATTTCGCATGGCCACTATGATCATGGGAATGGGCTGTCAAGATTTCTTGCGGTCAATCATCATGCGCCTGTGTATATCAATCGCAGGGCTTTCGGCGGTTATTACAGCCAGAAGGGCCGGTTCATTGGAATTGACCCGGCACCGCGGGAAAACAGACAGCTTATATTCACGGATGATGAATGCAGGATTGATGACGAACTTTTCCTCTGCACGTGCAATGGCCGGGAGCGTACTTTTCCGTCCATGACGGACGGGCTGACTGAGGAATGCAATGACGGCAGCAGGAGACCTGATTTATTCCTGCACGAACAGTACTTGATCATTACAGAGAAAAAATCGGGAGAAGACCCCGAAAAAGGCTGTTGGAAAAACAATGCGATAAGCGATGAAAAGCGCTGCTGGAACGACAATCCGAAAGAAAATCGCACAGACAGCGGGAAGGGAAATGATAAGAAGGTTGTCTTCAGTGCCTGCTCGCACAAGGGTGTGCTCAACATCGTGAGCTGGCTGAAGCCGGATGTTTTTGTCGGCGGTTTCCATTTCTTCCATGAAGATGTCCAGGACGGTGCGAATAAGACACTGGATCAGGCGGCCGAATTCCTGAATGCGCAGCCGTGCGTTTATTATACCGGCCACTGCACCGGGACGCCGCAGTACGCCTATCTAAAAAAGCGGATGGGAGACAGGCTTCACGGGCTGTCGACGGGATGTTCGTTCAAACTATAGATGCTTTTGTGCATCCCGAATAGTCAGGAGCAGCTGTCTCCGTGACGGGAAATAACAGGAAACAAGCGCCGCAGATCGGGTCTGCGGCGCTTTCGGTATTTCAACTATTATTTTATTGTCATGAATCCGAAGGTTTTTCGTCAACCAGCCGCCTCGAATCCCGATTTGACAAAAATCCGGACGATCATTGACAAAATTTGTCAGGAATCCGAAGGTTTTTTGTCAATCAGCTGCCCTGGCATATCCTCATTTCCGCATATCCTCATCTTTGCATATCCTTATTTCAGTATATCCGCGATGACGCTGGCCGGGATTTCGAATTCGAGCGCGCCCATAGACATCGGCGCGACGTCGCCCTCGTTGAAGCAGATGACGAGATTGCCGGCGGCATTGATGTAGAACTGCTGATCTTCCGCAATGGAAGTGAAATTGAATTCGGGCATGTCCGTGTCTCCGACAAAATACATGTGGCTGTCGTCAGCTTTCATGTCCTTCTCCATGTAGTCGATGAGATAGTTGCTGATCACACTGACATAATCCGCGCCGTCCTTGAAAAGGTCCTTCAGGTGGACAAGCTCACCGGTCGTCTTGGATATCGTGTAATACTGGTTCTGTTCATATCCGTCAGCCGCCGCCTGGAATGCCGTGAGTTTCAGGACATAATACGCATCACTATCGGTCACGACCTCGGTCTTTACATCGAGCGAAGTGTAGCCCTCTTCACCGAGCGTCGTTTTGAACTCTTCTACGAGCTCGTCCGTTTTCTTTGTGATCTGTTCGTTCGTGAGCGTTGCCGACTGCTCCGCGGCCTCGCGGATATCCTCCGGCGCTTCGGAGCCGATCTCGATTCCCTGCACATCGACGTTTGCGCTGTGATGGTCATCCTCATAACTGTACTGCCGGAATGTCACCAGCCTGAAATACGAGCCAAGTACCGGAATCGACTGCATTGCATGAGCTACACCTGCATTTGTATTCGGCAGAATGATGCTGAGCGCTAAAACTGCTGCAGCTGCGCTTGCTGCTACTTTCCATTTTTTCATTGAAATCACCTTTCTGTTGTCTCTGCTGTTTCTGTTACATCTGCTGCTTCTGTTGTCTCTGCTGTTCCTGATGTCCTCGCGGTCGTCGCTGTTTCTACTGCTTGAATGGTTTTCACTGGTTTTTCTGCTGCTTTTTGTGCCGTCATCATTTAGGGTGTTGCTGTAGTTCTTCGTGCGGCCGTCTGTAGTTTCAGAGAGTCTGTCCGCAGAATCGTCTTCACGCTCGTTCCAATTTACCTCCGCGGAGATTGTATATTCATGAAAGCCATCCGCAGAAACTTTGTCCGCGGACCGGCTCTGTTTCCTGTCCCTGCCGGCCGCAGCTATGTAGTTTTCATCGATATTGCTCAAGGCATCCATAATTGCATCCGCCTTACTGTTCATTTCCGTTCCTCCATGTCAGAGCCGTTCATATAAGCCCCGTATTTCTTCGATATCTGCATACGCTTGTGGCTGCAGATATTGTGTTTGAATTCATATAAGCCCTTCCTTCTCAAGATAGCTGCACAGCGCATTGCGCGTCCGGAAGAGGGAAGTTTTGACTTTGCTCTCGCGAAGCCCGTAATAGGAGGCAATTTCGCTCACGGAATCAAGGTAGAAGTATCGCTGGATGAAGATGTTCCGCTTTTCGTCGCCGAGACCGCCGAGGAATCGGTTGATCGCCTCCGTCAAAACTCTTCCGTTGATGTCATTTTCAATGTCGTCGGGAGAAGAGAGGCTGTCCGCGATTTCGTCGAGCGCTGCCGTGTATCTGCTGCCGCCCCGTTTGAGAGTGCCGTATTTTCTGAGCATACCGATCGCCCCATTTCTTGTGATTTTGCCAAGGAAAGCGCTAAGACTCGCGGGCCTTGTCGGCGGAATGGAATTCCAGGCCGAAAGGTACGTGTCATTTACGCATTCCTCTGCGTCTTCATGGTTTTCGAGAATGTTGTAGGCAATCGAACCGCAATACGCGCCGTATTTGGAGGAAGTAGAAGTGATCGCCTGCTCGTCGCGCGCGAAGTATTCGTCGATGATTGCTTCATCTGTTTTCTGCGTCGAAGCGATTTCCTCATCAGGATTCAGCACCGATGCGATTGCCTCATCTGTTTTCTGTGTCGAAGCGATTTCCTCATCAGGATTCAGCACCGATGCGATTGCCTCATCTGTTTTCTGTGTCGATGTATTTTCCATAATTGTTTACCTGTATTTAAATCCGACATGTCGTTTGACCGGACTGTTATTTCGTCCTTCACTATACTAGACGCGGGATGCGGACGAAAGGTTACAGAGAATTGAAAAATTTTGCAACGGATTTTGTAATGGATTTTGTAACGGATATGCAAATGTCTCTGGATAGGAGGTCACTTCATATCCGTTACAAAAGTATCATAGCCTACAGGATGACAGAAAGAAGATATAGAAGAATGAAAAAGAATGAGAGGCAGCTGCAATCGCGGAAAAACTCAGGCTGGACGAATATCGCGCGGAGGTACTTCCGCAGGATAAGGCGGAATTTATCCGTTCCGAGCATGAGGCGGGAAGAAAGGTTATCATGGTCGGCGATGGGGTGAACGATGCACCGGCTCTCTCAGAGGCGGATGTCGGCATTGCAGTCAGCGAGGGCGCGGCAATCGCGAGAGAAATCGCTGATGTGATGCTTTTAGCGGATTACATATAATAATTGAAGAATTCCATCATGATGTAAGAATAAATAGTGAAGAATTCCATCAATATGGTATTATTTATTTTGAAGAATTCATCTGCAAGAGAAAGCTTCCTGTAAGATACAAACAGGGATCCTAAGAGAGAAAGGAGAGAAGACGGTGGATAAATATTTCAAAAGGAAAGCCGTGGATCAGCTTGTCCACTGGAAAAGAGAATATGCAGACCACTATGCAGTTCTTCTTGAGGGAGCAAGGCGGGTAGGAAAATCTACCATTGCAGAATATTTCGCGAAGCAGGAATACCGTTCTTACATCATGGTGGATTTCGCACATATCCAGGATAACGTTCTGGCCTGTTTTGACAGTCTTGCAGACCTGGATCTCTTCTTTCTCCGGCTACAGACGGCAACGGGTGTTACGCTGTATGAACATGAATCAGTGATCATTTTTGATGAGGTGCAGCTGTTCCCCAAAGCCAGACAGGCCATCAAATTCCTGGTGAAAGATAACCGCTATCACTATATTGAAACCGGATCGCTTATTTCTATCAATAAAAATGTCAGGAATATTCTGATACCTTCAGAAGAAATGAAACTGTCTGTTTACCCAATGGATTACGAAGAATTTCTCTGGGCATCTGGCAGGGGAAATTATGATCTGATCCGGAAGCTTTATAAGGCGGGTATTGCCGTCGGTCAGAAAATCAACATGGAACTGATGCGGAGTCTCCGTATTTATATGGCGGTCGGAGGAATGCCGCAGGCAGTAGAAGCGTATGTCAACGGGAAGAACTTTTCCCAGATCGATGTCATAAAAAGATCCATCATCAACCTCTATGAGAGCGATTTCAGAAAAATTGATCCTTCGGGAAAGATTTCCGCGATGTACCATGCTATTCCCGCACAGCTTTCCAGAGATTTCAGGCAGTATCGTATCTCCCGGGCAGTAAAACGGAAAAATGCTCCCCGAAACGCCGACCAGCTGCTGTATGACTTGATCGATTCAAGGACCGTAAATATCTGTTACAACGTGACGGACCCGGGAACCAGTCTTTCTCAGGCAGAAGATCTGGACAGCTATAAACTTTATATCGGTGATACAGGGCTCTTTTTTACCCTGATGTTTATGGATCGGATGGCAGTGGAAAATGACATTTATACAAGACTTTTGTCGGACCGTCTCCCGGCCAATCTCGGGTACTTTTATGAAAATATGGCTGCACAGATGATCGCAGCATCCGGGAGAACTCCTTATTATCACACTTGGGAAAAGAGCGGCAGCTCACATTATTATGAAATTGATTTTATGATCTCCTCCGGGACCAAAGTAACCGGAATTGAAGTGAAGTCCTCCGGAACTGGCAGTCACGAATCTCTGATCCAGTTTCAGAAACGTTACCGTCAGCATGCAAGGAATCTTTACGTGTTTTCTCAGAAAGATGTCGCAGAAAAAGAAGGCATCAAATACCTTCCGGTATACATGTTGCCGTGTCTGCTTGAAGAGTGATAGAATAACTTCTGTTCATCGGAGGGTAATCTGTACGAATGGATACAGAGAGCTGGATAAGATGGCAGGCTGAGATGCCTGCTTGTCTGTCCGGCTCTTTTTTTGTCAGATAAATATTTGCGGAAGCCGCCCTGACCAGCTTTGAATTGTGCTGTCTCATCACAAATCCATTGCGGTCTCAAAAACTATTGTAGGAGGAAAACTTGAAATGGAGAACAGCAATGTCCTGCAGGAAAAGAAGAATCCGCTGACGGAGGGCGACATCTTTCCTGCCCTGATCCGGTTTGCGCTGCCCGTCCTCGGAGCGCTGTTCCTGCAGTCCCTGTATGGAGCGGTAGATCTGCTCGTGGTCGGTAAGTTTTCGGCTTCTTCCGATGTCTCGGCGGTGTCAAATGGGGCGCAGATTATGGCGACGCTGACCAATGTTCTGGCCGCGTTTGCCATGGGGACGACGGTGCTGATCGGGCAGCTGACCGGTCAGAAGAACAGGGAGGAGGCCGGCAGAACGGTCGGCGTATCACTTGTATTTTTCTCAGTTCTCGGCATTGCCCTGAGCATTGTCATGATGATTTTTGCACCGCAGGCTGCTCATATCATGAAGGTGCCGCGGGAGGCATTCCCTGCGGCAGTGTCCTACCTGCGCATCTGCGGCGGTGGGATCTGTGTCATCACCTGGTACAATCTGATCGGGAGTATCTTCCGGGCAGTCGGAGACTCCAGAACGCCACTTATTGCAGTCATGCTGGCATGTGCCGGGAATGTGGCCGGAGACCTGCTGTTCGTTGCGGTCTTCCATATGGGTGCCGCCGGCGCGGCAGCCGCGACAGTGGGTTCTCAGGCGCTGTCGGTTCTTCTCTCCCTCCGGATGATGGCCGGACGGCAGCTTCCCTTCGCGTTCCGGCGGAATATGCTTGCCTGGGACAGCGCGCGGATTCGGAAAATCCTCGGCATCGGGACACCGATCGCAATACAGGATTTTCTGGTCAGCATTTCTTTCCTCATCATTCAGGCAATCGTGAATACGCTCGGGGTGACGGCGTCCGCAGGCGTCGGCGTCGCGGAGAAGGTGTGCGGATTCATCATGCTGGTGCCAAGTTCATTTATGCAGTCTCTGGCCGCCTTTGTGTCCCAGAATATCGGGGCAGACCAGGCGAACCGCGCAGTAAAAGGCCTGCACTATGCCATTCTTACCTCGCTGGCAGTCGGAGCAGGTCTTGGATATCTGAGCTTCTTCCATGGCGGTGTGCTCACCGGCCTGTTCAGCAATGACCCTGCCGTTATTCAGGCGGGCTGGGACTATCTGAGGGCTTATGCGATCGACTGCATGCTGACGCCGATCTTCTTCTGCTTCATTGGATTCTACAACGGAGTCGGAAGGACGAAATTTGTGATGCTGCAGGGGATTGTCAGTGCATTTCTGGTGCGTGTGCCGGTCTCGTTTCTGATGAGCCGGATCCAGCCGGTTTCCTTATTCCGTATCGGTCTTGCGACACCGGCTTCGTCGCTGCTGCAGATCGTGCTCAGCCTGATCTATTATCACTCTTTGAAAAGGGAGCTGAAACGGCAGCATGAAAAGAAGTATATTTGAAATGAGCAGAAAAGCAGGTTCAACCGATTCCAATATGACGGTGGGCAGTATATGCATTATGTATAATTCACAAATTAAACTTTTATTGGCTCTTCCCCGGGATCGAGAAGACGATCTGGATCATAGGAGAGCCGCGCAGAACCATGTTCGGCCTGCATAAAATTCTTTCCTAAGAAGCTTACTTTATGAGGTGTTATTTTATGCTGAAGGATTGCTTCACAAATCCATTCCAGATCCTGCGGAACGGATTTTGGCTGGCTGAAGCAGTTTGGCAGCCCGGCATATCCGATGTGTCCATTGAAATTCTGATCAAATTCGTCCTGCAGGGCAATCACCCTGCGTATTGCCCGAAGCGTTGTAGTAACGCTGGAACCTCCGCTCACCCCGCCTATTAGAAGATTCACATTGCAGCAGTCGCCGCTGAAAAGGATTCGGTTCTTTCGATCGAGAAAAACCATTCCGCCGGGAGTGTGTCCGGGAATCGAGTAACCGATGATGCGGCGGTCACCCAGGTTGAATACATAACCGTCATTTATGAAATGAAAATTGGGTTCTCCATCAAAGTTCCGCAGAGAATCAACTGTATAATCATAGGCTTCGTAACCGCCCATTTTCCCGAGCATATCAAGATAATTTTTAACTTCATCCTGATTTATCGAGCATGCCATTTCAAGGTCATTTTTATTCAGGTAAATATCAGAAAATTGACGCATGCCTCCTGCATGATCTATATGCCCGTGAGTCAGAACGACGTCATATGGTTTGTCAGTAAGCGATTCTACAAGAACTTTCAGATCGAAGGCGCCGCTCCCTGTATCGATCACCAATGCGCGCTCACTGCCGACAAGCAGGTAAATTGCATCCAGACCATATTCGTTGATTGCGAATGTATCTGGTGCGATCTCTGAAACAAACGGTTCTTTCATACCCATAGTATTTTTCCTCCATTGCATCATCCCGCCCAGAAAAGTCGATGAATTCCTGGCAGTCTGTAACACTTATTACTTTGCCGGTCTTGCCGTGATCTTCGACAACCCCTATATCATACGGATCACCAAGCGTATCGTAATTGAGCTCGTTTACAAGACGTGCACCGGTCTGAGGGACAATTCCGTATACATCGGGCCATTTTTTCTTTGCTGCTGCGACAAAGCATAAATTGTCGTAAGACAATTCATGTAGAAATGAGGTTTGATCTGAAGCTGCAGATACTGGGTCAAAGTCCGGTTTCGCTCCATTTTTTCTCGCAGATAGCTGTCACGGTAGGATTTCATATTTTCAAGCATTTCGTTAAAAGCATCGCTCATCTGGTTAAACTCGAGAATATTGCGATTATTTTTCATCTTCAGATTAATTTCTCCATGAGAGATCCGATTCATGCGCTCTGTCATTGATTCAACGGATTCAACAACAGAACGCGTCTGTATGTATATAGCCCAGTAGAGGATGACAAAGATCAGAACAATTAAAGTAATAAACATGAACACAAGGTCCCAGTGATTCATCCGGCTGAACGGAACGATCAGAAAGAGAAACAAGTCTGTATCGACTATCTTAGACCCGTGGATGATGGCATTGTTTTTACGATCTATGGAAATGGCGTCGATGGAACTTTTATATAAGGAAGAATCGATAGATAAATTCGAATCTGAGCACAAGGTATTGCCCAGAGAATATGCAAGTTGGTCAGAATCATTGTTGAATCTCGCCATGACCGTATTTACGTCGAGAATTATATCGATGCACGTTTTGCCGGTTCCGAAACGATAGATGAGATAGGGACTGTTTTCATAGACAAAACCTCCCCAGAATCCGCGAACGGCACTGCTGATAAGATCTGGATCGGAAGATTTCATGCTTTCATTCATTTCTCTTGCAGTCTGTTTCGCAACCGTGATTAAATTAAAAGGAAGATCGGCTGCATAGCAGCCGCGGAATTGTTCCGGGTTTTCATAATAAAGAAGAATCCCGGCAATACTGCTGTCCAGGGAAATCAACTGGTTGAAAATCTCCACGTAATCATATTGGATATCAAATTTTTGACGCTCACTGATGCTGCTGTTGAGCAGCGTTCCATAGGAGTTGTTCCAGTATAGAGTCTGCACCTTGGTTTCTTTCAGATTCATTTCTTCATCCAGAGTACTGCTGTATAATGTGAGTTCAGTGCCCGCATATTTCATCAGATTTGTCCATGCCGCAATTTCTACCGATACAAAAAAGGCCAGAACGGTCGTGATAAGAACAACAGTGCAGACCGTGTAGATATGAAAACTATTCTTTCGAAGAGATACAACTTTCGCTTTCATTTTTCGACCGTCAAAACGAATGCTGCGCAATTTTGTGATTTCCGGGCACATACATGCCGGGAAGGCGGGCAAATTCGGTTTGAAATATAGGCAAAATAGTATAAATCGAATGGATCACGTTACAAAATTTGTCATAACGGGATGTATTGTTCAAACCGGTTCCAAAGATACTAATAAATTATAACAATCAAGCTGGAGAAATGACACAATTCTTTGTTACAATTAACACGGAGAAATGACGTATTATGGTTGCAGCTGTTAATAGACCAGGCAATTTTTACTTCACATCGGATCTTCATCTGGGACACAAATCCATTCTCCATCTTCAGAACCGGCCTTTTGCGGATATTGAAGAGATGAATGATGCCATTATTCACAACATCAATGACCGCGCCCGGGCGGATGATCAGCTTTATATTCTTGGCGATATCTCGCATCGGGTTCCGGCGGAAACGGCAAATGCACTGATCCGGCGCATTCACTGCCGGAAATATCTTATTCTCGGAAACCATGACGTTGCCGGCAGTCCGCCGCAGTGCATTTATGATACATCTCTCTTTCAGTGGGTCGGCAATTATCTGCAGATGAACGTTGACGGCCTTGAACTGGTGATGATGCACTATCCTATGCTGAGCTGGCCGAAGACGACCTCAGGTTCCGTCATGCTCCATGGCCACATTCACTCGCAGGCGGCATATAATGAAGAAAATCACAAGGCCGGGATTCGGCGGTACGACGTCGGCGTCGACGCGAATGACTACCGGCCGGTGAGTTTTGACGAAATACGGGCGTGGGCAGAAAACACACCCGTATCCCTTCAGTCGCGTAAAAACTTATATATTCCGGGGGTCTGGCAGCCGGAATCGATTACGGAGGAACAGTTTCACGCAGAGCATCCGGATCAGTTGTGATACAGATCAACCGGCATTCGGCAAAACCGTATTCGAGGGTTTGGACGAGACGAGGTATAAACATGAATTTTCTTTTTGCTTCGGATTCATTTAAGGGATCGCTATCCAGCGATGAGACAATCAAATTACTGACCCGCGCGGCCGGAGAAGTTTTTCCGGGATGTAGATGTATCGGGGTTCCGGTTGCTGACGGCGGCGAAGGCACAACGGAGGCTGTCGTAAAAGCCAGGGGCGGAGAGCTTCGATATGTGACGGTCCACGGACCGCTGATGGAGCCGGAAAGAGCATTTTATGGAAAGCTTTCTGATACGGAGGTCATTATGGAAATGGCTTCTGCTTCGGGGCTGCCGATGGTTCCGGAAAACAGGCGGAATCCGCTTTACACGACAACCTACGGAACCGGGGAACTTCTCAGAGCAATCCTGGAAGAAGGATTTACCAATATCAGCATCGCGATCGGCGGAAGCGCGACGAACGACGGAGGAATGGGGTTTGCACGGGCGCTCGGTGTGCGTTTTCTTGATGCAGAGGGACGCGAACTGGAGGGCAGAGGGGAAGATCTGGAGAAAGTCCGTCACGTGGATATTTCCGGTCTTGACCCGCGCGTGAAGAGTACACAGATCACCGTCATGTGCGATGTTGTGAATCCGCTCTGCGGGCCGGACGGAGCAACCTTATCCTTCGGAAAGCAGAAGGGCGGAACGCCGGAAATTCTGGACCGCCTCGAAGCCGGCATGCAGAACTATCGCGATGTTCTGATCCGTGACCTTGGCATCCGTCCGGAAGCCTTTGAGAGGGCCGACCCGCATGACAATCGTCCTGACGGGATAAAAGATGGCGGTGGTAAAGGTGCCGGCGACGGCACCGGTACCGGTGCGGCAGGCGGACTCGGCGCAGCACTTAAAATATTCCTGAGTGCACAGATGAAATCAGGAATCGAAACGGTACTGGATCTGATTGATTTTGACGAGAAACTTGAGGGCGTCGATCTGGTTGTGACCGGTGAAGGCAGAACCGACTGGCAGAGCTGCTTTGGCAAAGTAATGCAGGGAGTCGGCGACCATGCAGCAGCACACGGAGTTCCATGCGCCGCCGTCTGCGGAAGTCTTGGGAAAGATTACGAGAACATATATGAGCACGGCATTGACACTTTGATCACAACCGTTGATGGGCCGATGACACTCGAAGAGGCGATGAATCAGGCGCCGGAACTATACTATCGCGCGGCGGTCCGCCTTTTCCGCGCTGTCCGTGCGGGAAAGAAGATGAGGGGGTAACTGCTCTGCGTGGCGACGATACCCACAACAACAACGAAACATTTAAGTTCTTTACGAAAGTTTCGCGGCCGTTTGAAACCATACGACGCCGGACACAGAGAAACCGAATCGAAAATACAAAAAAAGCTGAGAGATAATACAGCGAAATTACGATTATGCAGGAAACAGACCGGATCAGATCGGGACGTTTTCGCGCAACAAATTTTATGTTGCGCGATCAGAATTCTGTGCATTTAAAAGCAAAGCGAGAATGATTCCAGAAACAATGCGAGTGCGGAAAAGGCGGATTTTAAGGGAAATTTGGAAAAAATGCGTAAAATTCCGGACATCACAGGCCGGCAAGATGTACATCACAAGAAGATAATCATCAATGTAAATTATATTTAAATGTATGTAAAAACAGACAAACAAATTACAAAAAATTTGTCATATGCAGATTTATTTCTTCCGCATAATTAACGATAATATAAACATCGGAATTACATTTTGGGGAAGATGTGATCTGACATTTGTGCCGACGAACTTAAACGTTACAGCAACAATCCGGGAGTGATTCAGCTTCGGATACAGCAAGAATTTCGATAAGGAACAGGCAGGAAGCGGCCATACATCGTATCGAATGCAAAGCTGTATTTCAAAGCTGGGTGACCATTGAAAACGCCTGGAGGCTAGGCTTCATCGGCAGATATGTTGAAAGCGGAACACAGACTCCTCAGAATCCGCTTTCAGAAATCAGTGGGGATGATGAATTTCCGGCAGATGCCGTAAGGGCTTCTCTGACAGATCAATTGGTCTGGCCAAATAGTGAATGCTCTACTATATTCCAAATCTTTCATTTCTTCAAAATTTCTGCAAAGCAGCCAGATAACACTTAACAAGAATCAGGGACGAACCATAATCAGGCGGTAATTCTGATCAATCCGGTGATAAGTAAGTCGTGAAGTATGAACGTCGGTACACGGAGTGGCTTGCAGTATCCGATTATCGGCAATGTCCGGAGTGACTTGCTGTATCCGTTTTTCAAAACAGCAAATGGGCAAATATGACAAATAAAGAACTGCGCAAACTGACAAGAGAGGATCTGCTGGAGCTTCTCCTCGAACAGGCGGATGCCGTAGAGAAGCAGCAGCGGGAGACAGACAATATAAAAAAGAAGTGCAGCAGGCTGGAGGAAGAAAACGATCATCTCCGGCGGGAGCTTTCCTTATTAAAAGAAAGCTGGGACGAATCGGAAGAAGAGACGGAAAAACTGAGAGAGGCGCTGGAACAGGAAAAGGCGAAGAACAGAGCCCCACGGGACCGGGCTTCTTCAGAAGAAGAGACAGCCACCAGTCCGGAGAAGCCGGCGGCATCGAATACGAATGCATGAAAGAAGCAGAAGAATCTATTGAAAATTTAACGGATGCAGGCACCGGACAGGCCCGGCAGAGCAGTTCCTCTGCGGAGAAAAGCCCCACCGGGAGCAGTTCCCCGACGGAAGCCACCGGGGCTGGTTCTGCGGAGAAAAGCCCCGCCAGGGAAAGCTCCCCGGCAGCAGCCTCCGCAGCGGCTTCCTCCGCGAACCGCAGGCGCCGCGGGGAAAAGAAAAACCTCCTGCAGGACACACCCACGAAAGACCAGCTTGAGCAGGAGCTTTTACGGGTGCGCACCGCAAAGAAGCGCGGGAGAGTCCTCCGGGGAATCGTGATGACGATCATCACGGTGGCAGCCGCCGCGGCACTGATTGCGACGCTGTTCCTGCCGATCCTCCGTATCTACGGAACATCCATGACCCCGACGCTCGAGGAAGGCGATGTCGTAGCCGCCATCCGAAACAACAACGTCCATCCGGGCGAGCTCGTGGCGTTTTACTTTAACAACAAGATACTCGTCAAACGTGTGATCGCCGGCCCCGGCGACTGGGTGGACATCGACGATGCCGGAAACGTGATCGTCAACGGAAGAGCTCTCGATGAGCCATACCTCACATCCCGGAGCAAGGGAGACACGACGGATATCACCTACCCGTACCAGGTGCCGGACG
>Ga0256406_1005117_pt1 | contig 14291 bp, 14 predicted proteins | sample RumenRJG_03DNA_FD_185986 | JGI IMG/M metagenome (GOLD analysis project Ga0256406, IMG submission 185986) | Bovine rumen microbial communities from Lethbridge, Alberta, Canada - RJG_03 | ecosystem: Host-associated > Mammals > Digestive system > Stomach > Rumen | place: Canada: Alberta | collected...
TCTCTTCCTTGATCCGGCAGTGATAGGAGACAACCCGCTCGCCATCCTCTTCACACAGCTTCTCAACTGCTGTTCTGATCTGCCCCATGGCATATTCATAGCTGCCCATGTGCAGGTTATAGTATTTTATGGTGTCCTGTATAAAGGAAAACAGTTCTAATTCCATTGTTTACCTCAGTCTCAAATGTTTGGGATATTTGTTTTTCAATACCTTTCCATCACTGTGTACACCGCCAAGCGCATGACCCTTCCATATCACGGCATGCCAGCCTTTTGAGGCTGCACAGGCAATCTGTTCGCCATGCAGGTAGACCTGTACATCACTTTCAGATAGTTCAATTGGTTCTTTGAATGTGACACAGGAGCTCATGAAGAATGCATGGGAAGGCACAAACCGCCTGCCTTTGATTTCACCAAGATATACCTGATGGGAAAGGATATGACAGCGGCCTGTCTCCACAAACGGGAATATACCGCCATAGACTCTGTTTCTGTACTGATACAGATACGGATAGACATCTGACAGTGTTTCATGCAGGAAGGATGTGGCGATGGAATCTATCCTTTCCGATTTCTTCAATCTGACATCCCTGCTGGCATTTCCTGCCTTTTTCATGCGGCAGATGAAATGGCCTTCCCCGCCATCCATCGGAAAGATCCGTATGGCGCTGCCGCAGCCTTCTACCTCAGCTTTTCTGCCGAAAGAGACTGGCGGCGTATCGATGGACATATCACTGTGCTGTGACAGGAAATGCTGAATGACTTCTTCGTTTTCATGACGGTTGAAGGTGCAGGTTGAATAGACCAGAATTCCTCCTTCCTTGAGACATGCATATGCATTTTCAAGGATCTGTTTCTGGCGTGCCGCACAGGCAGAAACAAGTTCAGGCGACCATTGACTGCGGGCAGTGTCATTCTTGCGCATCATCCCTTCACCAGAACATGGCGCATCACAGAGCACCTTATCAAAGTACAGCGGAAAGGCATCTTTCAGTAAGGCTGTATCATTATTTGTAACTAACACATTGGCTGCCCCATGCCGTTCCAGGTTTTCCTTTAGAATGGCTGCCCGGGACGCATTGATTTCATTGGCGCAGAGAAAGCCGGTATTGTCCAGCATTTCCGCAATCTGGGTGCTCTTGGAGCCGGGGGCAGCACAGAGATCCAGTACTTTATCATTCTTCTTTGGATGCAGAATGGTAACCGCAGCGGATGCACTGGGCTCCTGAATATAGAAAAGACCGGCAAGAGCGGCCGGTGTTACACCAAGCCCTTTTTCATCCTGCAGATAATAGCCATGATCACAGAATGGGGTTGGTTCTTTAGCCAGAGGCATCAGAGAAAAGAATTCCTGTGCATCTGTCTTGAGCAGATTGATGCGAAATCCTCTTTTTGGCGATTCATCCAGTGTTTTCTCCCAGGCATCATATTCGCTGCCCAGAAGTTCTTTCATTTCATGCAGAAATTTATCATCCATTGTTCAATGTACCAAAATAGTTTTCAATATCACGCATATCCTGATCCAGCTGCAGGACCAGGTTGTCTTTGGAACGGAATGTTTTTTCCGGACGCATGTACTTCAGAAATTCAACGCATATTTTCTTATCATAGAGATCGCCATGATAATGAAACAGATGGGCTTCCAGGGACATATGGTCGATATCATGAAAGGTAGGATTGGTGCCGATGTTGATCATGGCTTCATACCGTTTTCCATCCACAATGGCATAGCCGGCATAAACACCGGTTCTTGGCAGCAGATATTCATTGCTGAAAGAGACATTGGCCGTAGGAAAGCCCATGCCGGTGCCTCTGTGTCTGCCATGTACCACCCGGCCTTCAATGTTGTAGTGATAGCCAAGCATCTCATTGGCTTCCTCCATCCTGCCTTCGACCACACATTCGGAAATACGGGTGGAAGAGATCTTGCCCTTTTCATCTTCTACCCGGGCAATCACCGCCACTTCAAAAGGCGCATGTTCCTGCAGGAACGCCGCATTTCCCTTGCCATGATCCGCAAAGCTGAAATCAAAGCCGCACACAAGTGCTTTGAGATTCAGTGAGCCGAGTATTTTGTCGACAAAGTCCTGCGGAGACAGTTCAGACATATCTCTGGTAAAGTTCAGAAGGACAATATTATCGATGCCGTATGACACCGCCCGGTTCATCCGCTGGGCCATAGTAGACAGGTGCTTTACATTCGACATTCCCTTGATGACCACCCAGGGATCCGGGTCAAAGGTAATCAGAGCCGTCTCACAATTGTACTTGCGGCCAAGTTCACATGTCTTTTCAATCAGCTTCTGATGGCCTCTATGCAGACCGTCAAAATAACCGATGCAGGCGCACATCGGTATCCTGCTGTGTTTCAGATGATTCAGATCCACACGAATCACGCGCATCAGAAAAGCCCCCTTTGACAGTGATACAGTCCGTCTTCTTTCTTTATATAAGCAGCCAGCACATCATGACCTTTGATAAACATGACCTGTTCACTTTCACATTCCATTTGAATCTTCTTCCCATTGCGGATATCCGCTTCATACGGTGTGCCGTCCACCTGCTTCCATGCAGGATCAATGACTTTCAGCGGATCCGTAAAGCCCCGTCCGCTGATCAGTGTATCAAGCGTACCGGCCTCATCCAGCCACAGCGATTCAATTCCCCTTCTTTCCAATAGACTCATGGCACCGATCTCATTCATCTTTGCACAGTAGTCTGTGATCAGGGTCCGGATGTAAGTGCCGCCTGATACGGTAGCGTCCATACTGTAGCGGTTATTGCCCATGGCATGTACTTCCAGTGAATCGATGTAGATCGGCCTTGGCCTGCGCTCAACTTCTCTGCCTTTGCGGGCAAGTTCATACAGTTTCTGTCCATTGACCTTGATGGCTGAATACATGGGTGGAATCTGTGAAGAAGAGCCGATGAAAGAAGCACTGAGGGCAGCCAGTTCCTCTTCACTATGCGGATGAGAATCTTTTTCTTCCAGAGTCTCTCCCCATACATCTTCCGTATCGGTTCTGATGCCGGTGATGAATTCAGCGTGATAGCGTTTATGATCATGTACGCAGTATGGCGTCAGTTTGGTATATCTGCCTAACAGGACAATAAGCAGTCCCGTGGCATTGGGATCTAATGTACCGGTATGACCGGATTTCTTCTCCTGCAGGATATGGCGGCATTCGCTCACCGCTTTAAAACTGGTCATGCCGGCAGGTTTATTCAGCAGTATTACAGCATTCATAGCCCGGTTATTATAGCATTGTTCCCCCTCTTTGTCAGACCTGCCGGTGGAATGCGGAATGAAAGAAAGCTGAATCTTTTCACAGAACATTTCACAGTATTTTCAAATACCAATTGACTTCTTTCCCATTTCCGCTTAATCTTTCCGTATAGAAAATCGAATAGAGGTAGCGATGCGGATGAGTAGTGCATGGAGCCGGCAGGCAGTGAAATACATGAAAGGCAATCATCGCCGAATGCATGGGTAACGGCAGTTGACATGCATGGGGATATGAACAATATTCATATCACTCCTTCGCAAGAAGTGGCGCTATTACCTATGGATGCAGTTAACCGTATGTAATAGCATACGGTTTTCTTTATCAAATAGGAGGAAATTGTTATGAACAGATTATTCAGAAGCGTATCAGTAATTGCGGCCGGCGCCATGCTGCTGGCAGGATGCGGATCCAGCAGTTCCGCAGCGGCATCCACAGCTTCTTCCACAGCTGACTCCAATACCCTGAGAGTCGGCATGGAATGCAACTATGCTCCATACAACTGGACTACAACCAAGAAGACTGATACTGCTCAGAAGATCTCTGATGTCGACTATTGCGACGGATATGATGTCATGATGGCAGAAAAGCTGGCCGATAAGACCAACAAGGAAGTCAAGATCGTCAAGCTTGACTGGGACAATCTGATCCTTTCTCTGCAGAACAATCAGATTGATGCCATCATCGCCGGCATGACCGATACGGAAGAAAGAGAAAAGGAAGTTGACTTTACAACTCCTTACTATGTATCTACAGAAGTTGTCATCGTCAAGAAGGATTCCGATCTGGCAAATGCCACAAGTCTTGAAGACTTCTCCGGCAAGAAGGTTCAGGGCCAGATGAACACCCTGTATGATACGATCATTGATCAGATCCCTGATGTTGTCCATGAACCTGCCGCTGAGACATTCCCGGCTGCCATCCAGGCACTGCAGTCCGGTTCCATTGACGCTGTAACAAGTGAGCTGCCGGTTGCCAAGGGCGTATGCGAAGCTAATTCTGATCTGACTTATATTGAATTTGCGGACGGCAAGGGATTCACCGGTGCCGATAAGGATGCGTCTGTTTCTGTTGCCGTCAGAAAAGGTGACAAGCTCAAGGATGAACTGCAGTCTGCCCTTGACACAATCTCTGATGATGAACGTGAACAGATGATGGAAACCGCTGTCAGCAGCCAGCCGGCAAGTGAGGAGTAAATGTTCTTTCAGACCATTGGTGAAATCATTCGTGACTACTGGCCGTCTCTGCTTTTGGGCATTAAAACAACCGTAGAAGTAGCGATTGTCGGTACCGTGCTTGGCTTTCTGTTAGGTCTGCTGATCGGCGGAATCAAAGCAATCAGACTGGACTATACTGCTTCCAAGACAGCCCGCTTCTTCAAGAAACTGTATGACATCATTGCCAACATCTACATTACCGTCCTGCGCGGTACGCCGATGATGGTACAGGCCCTGTTCTTCTATTATGCCCTGCTGAATGTATTCCATTGGGACAAGATGACAGCTGCCATGTTTGTCATCTCCATCAACACCAGTGCCTATATGGCGGAAATCATCCGTTCCGGTATCCAGGCTGTTGATCCCGGTCAGACAGAAGCAGCGAGGTCGCTTGGCATGTCCAACTTCCAGACTATGATGACAGTTGTGCTGCCCCAGGCTGTCCGCAATGCATTCCCGGCCATCGGCAATGAGCTGATCGTCAACATCAAGGACTCTTCTGTTCTGATGATCATCTCTATCACTGAACTCATGTTCCAGGCTAAATCCATTGCCGGTACAACCTTCCACTTCACGGAAACATATTTCCTTGAAGCCATGATCTACCTTGCGCTGAACATCATCGCAACCCTGATCCTCAACGCCATTGAAAAACATCTTAACAAGAGACCGGCCGCTACCATTCCGATGAGCGATACCGATCCTTCCAGCATGAAACTGGCCGCACACCAGGGAGGAAACAAATGACAGAAGCAGCACCGCTTGTACAGATCAGAGACATTCATAAAAGCTTCGGCGCCCTGGAAGTACTCAAGGGTATCGACTTTGATGTCAATGAAGGTCAGGTTGTTACCCTGATCGGCCGCTCCGGGTCAGGCAAATCCACCCTGCTTCGCTGTATCAATCTATTGGAAAAGCCTGATTCCGGATCCATCACCGTCTTCGGTGAAGACATTACGAAAACAAAGAATGTAAATACCTATCGTGCCAAGGTAGGCATGTGCTTCCAGCAGTTCAATCTGTTCAACAACATGAATGTACTGAATAACTGTGTCAGGCCGCAGATGAAAGTACTGCATGTTAACAAGGCAGAAGCGACCGAAAAAGCCATGCATTATCTGAAACAGGTCGGCATGGAGAATTTCGCCAATGCGGATCCCCGTATGATTTCCGGCGGACAGAAACAGCGTGTCGCCATTGCACGTGCCCTGTGCATGTCGCCGAAACTGATGCTGTTTGATGAACCAACTTCAGCACTCGATCCGGAAATGGTCGGTGAAGTACTGAATGTCATGAAGGATCTGGCAAAAGAAGGTCTGACGATGATTGTCGTCACCCATGAAATGTCATTTGCCAGAGAAGTCAGTGATAAAGTTGTGTTCATGGCAGACGGTGTCATTGAAGAAGAAGGCACACCGGATAAGATCTTCACCCATCCTGACAGTGAAGTCACCCGTTCCTTCCTCAACAGTTTCATCAATCACTGAGAAGGTCTTTGGACCTTCTTTTTTGTTATAATCAGAGCATGCTCAAACGTGTCTATATCGAAATCACCAGTATATGCAATCTGCACTGTTCCTTCTGCCCGGAAGTAAAGCGGGAAAAGTCTTATATGTCCCCTGCTTTCTTCGCTTCTCTTCTGAAGCAGATTCATCCCTATACATCCTATATCTACCTGCATGTACAGGGTGAACCGCTGACACATCCTGCCTTTGATGACATCATGAATGCCTGTGATGAAGAACACATGCAGGTTCAGCTGGTTACAAATGCCACCCTGCTTGCCCGTTATCATGTGTCTCTTCTGCAGCATCCTTCTCTGCGCCGCATTTCCTTTTCTCTGCAGAGCATTGAATACTCTTCTATAGATGTGGATGGCTGTATGAAGGAAATCCTGTCCTTCTGTAAAGAAGCTTCTCTTTCCGGCCGGCCGGAATGCGATATCCGCCTGTGGCGGGATGATGCGCTGAACTGTCCAAGGACAAAAGAATGCCTCAGAATCCTGAGACAGTATCCGCTCACTCTGGAAAAGCGGGCCAACAGCTATCTGCTGATGCCCCATGTACATCTTTCAACTGCCAATTCCTTTTCCTGGCCTGAAGATACGGGAATCCCCGTGACAAGAGGTACATGCCGCGGCGCCCGGGATCAGATCGCCATCCTGGCAGATGGAACAGTGGTGCCGTGCTGTATGGATCATGACGGCCGTATTGCCTTGGGCAATGTCCATGAGCAGTCCTTTTCTTCTATCTATGAAGGAGAAAGAAGAAAAGCAATGGCGGCCGGCTTCTGTTCTGATCGGATCATTGAACCGTACTGTCAGACCTGTGCCTTCCGCCACCGCTTTGACCGTTAAAGCAGCAGGAAAGACATGCCTTCTCTTATCCCTGCTTCTTTGAGCGGTCTGTTTTCATAAACCGCTGTTTCATCCGGATAGGAAAATACATCCATCCTGGTCACATCCTTTCCTGAAGCATCTGAAAGAGCTGCCTTGATCTTCTGGAAGTCCGTGTGTTCAAACACCAGAATCCGATACCATTGATTCTGACTGACAAGCCACAGATAGATCATGATCTTCTTTTCTTCCATCTTTCACCTCAGACATCTATCAGACGTATCTTTCTGCTTCGGCCATGATTGAATACAATCCCTTCATTCTCTTTCAGATCCCTTGGCAGATACGCTTTGAGCGTATACTGATGCCTGAATCCGCTGCCCGCATATAAAATCAGGACATCTTTCTTTCTGCGCAGGGGACCCCTTTCATACGCATCGCTCAGGGTAAATATCACTTCGGCATCACTGTCTGTTCCCTCATAACTGAAGACACAGCTCTTTCTCTTTTTCAGATATTCATATAAACCAAGCAGGGTCACATCATACTGCGCCATGATAATCGTCTGTCTTCCTTCTTCCAGAACGAAGCGGGAAAGATCATCCATATAGATGCCGAGATACCCGCTCTCATCCGGTTTCAGCAGTTTCGGCAGCGCCGGCATGACATAGGTATTTCTGCCTTTACGGGCATACAGCTCTGTTTCATTCACACCCGGATAAACCCCGCGCAGAATATGCCCATTCTCATAGAGAAGAAAAGCGTGATCTTCCGTAAAAGAACAGCGGCAGGCCTTTTCAAAGAAATCAGAAATCTCTCTTTCATTCAGACAGGAAAGCACCAGTTTCATGGGAAACAGTACACTTAACCTGTGTGACAGATCATGATTCAGATGAATGACACAGAAAAGACAGAGTTCATTTTCTTCTTTCCGGCACCATTCCTGAAACAGCTGTATCCGCTCTTCTCTTTCCCCTAGAAAGGAAGCCGTGTCATCTATCAGAATAACAGAGGAATGATGTGTACGGATTCTCTGCTTCAGCCAGTCAATCCGATCATCATCTGTGCAGGATATGACGGCACTGATGCCGGGATGAGAAACAAGAGGATCATAGACCTGATCATCTGACAATATATAGATTTCACGGTTTTCCTTCAGCTTCTGATAGAGACAGGAAAAAAGAAAGTCTTTTGTTTTCTGCGCGTCATCGGAAAGCAATAGCAGCTTTGAAGAAGAAATCAGCGGACGATAGCAGCCATTATGAAAATCATCTATGATGCCCAGCGCTTCCGGAATCGATCTGAGCTGTGCCCAGGTGATCGAGCTGATGCGCTCCGGCCACAGCGGTCTGACCTGCATATCATCTGTTTTCAAAGACAGTAAGGCATGTACGATGCACTGACGCTCGGAGGGTCCTTCTGCCATAGGCTGGTGCAGATGCTGGCTGTTCTGATCCCATATTTCAATCTGCTTTTCACCCGGCACGTAGCAACGGCCGGAATAGCCTGAATAGCCATGTCTCAGCGTACTGTCCACACTCACATAGAATTCACCCGGCTGCTGGATACGGCTGGCTGATATATCATTGATTACATCTCTTGAATCTTCACTGTCATTGACTTTCAGACAGATTTTATAGCGGGTATTGCTGGCAATCTGGCCGTTGACAACGCCAGCCGGTTTCTGGGTGGAAAGCAGAAGATGAATCCCGAGAGACCGGCCGACTCTGGCAATGGAGACAAGTTCATCCATGAATAATGGATTTTCTTTTTTCAGCTGGGCAAACTCATCAATCACAATAAGCAGATGTGCCAGATACGGCAGGCCGCTGTCTTTCTGCCAGCTTGTATCATATACATCAATACTGGCAATGTCATGACCGGCAAAGGCATGCATGCGGGCAAACAGCTTTTCCCTATACTGACATTCTTTTTTCAATGATACCAGGACCCTTTCTGCATCCTGACTGTCCAGATTGCTTAAGGTGCCGGCAAGATGCGGCAGACTTTTCTTCTTTTCACTCAGAGCCTGCAATAGACCTGTCCCCTTGAAATCAATCAGCACGATCTGCAGATCAGCCGGACTGTAGCGGCAGGCCAGGGAAAGAATCATGGATATGATACATTCACTCTTGCCGGATCCGGTTGTACCTGCAATCAGGCCATGCGGTCCATCGCCATGTTCATGCAGATCAAGTTCAATCTGCTTTCCCGTATCATCGACTCCCAGTACACACTTAAGATGACTGATACAGCAGCTCTTCTGCCAGGCTCTTGACGGATCCATCTGTGCAAGGGAATGATAGCCGTTGACTTCCATAAAGCCATAACTGCCCGCATGAATGCCTGGATAAGAGCTGATGGCGGCCTGGGCCAGTGCTTTCGGATACTCCCTTTTTTTAAGACAGGCAGGAACAAAGAAATATTTCTCTTTCTCTGCCGCATTGCGGCAGATTCCTTCCTCATCTCTCACTTCAAGACTGACATCCGCCGTGCAGTATGTATCTGAAAGAAACAGCACCATATCCTTTGCCGCAAACTCTTTCTCCATATTGCCTTCCGAGCAGATATACACAATATCCCGGGTCTTTTCATTTTTCAAAACATCCTTGACTTCTCTGAACTGCCCTGGCGTATAGATGCTGCAGCCGGATTTTCCAGCCGTATGAGCCAGTGAATACAGATGCACCGGCACATGATTCTCCTGAATAAACACAAGCAGAAGATCATCTGCTTTATACAGACTGATCAGCTGCAGCAGCAGATACTGGCTGAATCCCCTGTCCTTACTTTCATCATGAACCCATATATGCGGTGTCTTCTTCAAAGAAAAGATCAGAGGCAGATCGCATTCCTGCTTCATGCGCTTCATACTTGCATCAAATGATTCATTTAATTCTTCCTCTTCTCCGCTTCTGCCTTCTGTCTTTACGTGCAGTACGATGCGCCGCTTTCCCCGGCCGATATACAAAGAGAGAAAATCCGGATCATACCGGTCCATGACTTTCATTTCTGCTTTCTTCCAGTTCTCCATCAGAACAGCAGGATCTGCAAACTTCTGCGCAGTGATAGTTTCATACTGCTGCAGCAGCTTCCCTCTTTCCTTTTCAATCTGACTTAGCTGCCTGGCAAATGCTTCAATCCTTTTTTCCCGGTTTTCCTTTTTCTGTTTCCGGGCAAGATATTTGCGGATCAGATACCAGAACAGCGTGGAGGAGAACATCATGGCCGGAAACAGCAGCATCGGCATGAAACTTGATATTTCTCTGCCTGACATATAGCTGTTATAAGCCATCAGAAGAGAAATACCGCAGGAAGACGCGGTCATAGTCAAAGCAGGTCCGATCATGACAAGCGTCTGTTCATTGACAACAGGTGAAGGCGGCGGATAATGCAGGGTAAAGGATGGATTTAATGAAGGAAGTATGGGCAGCTCACTGTTCTGCCATACCGTAACTCTGGGCTTTAATACTTCCTCATCCTTATGGAAGCGGCTGAGGCTGATGTAAACATGTTCTGCATTCTCTATGGCAATACAGTGATCCATCAGGATGAACGGAAGACAGGCGTAATAGAAGGTATCACCTGGTCTGTATTTTCCCGTTTCCACTCTTTTCCCTTCACACCATACATGATGCATTCCCCCGGTATCGCATATGGTGTGTGCTTCTGTATCAATTAACAGCTGTGAGCGGGCAGCTGTTTCATCTCTGAGATAGATATCATCTTCAATCGAACCGCCGATACTGATATGCTTCTGCAGTTCATACTTGATGAAACTGCTGTCTGCTTTTCCCCGATCAATCGAAAGTACATACTTCTTACGTCCGATCACAAAGCAGAGCGACTTTTTCCGCTCGCTCATTCTTATTTCTGCCTGCACTTCTCTGCCATTGACAATAAGTTTTGAAGATTCATAAAGGATACGATTTCCGTCCATCTGGACGGAAACCGTATCACCATCAGGCAGAAGACAGAATGATGTTTCTGATTCCAGAAAGATCATGTGGCTTTACCGCCTGTGACAAGAATCGAGCATTCGATGCTGTACCTGCCGTCTCTGCTTGCGATTGTCACAACCGCTGCCCCAGGCGAAATGCCAGTCACCAGACCCGAAGCACTGACCGAAGCACAGCTGCTGCCACACGAATAAACTAGATCCTTTGCTCTGATATCCCCAGGCAGACCGGTAATCTGAATTGCCTTTGACTCTCCCACGCCTACAGCAATCGCATAGGAAGCGATCCGGATCTTTTCAGTCTTCGGTACTTCAGCTGTCTCCACTTTCTTTTCCCGTTTTTTCCTTGTGCATGCGTCTACCATATGCCAGTTCTCAAAATGTTTTGTTCCCCCGAGAATACTGCCATTGGACTTGTCCAGCAGGCTGATATCAAACGCAAAGCCCATCTTTCCTGCCAGTGTTCCGCTGGAATTGAATTTCAGTTTCAGAATCGTATAGGCATCCATATCCGTACAGACAAGCACATCCGGATTGCCGTCCGATAATTCATTTACCGCGTCACCCGGCAGATCTGTGGAGACGGTTTCCATATTTCCTTCCTTGTCATACAGATGGACGGAAGTAGAAAGAACTGCCTTGGCTCCCGCTTCCACACCTATATCCATGATGGACACCTTCAGTGCTTCCAGAGCAAATGCCAGCTTCCCCGTTATGGCTGTATCTGCCTTCAGCACATTTTCTTCCTTATGTCTGTAATCACGGATAAAACGCGCCTGACTGCCCTTTCTGACTTCAAAACCGACATTATTGTCCTGCGAAAGCACAAGGGACGCCCGGCCGCTGGCATAAAGTACAACTGACAGTTTTGCCTTTACACTCATTATGCCTGCAGCAGCACTCAATGGAATATCCATCTGACAGATGGTAAATTCCGCTGTCGCATTCTCATTAACGGGCTTGAGAAAACCGGAAAGAGATGAGAGAAAATTCTTCGGATCGATTTTGCTGAAGTCCCCATACAGTTTCTTATAGCGGCCTGCTTTGATCTTCAGCGCTTCTTCACTGTGCAGATTAACTTTAAAGTAGGCATCTCTGACATCCTTCTTCAATGAGAAGAACCTGTATTTTACATTGATTCCGCTCATTTTGAGACTGCCGGTCAGATTCAGGCTGTTATCCAGCTCTTTTTCCATTTTTGCCTCTATTCCGGCGGAATTGGCTGTCAGAGTGATGTCATAGCCATGTACGGAAAATTTCTTTGTCTTTCCCGCAGCCATGGTATGGATGAAAGGAGTGTCATCTTTAACCGCAGCACTTTTCTCTCCGCTGATGATCTCTGCATTTTCAAAATCCAGGCCTGATTCCCCGCTCAGTTCCATGGAATCGGTATATGACAAAAGATCCGCTTCCTTCAGCTGTACGCTGATTCCTTCTTCTGTTTCTTCACTGTGATCAATGTCATAGATGACTTCCTGTCCGGCATCATCCACCCAGCTGATCGCCTGATACTGTTTCAGATCCGTTCCCGCCGGCAATAGACAGGTCAATGTACCGGCATCAAATGCCAGTGGTTTCTGTCTGAGTACAGGCGCATCCTGGGCAACATTGATTTCCTGCTTTGTTTCAAAATGAGGGTCATTGATATAAGAGATCGTTTTACCAAGAAGCTTCATCGCTTCTGCTTCTTTCACACTGCGCTCAGGATGGAATTTCTTCTTTCCATCCAGGGTAAATAAGCCTTCTTTGACACCTGTTTTCACGTGTTCCGGAAACTGTGTTTTCGCTATGTCAGCGACTTCTGCTTCCTGAAAGGAAATACCGGAAAGATTGACAAGGGTATAGGCTGTCCACTCCCGGTTCAGTTTCTGTTCTGTATCAATATCTGTACTTTCCAGAACACCGAAATCCTTGAGTGCATCCAGCGTGGAAGCACTGCCTGCCGCATCAATACCGGACTGCTGTCTGACTTCTTCCAGCCATTCTCCCAATGTGTACATCTTATGCGAGCCGGGACTGCACCCAGCTGTAAACAGTCCCGCACACATAAGAATCAATACACTACTCCTGCATGCCCGAGGCATTGGAGTTAATGGTATTTTCCAGCGAATCATAGCTTTCGGCTGTCTGTTCAAGGAACCTGGCGTAAGCACTGATGGTCATGCGCTGGGTTTCAAATCGGTTGGCAAAAGCATTGAAGCGGGCACGGATGGTTTCACCCGCGTCGGAAATCCAGCCGCCTTCCAGTGCATTCATCTCCCTCTTCATATCAAGAAGTGCTTCATTCATCTGGCTGTTAAGATTGTTCAGCTGTACCGCTGCCGCCTGTACTTCCGCACAGGTAATTGAAATACCGTTCATCTGTTCCTCCCTTATGCAATTCTTCTGGCCTGTTCGGCAAGTTCATCCTGTGTCTCGCGATATGCGGCAGCACTGGATCTGAGAAAATCTGTATACTGTGTACACAGAACTGAAATCTGACGGAAATCAGCCTCAAACTTTTCAATAGATTCCGTATAGGCAATGTTGTCCTTACCCTTCCAGGCTGCCTGCAGATTGTCTACCGTGGCGAATAAATCACTCATGGCGCGAAGATAATCCTGATTGTCTGATTCCATCCGTGCAGCACAGGATTCAAGCTGCTCGGGTTCTACAAAGATCGCTCTCATAATCTGATCTTCCTCCTTCGCCCTATATATATGTTTTTTCTTTCCCATTCCCCCTCCTGAAAACAGAAAAAAATCTGATTCTCTTCGGGTCTCCAAAATCCTTGGGGGAGCAGCTTTTCTCAACTTTGGAGGGCAAAATTTCTGTACTGATTATTGATTGATTAAATGAAGAAAAGAGTGACCAGTGAGGAATTTAAAATTTGACCTTACCAGTCACTCTTTTGTGCTCCTGTCATTGTTATTGCCAGGCAGCGATGAAAGGAGATGCTCACAGAAGATAGTATAACAAAATTACTAAGACTTAGTGATGATTCAATTAATGTCATCGATGTGACACAGAACAATGACACAATCACGATCACTCTGCAGAAGAAGTATCCAGTGATGTTCTGTCCTGAGTGCGGATGCCGCATGGAATCAAAAGGCATTCATGTCCGCAAAGTTAATCATCCTGTCCTGCAGAACGGCTGTAAGCTGATCCTGCATGTGAGAGAACGCAAGCGGCACTGCAGAAACTGTAACCGCTGCACGCATGATAAGTTCAACTTTCTTGAGGATTGCAGGCAGAACACATCATTAGTTCCAGTCATGATTGCTGAGGCTATGAAGGACCTGCACGTTACAGCCAGACAGGTCGCTGAACGATTCAACGTTTCGGATACATATGTGATCACGGCATTTATGCAGTATGGGGATATGCCGCGCCTGAAGTTCACTGAAGCGATCTGCGTACATGAAGTTCACATGGTGTATGATCGCAGCGATCTCTACATCCTGGTTATCATGACTTCAAGAGCGGCCAGCTGATTCTTTCCAAAATAAGGCAAT
>Ga0256406_1005118_pt1 | contig 14288 bp, 14 predicted proteins | sample RumenRJG_03DNA_FD_185986 | JGI IMG/M metagenome (GOLD analysis project Ga0256406, IMG submission 185986) | Bovine rumen microbial communities from Lethbridge, Alberta, Canada - RJG_03 | ecosystem: Host-associated > Mammals > Digestive system > Stomach > Rumen | place: Canada: Alberta | collected...
TCAACCAACCTAACAATTGGTTAGATTTCAGGTGCTAGTATTTGCTTGTCTTTGGTTTTTCCCGTCCATCGCGACCGTACCCCGTAGCATCACCCGCCGCACCACCAGCTGCGCGGCCGATAGGCGGACCCGCCAGAAAGGGGTCGAGTAATCATGAAGAAGTCTGAGGTCGAGTTTCTCTCTCGCCTTGCGAAGGGCATCGCCGCTCAGTTTGGAAGCAACTGCGAGGTCGTCGTCCATGACCTGGAGTCTGATGACCCCGACAGCACCATCGTCGCAATAGAGAATGGCCAGGTCTCCGGCAGAAAGCTCGGGGACGGCCCGTCCAACGTGGTGCTCAAGGCCCTGAGCTCTGACCCGGACAAGCTCCAGGATCACTTTGCCTACCACACGCGCACCGAGGACGGACGCGAGCTGCGCTCGAGCACGGTCTTCTTCCGCGACGAGACGGGCAAGCCGGTAGCCATCTTCGCCATCAACTACGACTCCACGCCCATCATGGCGCTCCAGAACATGCTCAAGGACTTCACCTCGCTCGCCAGCCCCTCGACCGACGAGCCGGAAGTCATTCCCCACAACGTAAACGACCTTCTCGACGAGCTCATCGACCAGAGCGTACGCCTGGTGGGCAAGCCTGTTGCCCTCATGACCAGGGAGGACAAGGTCAAGGCGATTGGGTTCCTCAACGATTCCGGCGCCTTCCTCATCACCAAGGCAGGCCAGAAGGTCTGCAACTACTTTGGCATCTCGAAGTACACGCTCTACAGCTACATGGACGAGGCCAAGGAGCAGAAGAAGGAGGAGTAGGCGCATGTGCGAGAAGCGCCGCACCGACGACGAGGCAACGCGGCTCACGGCACGGCTCGTGGGCATCGAGAGCACGGACCCGGGGACATTTGAGGGCTCTATCGAGGAGTTTGTTCGCACGTGGCTCGAGGAGCGACGCGCGCGTGCGGGCAACCTTGCAGACACCGTGCGCATCGAGGAACTCGAGGCGCTGCCTGGGCGTCGTTGTCTGAGGGCGCTGATTCCCGCCGCGGGCTCACGTGGACCCGCTGCCACCCCCGCCGACCTCACGCTCCTCTGCCACATGGACACCGTACGCGTTGGCGCCGGTTGGAGCAAAGACACGCCAGCCTTCTCGCCCGTCCTGCGAAACGGAGAGCTTTACGGCCGTGGCTCGTGCGACATGAAAGGTGGCCTGGCCTGCGCGCTTCTCGCCTTCTCCGACGCCCTTGACGAGGTGGGAAGGCGCGGTCGCCTGCCGGAGCGCTCGCTGGCGCTTGTCTGCACCGTGGACGAGGAGGACGAGATGCGCGGCTCCGAGGCCGCCATCCGCGCGGGCTGGCTGGGGGCCACCGGATGGGTGCTCGACACGGAGCCCACTGATGGCCGCGCGCGGGGTTCGCACAAGGGTCGTACCTGGTACGTCATCGACATGCACGGCATCACCGCACACGCCAGCACACCGTGGCGTGGCGCAGACGCCATCGCCGCCATGGCGGAAGCTGTCTGTCGCATTCGAGGCGCCATCGCCGAGCTGCCCACCCACCCTGAGCTTGGCCGCTCGACCGTCACGTTTGGGCAGATCGCGGGCGGATACAGCCCCTACGTGGTACCGGACGAGTGCCATGTGACCATCGACATGCGGCTTGTTCCGCCCACGGGCTCGGCTGATGCCGAGAAGATCGTGCGTGACGCCTGCTCCGCAGCCGAGGCGGCCGTACCCGGCACACACGCCGACGTACGCTGCACCGGAGACCGGCCACCCATCGAGCTTGACCCCGCATCGCCGCTGCTCGCAGCCCTTGCGCACGCGAGCGCGGAGGCATGGGGCGAGACGCCGGCAACGGACGTCTTCACCGGCTACACCGACTCAGCCGTGGTGGCAGGCACCTGTGGAAACCCCACGTGCCTCTCATACGGTCCGGGCAGCCTCGAGCTTGCCCACAAGCCCAACGAGCACGTTCCCGTGGCAGACCTCGCTCGCGTGAGAGCGGTGCTCTCGCGCCTTTCCGCCGACCTGATGTGGGCCTAGGTCTTCTCGCCCCCTCTCGTTACCCCCTCCTCCCTCTCGTTCTTTATCGGTATCTGTGAAAAGGGCTTCTCGCCAACTGGGCAAACGCAGCGCCCGGTTCACAGATACCGATAAAGAACGAGGGGTGGGGGCAGCATGGACGGAGCAGCGGACAACTCCTCGGGCGAGAGGCTGCGGTCCGGGAGGGGGCTGCACAAAAATCGCGGTTGCCGGTCCAAATTCGGGGTTCCACCAAGTATCACCCCAAGGGTGCCATTTTCCTACCTGCGGCTCCGCAAAGAGTTAGTGTCTTCGTACCCGGCGATTCGCCCAAAAAGGACCGGCAACCGCAATTTTTGTGCAGGGGGGTGTACGCGGGCGGTCGGCCCCTCTGGTGCCGACCCGTTCCCTCGTCCCTCTTGTTGCGCATCCCCTTCCTTATCGGTATCTGTGAAAAGGCCTTCTCGGCAACTGGGCAAAGGCAGCGCCCGATTCACAGATACCGATAAAGAACGGGAGGGGGAAGGCGCTGGCTTTCTCGGTAAATGCTACTGCGTAGGTAGGGTATAAGGGGTCCAATGGCCCGGATCCGTCGTAAAGCGAGAAGAGGAGAAACCCATGCCCAGGCACACAACGAACGTCGTGAAGGGATACCGCACGCAGGATGGTGCGGGAGTGAGCCTCGTACGAGTGCTTGGCGACCAGACCGCACGCGACTTTGATCCCTTCCTCATGCTGGACTCATTCGACAGCACCAATCCAGATGACTACACCGCCGGCTTCCCGTTTCACCCGCACCGCGGTATCGAAACCGTAAGCTACCTACGCGAGGGGGCGATGCACCATCGCGACACCATGGGTTTCGAGGACACCGTGACTTCGGGCGAGGTTCAATGGATGTGCGCTGGCTCCGGCGTGGAGCACGAGGAGACCATTCCCGCCTCGCGGCGCCTCCTCGGCGTGCAGCTCTGGCTCAACCTGCCTGCAGCCGATAAGATGGCGCAGCCCACCTACCATGCCGTGAAGCGCGACGCTATCGAGTCCGTGGCGCTCGACGGTGCGATGTTGCGACTTCTCGCTGGACGCTTTATGGAAGATGATGGCACCGTTCACCAGGGTTTTGTTGGAGGCCACCTGCCTCTCGACTACTACGAGCTCACAGTGGAGCCAGGTCGTAACATCGAGACCCCGGTGGGCGAGGACCGCTCGGTCCTTGCCTTCACACTCGAGGGGTCAGCGCTTATCGGCGGACTTCCGCTCGGCGAGAAGACCGCGGCCAAGCTCGTTGACGGGGACCGAGTGAGCATCACCGCCACGGGCGAGAAGCCCTCCGTGGTGCTGCTCATGAGTTCAATGGCGCTGCACGAGCCAATTGCCTGGGGCGGTCCCATCGTGATGAACACCACCGCCGAGCTGCGCCAGGCCTTCCGCGACCTCAACGAGGGGACCTTCATCAAGAAGCGTGTGCGTGACCTCTAGGCTCTCCCTCGGTTCCGCCCTCTCTCCCCCCTCCCCATTCTTTATCGGTATCCGTGAACTTCGATTGTCAGCAACTGGGCAAACGCTGGCTTCGTTTCACAGAAACCGATAAAGAAGGGGAGGCGGGGAAGACGAGGCGAGGTCGCGGAGCGGGAGGCAGGGGCAGCGGGGCGGTCACTAGTGGCGCTCGGCCGCGCAGTCGGCGGGGCCGCCGCGCAGGATGCGCAGCCCGTGTGCTATGGGCCCAATAACCGCCGAGATGTTCTCGCACGCAGCCTTGGGGCTCCCCGGCAGATTCACAACAAGCGTTCCTCCCAGGATGCCCGCCGCCTCGCGCGAGAGGCAGGCGTGCGGCGTGATGGCCATCGACGCAGCGCGCATAGCCTCGGGGATGCCGGGCGCCATGCGCTCGCACACGGTGGCGGTGGCCTCGGGCGTCACGTCGCGCGGCGAGAAGCCCGTGCCTCCCGTGGTGAGCACGAGGGCGACATCTGCCGCCGCGGCATCGCGAATGGCAGCCTCAATCTGCGGACGCTCGTCAGGTACCACGAGCGTGGACACCACGCGATACCCTCGCTCGCCGAGAAGCGCCACCAGCGCCGGGCCCGAGGCATCCTCGCGCTCGCCACGCGAGCAGCGGTCGCTTACGGTGATGACCGCTGCCGTGTACTCCTCACAGGCCGTGGCCTGCGGTTTGTTTGTCTCGCTGTGGCTCATGGCTCCTACTTTCCAAACGGGCACACGGGGAAGGTGCAAGGCGAGCAGTGCAGGCACAGACCGCCCTCTCCAAGCCGCACGAGGTCGCGGCGGCGCACCTCCACGCCCGCGACGAGTCGTGGCAGCACCAGGTCGAAGACGGTTGCCGCGTTGTACATGACGCAACCCGGGAGCCCCACCACGGGCACCGTGCGGGCCTCGCCTGCCGCGTTCTTCTCGTCGAAGTAGCCAACGAGGAGCATCGCCCCCGGCAGGACCGGCGCGCCATAGGTCACGATGCGGGCGCCGGCGCGCTTGATGGCTCCGGGGGTGTTGTCGTCAGGGTCAACGCTCATGCCGCCCGTGCACACCACCATGTCGACGCCGGTTGCACGTGCCTCGTCTATGGCCGCGACCAGCACGTCCATGTCATCGCCGGGCTTGGCGTGCCAGGTGGTCTTGATGCCATAGCACGCAAGCTTGCCCTCCACCACGGGAGTGAATCGGTCCTCGATGAGACCCTTTGCCACCTCGGAGCCGGTGGCGATGATGGCTGCCGTCTTGAGACGCCACGGCTCCACGCGCATGAGCGGCCCGTTCTTCTCGACGTTGGCCGCGCGCTCCGCCGCCTCGACCACGGATTCCTCGACCACGAGCGGAATCACGCGCGTGCCGGCGAGGTCATCACCCTCGGACACGGCAAAGCCGCCCTTGCGGGTGGCCACCATGACCTCCTCGCAGTCGTTCACGGCAATGAGGCGCTCGGAATCGACGAGAAAGACGCCATCGTACGCGGCCTTGATGCCAATCTTGCCCTCGCGGGGCTCGCCTGCAGCCACGCAGCCTGTGCCAAGGCAGAGGGCCGCAAGGCGCCTTGCGGCATCGTCCTCGTGGAGCATGCCAGGACCCGCCTCCCACACGTAGAGGTGCTCCTTGCCCATGGAGAGCAGCACGGGAACGTCCTCGGCCGTGACCACGTGCCCCTTCTTGAAGCGCGGCCCCTTGAAGCGAGGCGAACCCTTGCCGTCGCCTGGTAGAATCTGGGTCATGTCGTGGCACAGGACGTGCCCAATGGCGTCCTCGGTTCTCACAAGCTTCATGCCAGTTCGTCCTCCCCCATCACGCGAATCTCGTCCCCGGCGCGCACGGTACCACCGCGCGTCACCACGCAGAAAATGCCGTCCGTTGGCATCACGCACATGCCGGTGAGACGGCGAATCTCGCAGTCGTTATGGCAGGTCTTGCCAATCTGCGTCACCACCATGCGCGCCGGTCCCACCGCCACCGTGGTGCCAACCGGCAGTTTCTTGACATCAATCCCGCGCGTGAGAACGTTTTCGGCAAAATCTCCGGCCGAAAGCTCGATGCCCTTCGCACGCATGAGGTCCACGGACTCGTCCGCCAGAAGGCTCACCTGGCGATGCCAGTTGCCGGCGTGTGCGTCGCCCTCGATGCCCTTGCCAACCACGAGCTCGATGGAGTCAACGGGGTGCTTGCGCTTGCCCTTCGCCTCAGAGATGCAGGTAGCCACCACGGTGCCGTGCGGCAGCTCCGACACGGCTGGCGCCGGCGTAGCCACGAGCGGCACCGTGGGATCGTCACCTGCGGCACGCACGAAGTGGCCGGACTTTCCGCCGTCCTTCTCGAGCAGGCGCACCTCGGTTATCTCCATGTCGCGCTGGTGCGCCTTGCACATGTCATAGATGGTGAGGCCCGCGACAGAGGCCGCCGTGAGGGCCTCCATCTCGACCCCGGTCTCCCCACAGCAGCGCGTGGTCGCCGTGAAGGCTATGCCGTCCTCCTCGTACGCAAACGAGACATCGACGCCCGTGAGCTGCACGGGATGGCACATGGGCACCAGCTCCCAGCAGCGCTTTGCGGCCATTATGCCCGCAACCTGCGCAACGGCAAGCACGTCGCCCTTTCGCACGCCACCCGTGCGCACGAGTTCGAGCGTATCTGGCCGCATGAGCACCTTGCCTGCAGCTCGCGCGACCCGTTGGGTCTTTGGCTTCTCGGACACGTCCACCATGCGGGCGCGCCCCTCCTCGTTGAAGTGCGTGAGCGCCATGGCTCAGCCCCCTATCTCGTTCATGGCGCGCAGCGACTCGCTCGCACGCCCGTTGTCCATCCTGTGCCCACGCGGTTTCGACTCGATGCCCGCACGCATAGCGTCTATCAACTCTCGGCCGGAGAGCCCGCGAAGGTTCACCTCGGCTGAGGAGTGAAGGCATGGCTTGAGCCGCCCGTCTGACGTTACGCGAATGCGGTCGCAACTGCTGCAGAACCGATGCGTCATGGGCCGTATGAGACCCACGTTCCCCTGCCAGCCCGGCGCATGGAAAAGCTCAGAGACCCCCTGGCCGCCCACCGGCTCAAGTTCCGGCACTGCCGAGAGGACCTCATCTGCCGAGACAAAGCGCCCCTTTGGCCAGCGGGCGCACTCGCCCATGCGCATCAGCTCGATGAAGCGCACCGTAAGGGGGCGCTCCCGCGCCAGCTCTGCCAAGGGGCGCAACTCGTCGTCGTTCACTCCGCCGATAAGCACGCAGTTAATCTTGGTGTTGGTGAATCCCGCAGCTTGGGCTGCCTCGAGTCCGGCAAGGGCATCGGCCAACGTGCCGCGCCGTGTAATGGACTCGTAGCGCCCCGCGTCAAGCGTGTCCAGGCTCACGTTGAGGCGCGTGAGGCCAGCAGCGCGCAGATCGGCAGCCATGGGCGCGAGCAGCGTCGCATTGGTGGTCATGTCGACCTCCTCGATGCCCGGCACAGCGGCCACCATGCGCACCAGGTCAACGACGCCGTGCCGCACCAGGGGCTCGCCGCCCGTGAGACGCACCTTGCGCACCCCAAGGGCAGCGGCCGCCACCACGATGTCGCGCATCTCCTCAAAGGAGAGGATGTCGCTGTGCGAGAGCATGGGCACGCCGTTCTCGGGCATGCAGTATATGCACCTGCAGTTGCAGCGGTCCGTTACCGAAAGCCGCAGGTAGTGTATGTCGCGGCCGTAATCGTCACGCATGGAGGGAACCTTCCTTCCCGGCACCGCCATTGCCAGACGAAACAAGCGGCATGACCGTTGCCGGCGGCGCAACGAGCACCAGGTGCGCAGGGTTGCCCAACGCGGCCCAGCCGTCTTTCTCGCACTCATAGCGAAGCGGCGCGCCCCCAGGCGTGCGAGCCATCACGATTGTCGAGAACGTCGAGTCTATCACCCGTTCAACGGTGCAAGGAATCGCATTCTCGAGGGCACCGGACGTATCACCTGACACGTGCGCCTCAAAGTAGTGCGCGCGAATGCCCGCGTGCGTGATCCCGGGGGGCACAGGAAGAGAGGTCCTGAGCGTGACGCCCCAGTCTTCGCACGCAAGCAGGTCGGGGCCCGCCACCTGTGCGCGACTCACGTTCTTGCAGCCGCTAATGAGAGCCGCAGCCAGCGTGGCAGGGGCGGCAAAGAGCTCGCGCACGCTCACCTTGGCATCCGAGCGACCGTGGTCGAGCACGCAGACCGTGTCGCACATGCGATAGACCTCGTCGCGGTTGTGCGATACGTAGACTGCCCCGCCGGGGAAGCCACGCAGGACGTCGGCAAGTTCGAGTTCCAACTGCCAGCGAAGGTACCCGTCAAGCGCCGAGAAGGGCTCATCCAGGAGGATGAGTTCCGGGTCGCTTGCCAGGATGCGCGCCATGGCGCAGCGCTGCTGCTGACCGCCAGAGAGCTGAGAGGGCTTGCGGTGCTCGAGACCCTCCAGGCGCATGGCAGCGATTTCCTTCGCGGCGCGAGCGGCTCGCTCCTCGCGCGAGGAGCCGGCGGCCCCGGCACGTACGTTCTGCTCGACGGTCATGGTAGGAAAGAGGGCGTAGCTCTGGAAGAGGTAGCCAACGCGACGCTGCTGAGGCGGCAGGTCGACGTGCGCGTCGGAGTCGAAGAGCGTACGGCCCCCCAGCACGATGCGGCCCGAGTCCGGCCGCTCGATACCCGCAATGCACTTGAGCGTCATCGACTTGCCGCAGCCCGAGGGGCCGAGAAGCGCCATGATCTCTGTTGGGCGCTCGATGGCAAACGAGACCTTCAACGAGAAGGAATCGAGACGCTTGGTGATGTCGACTTCGAGCGCCGTCATGCCGCCACCTCCCTAGTGCGGGCGGAGCGCGAGCGCGCCTCGAGCATGTTCATGGCGAGAAGCACCACGGCGCTTATTGCCAGGTTCACGAGGACCCACTGGAACGCCAGCCCATCCTCGCCGGTACGCCAGAGCTGATAGACCGTCGTGGAAACGGTGGCGGTGGAGCCTGGGGTGTAGCCGGCGACCATCGAGGTGGCGCCATACTCGCCCAGAGCCCGCGCGAATGCCAAGACCGAGCCCGCGATAATTCCCTGGCGGCAGGCCGGCATCTTGACGCGCCAGAAGATCCAGGCATTGGATTTGCCCAGCGTGCGACCGGCGTCGGCAAGGTTCTGGTCAAAGCCCTCGAACGCCCCGCGCGCAGTACGGTACATGAGCGGGAAGCTTACCACCACGGTGGCGAAGATGGCCGAGTACCAGGTCATGGCGAGCCTAACACCAAAGGTGGCCATCGCCCAGGCCCCGATGGGGCGTCTGGGGCCGAGAAGCACCAGCAGGAGATAGCCCACGACGGTAGGCGGCAGCACCAGGGGCAACGTAAGCACCACGTCGAGGACGCCCTTCACCGTCCGAGGCGCACGAGCCACCACGTCTGCGAGCCAGATACCAAGGAGGTAGACCACCACCGTAGAGATGGCGGCTATTCTCAGCGAGTTGAGAAGTGGGTACCAATCCATGTCGCGCTAGCCCTCGGCCAGCGGCGTGAAGCCGACCTTCTCGAAGCAGTCGCCAGCATCCTTGGTCTTGAGGAAGTCGAGGAAGGCGGCTGCAAGATCGGGCTGGAGTGCGTTCTTGGTTGCTGCGGCCGGGTACACCACGCGGCCGCACATCTCCTCCGTTGCCTCGTCCACCATCGTGAGGCTTGCCGACGTCGCGTCGGTCTTGTAGATGACGCCACAGTCCACGGCCGCCTCGGAGACCTGCGAGGCTACCTCCTTCACGTTGGTGCCATAGGTGATGCAGCCGGCGTTTGCCAGCTCTGCCTCGTCGAGGTTGTAGTAGGCAAGAATCTTCTGGGTGTACTGGCCCACGGGCACGTCGGAGTTTCCCATGCCCAGCAGGATGTCGTGGGTCTGGAGCTTCTTGGCCATATCGTCAAAGCCCTGGATGGCCTTGGAATTGCCATCGGGCACGCAGAGCGTGACCTTGTTCTCGAGGATGTCAAAGCGAGTGTCATGGTTGATGAAATCGAGACCATCTTCGTTGCCCGAGCTGGCACTGGCATCAAGCTGGTTCATCTGCTTCTGGCCAGCGGAGATAAAGACGTCACAGTCTGCACCCTCCTGAATCTGGGTCTTGAGGGTGCCCGAGGAGTCAAAGTTGAAGCTGATACCTACGCCCTCGTTGGCTGCCTTGAAGAGGTCGCCCGCCTCGGTGAGCGACTCGGTGAGCGAGGCTGCCGCAAAGACGAAGAGCGTCTTTTCCTCTGCCGTCGACGCGGTGCCCGTCGTCGAATCCGTTGACTGTGGCCGCGCGTCTCCGCACGCCACCAGCCCAAGCCCCGCCGCGACAACCGCCGTCGACACGAACGAACGCCTGGTAATGCAAGATTGTGCCATGGTACTTTCCTCTCCCTGGGTGTGGTGCCTGCCTGGGGCGCATCTCTGGTGCGATGCTTTTCTGCGTGCCGCCCATGTGGTGCCTGTGGGCATCGCCGCCAAGGATGTGGAGCCTGTCCAATGACGGCGTTCTTGCTTACAAACTATAACGCTAAGCAAACAAAAAGTTTGAAAAAGCTGGCAGACGGAGAAGATACGGCGCTGGCGGTAGCCCTCCGCGGGGCGGCGGCCCCAACGCGACGGCACCCTTTCCGGCAGCACCCCCTCGCTACTTCCCCGTCGCGCGCGAAAGAGTCTGGTCGTAGGCAAAGACCCACCAGCGAAGCTCCTCAGGCAGCCCCATAGCCGGGACAGCGCTGCGACGCTCGAGATAAAGCTCCGTCTCGTGCCCTCCAAAGCGTACGTGGTAGCAAGCTTGTCTTCTCCCGCGCGTCTCAGCACCAAAGGTCCCTTCCTCCGTCACCTCGTCGATTACGAAGCTCCTCCCGTCTTTCCAGATGACCGCAACGGGCTCCAGGGAGCCGTCACGCCCAAAGCGCGCGACAACGTCCACATATTCGCGGTGCACGCGGCGCCGCGTCCCATCTGTTAGCGTCCGGTACTCCATGAACCGAGAATAGAACATATGTTCTCTTTTTGCAAGCGAACGAAGGGTGGATTCTCCGAGTGGGACGCCCCTATTTGTGTCGCGTGGACACCGTACAACAATGGCTGAGATAGAACATGTGTTCTCAACTGTGAGCGGAGGAGCCATGGCACCAGATTCGTGTACGCCCGAAAGAACCTACCTGGCAATCGACCTCAAGTCGTTCTACGCAAGCGTAGAGTGCGCCGACAGGGGCCTTGACCCCTTTGCCACAGACCTCGTGGTGGCGGATCCAACGCGCAGCCCCAACACCATCTGCCTGGCCATAACCCCCTCTCTCAAGGCCAAGGGGGTGAGGAACCGCTGTCGCATACGCGAGATACCCCAAGGCATCCCCTACATCACTGCCATGCCCAGGATGCATCGCTACATGGAGGTCTCTGCACAGGTGTACGCCATCTACTTGCGCTACGTGTCCAGCCAGGACGCCTGGCCATACAGCGTTGACGAGGCTTTTCTCGACGTGACGTCCTACCAGGCGCTCTATGGCCTCGACGTGCGAGCACTCGCACGGCGCGTCATCACGGCGGTGCGAGAGGAGACGGGTGTCTCGGCAACGGCAGGAATTGGCCCCAACATGTTTCTCTGCAAGGTGGCGCTCGACCTCATGGCCAAGCATGCCGCAGACGGCATAGGGCAGCTAGACGAGAAGACCTTTCGCCGCAACGTATGGTTTCACCATCCCATCACGGACATCTGGGGCATAGGCCCTGGCATTGCGCGCAGACTCGCGCAGGCAGACGTCCACGACCTTGCGGGCATCTGTGCCACGGATCCAACGTGGCTCCGTGGCGAGTTTGGTCGCAACGCCGAGTGGCTCATCGATCACGCCTGGGGGCTCGAGCCATGTACCATCGCAGACGCGCGGAACTATGTGCCCAAGGCGCGCTCGCTCTCCAACGGCCAGGTGCTCATGCGCGACTACGGCTTTGACGAGGCGCGCATTGTGCTGCGCGAGATGGCCTGGCAAAGCTGCCTCGACCTCAGACGGCAGATGCTTGCGTGCGACACGGTGGGGCTCTACGTGGGCTACTCGGGACAGGCCGAGCTTCTGGGGCATGGCGGCGGGCAAAGGAGCCTTGGGCACCAGACCGCCGGCGAGCAGGAGGTGACAGGGACGCTTCTCGCGCTCTATGACCAGACCGTCGCGCACGACCTGCCCATACGCCGTGTGTGCCTGTGGTTAGGCGGCGTTGTCCCGGAAGCCGTGGTGGTGCCCACGCTCTTCGACGACCCAACGGTAGACGCGCGGGAGGTGCGGCTGGCCGACGCGGTCACCCGCGCGCGGCGACGCTTTGGGCCCAACACCGTGTTTTCCGGCACGAGCCTCCTTCCCGCCGCCAACGCCCTCGAGCGGAACCTGCAGATTGGAGGGCATCGTGCGTGAGGACGTATTTCGCGAGATAGAGAGCCTGCCGACAGCCCATTCGTGGCCGGATGCGAGCGAAGGGGAACGGGAGCGCCGGGAGAAAATACTTAGAGGCATTGTCCAGCGCATTGTTGAGGATGGACCACGCAAGGCAGTAGCCTCCCCCGAACGCGGGCGCCAGTTCATCCCGTTTGCCGCCCTTCGCGGCTATGACGAGATGATCGAGGAGACAGAACGTCACGCCGCCGACGCCGAAGGGGCCGACTTCGCAGCCACAGCGGAGAAAAACGCACCTCCGGTGCAGAATTGACGCCCGGAGGCCCGTTTCGTACGGAATCCCGTCGGGGACCCGCGTTCGGGCGCCATATTCTCGCCGGAAGCCGCCTGCTGGCAGGAATCGTGTACGAAACTCCTGCTGCGGCGTCATTTTCTCGCCGGAGGGCGCGTCCTAGCAGCAGGTGTGTACGAAACCCCTGCTGCGGCGTCAGCTTCTCGCCGGAGGGCGCGTTCCAGCAGCAATCGTGCGCGAGACCCGCGTTCCGGCGCCTTCCCTGGAAACGCGGCCCCGGCGCTCGCCACACCCCAACGCCGTGCACACATCAGCAACGTATACTGTCTTCCTGGCTTATTCGCCGCGAGGTACCTTGGCACAAGACCCGAAAGGAAACCCATGAGCGAAGCAAAAGACCCCAAGAACACCTGCGTGCTCGTCACCGGCGGCGCCGGCTTCATCGGCAGCCACACGGTGGTGGAACTTCTCCAAGACGGATACAAGGTAGTCATCGTCGACGACCTATCCAACGCCTCCGAGAAGGTCGTCGACCGCATCAAGACCATCGTGGGCGACGCCGCTGCCGCCAACCTCACCTTCTACCGCACCGACGTCAATGACCGCGAGGCCATGAACGCCGTCTTTGACGAGAACCACATCGACCGCGTGATCCACTTCGCCGGCTTCAAGGCAGTTGGCGAGTCCGTGAGCAAGCCCATCGAGTACTACTCCAACAACCTGGGCAACACCCTCACGCTCGTCGACGTGATGCGCAACCACGGTTGCAAGGACATCATCTTCTCCAGCTCCGCCACGGTCTACGGCGACCCCGACAAGCTCCCGCTCACCGAGGAGAGCCCCAAGAAGCCCGCAACCAACCCCTATGGCTGGACCAAGTGGATGATCGAGCAGATCCTCACCGACCTCCACACGGCAGACCCCGAGTGGAACGTCGTCCTTCTCCGCTACTTCAACCCCATCGGGGCACACCCCTCGGGACTCATGGGCGAGGACCCCAAGGGCATCCCCAACAACCTGCTCCCCTACGTCGCGCAGGTGGCGATCGGCAAGCGCGAGTGCGTACACGTCTTTGGCAACGATTACAACACGCCCGACGGAACCGGTGTGCGTGACTACATCCACGTGTGCGATCTCGCGACTGGCCACGCTGCAGCCCTCAACTGGATGAACGGCCGCACCGGCGTCGAGATCTTCAACCTCGGCACTGGCAAGGGCACCTCGGTCCTCGAGATCGTCAAGGCCTTTGGCAAGGCGTGCGGCAAAGAACTCCCCTACCAGATCGACCCGCGCCGCCCCGGCGACGTCGACGCCAACTACGCCGACTGCTCGAAGGCCAAGCGCGAGATGGGCTGGGAGGCCAAGTTCGACATCGACGACATGTGCCGCGACTCCTGGAATTGGCAGTCGAAGAACCCCAACGGCTACGAGGGCTAGGGAATGGTCGCATCACCACGCAGCGACAATGGCCGCGCCTTCGCGGAATACCTCGCCGAAAAGCGCCCGGTCATCGAGGCGTACCTCGTCGGGCACGCGCCAACGCCCCTGCCCGACGAGACGTTCGCCGGCAACGACCTCTCGCGCTACCTGTATGGCCCCCTTGTGCGCTTCACGCGTTCAGGCGGTAAGCGCACGCGGCCCGCTCTGGTGCTGCTTGGCTGCGAGGCCGTGGGAGGGGACCCTTCGCGCGCGCTTTCGTCTGCCGCTGCAATCGAGGACTTCCAGTCTGCCGCCCTCATCCACGACGACATCGCCGACGAGGGCGAGATGCGCCGCGGCCAGCCCTGCGTGCACCGCACCGAGGGCGTAGGCGTGGCGATCAACGTCGGTGACCTCGGCATCGTTCGAACCTTCGCAGGCGTTCTCGAGGACGAGTCTCTCGACGGAGCGACCAAGCTGCGCGTGCTCGACGAGTTCGCGCAGATGGAGCAGCGCACCGTGGAGGGCCAGGCGCTTGACCTCGGCTGGGCGCGCGACAATCGCTGGGATATCACCACGGGCGACTACCTCACGATGGCCGCGCACAAGACCGCGTTCTACTCCGCCGCCTCGCCGCTCTCCATTGGCGCCATCTGCGGTGGCGGCACGGATGCGCAGATAGAGGCG
>Ga0256406_1005121_pt1 | contig 14281 bp, 16 predicted proteins | sample RumenRJG_03DNA_FD_185986 | JGI IMG/M metagenome (GOLD analysis project Ga0256406, IMG submission 185986) | Bovine rumen microbial communities from Lethbridge, Alberta, Canada - RJG_03 | ecosystem: Host-associated > Mammals > Digestive system > Stomach > Rumen | place: Canada: Alberta | collected...
TGCATTGGAAGGCTCGTAGAATCAAGGAAGAAGAAGCGGCCGAAAATTTTTGGTAAAATGAGCAGAAATTCGATTTGTGCAGTGACGGCAAGACAAGAATTATCTTTCCGTCTAGTTTCCTGCCGCATAGGCAGCTTAGAAAACAGAAAGCGGCTACATGGTGGAACAACAACAGTTTCCTGCCGCATAGGCAGCTTAGAAAAAACTTCTCATTGATGACGCGGATGGCGGCGTATTTCCTGCCGAATAGGCAGTCCATAAAACAACACATAACTCCCCGCCGACGCGGAGCACTCCGCTTTCTCCGACAGAGTGTTTCTGGAGAGCGCCCCAATTTGCCCGCCATCCTTTCTTTTCTGTGAAAATAGAAGACAAGAAAGGGAGGGAGTAAGATGTATATCATCTATTCGAAGGGTAAGAACCGGAACATCCGGATGTACACAGATTATCTATCAGCGATAGCGACTGAAGGTGTAAGGATTCCGTCTGCAACGCGTAGCATTCTGAAGGTCGCAGGCAATCTTTCCGGAAAAGCTATCTGGAAAAAGTTTGTGAAGCGCATCAAGGATAATGAGAAGAAGGTTCTCACGAAAGCAGACAGAGACGAGTTTCTGAATGCGTATCAGCAATGCTTTGGAACGCCGCTCGACGGGATGGATGATGAAGAAGGCGGCATTACGCGCCTGCACCTATACCTACCGAATGACATAACCATCTATACAGATGGTTCGTACATCCAGATGGATGACGGATGCGGAGTTGGCGGATATGCAGCCATCTTCCTCGCATCTGGACGTCCCATTGCATCGCTTGCGGGAAGCGGAACGTTCGGAAGTTCGATGGAAGCGGAATGGAAAGCCATTGATGCCGCCTTATCAGCAGTCTCTGGGCGAGGGCACCGGGTCTATGTCTATACAGACTGCGAGCAGATTGTTTTCGCGCTCTACAAAGCGGTAGAGGTAGACCCAAATGCGAATCCGGAGATTGCAAACATTCTGGACTTTTGCTCACGGAACACTGTGTCATTCCACCATGTAAGCGGGCATAGTGGCTTCGACGGGTCAGAGTGGAATGAGCTTGTCGACGCACTTGCACACCATGAGGCGGAAAAGAAGAAAGTGGAGTGCGGCTAATTCTCTGGTTAAAAGAAGTGCACTACGTTTTTCATCAAAAAGTTTTCGTTTTCCAAAGAAGAAAGGATTTGGTTCTATGCAGACTGGTAACAAATTTCTGGAGACCGCGAAAGAAGTTGCATTATCGAACATGGTGCGTTTGCACATTGCACCTGAATGCATTGCCGCATTTCGCGATAAGCAGCGCATCTGGTGCTCCGAGCGCCAGATTATCCGCGTTAACGGCATCATGAAACCGGTCGCTTGTGGCACGCTCTATGATGCCGAACAGACTGGCTACACCTATCACGATAAAGTCATGCTGGCCGTGAGTCGTGTCAAGCAGGACGGCTATCTGCCATATCATGTCGTACAAGCGAACACGACGTTCGGCAATCTCTTTGCTGTCCTGTATGTCGGAGGCGATGAGTCATTGCTTATCTCAGCCGCGGATTATGACGAAATGTATGGGTACTCTATTCCGGCTTATGTCTACAATGCTGATGACGACATGTTATCGGAGTACGGCTACATCTATGTGCGTTCATCATTCGGCGGCGTCCTTCGTACAGCATGACTTCTCTTATTTCCTGCCGCACAGGCAGTTTAGAAATCTTTTGCAGTCGCAACAAGGTCTTTGATGGAGTTTCCTGCCGCACAGGCAGCTTAGGTATGACCCGTTTTTTATTTTCGACTATGTCTCAATTTCGGAAAAGCTCCGGCCCTGTTGGTATACTTTGTATATAAAACAGACGAAAAAAGGAAGGGGATTTTCTTTAATGACTACAGATTTCATACATTTACATGTCCACTCATCGCAAGGAAGTATGCTTGATTCAGTTGCTTCGATTAAAGACCTTGTCGCAGAAGCAAAGAATGATGGTATGGATGCACTTGCACTCACAGACCACGGGACGATGTACGGTATCGTGGCCTTTTACAAAGAATGCAAGGCACAAGGCATAAAACCTATTATCGGGTGCGAAATTTATGTTACGAACGACGACTATTCAGCCGGTGAGCCAAAGAAGAAAAACCGCGACAATTATCACCTCATCCTCCTCGCCGAGAATAATGAAGGATATCATAACCTATGTAAAATCGTCTCAGAAGCTACAGAGCACATGTACTACAAACCCCGCGCGACGAAGCCGATGTTAAAAAAGTACCATAATGGCCTAATTGTTCTTTCGGCATGCATCGGCGGCGAGGCGTGCCAAGCCATCAAAGAGGGAGGCAAAGACGCAGGCAGAAAAGTCGTCGAAGAATACCGTGACATCTTCGGAAAAGATAACTACTTCATCGAGGTCCAACAACACGGCATTCCGACGGAGAAAGAGCTCTATGGCGCATTGGCGGAGATTGCTGATGAGATGAATATCCCTCTCGTCGCAACCAACGATATCCATTACATCCATCGGGCAGACGCGCGGACGCAGGAAATCGTGTTCTGCATTCGTGACAACAAGCAACTCAGCGACCCTGACCGCTATACATTCGGCTCCGACCAATGTTATTTCCGTTCAAGCGCCGAGATGATGGACATCTTCAAGGACTACCACGGTTGCATCTCGAATACTCGTCGCATCGCGGACCGCTGTAACGTGGAAATTCAATTTCATCAAAACCTTTCGCCGAAGTATCCGGCTGTGCCGGAAGGCGAGACGGACACGACGTATCTTCGGAAGATTTGCGAAGAAGCCATCGGGAAGAAATACCCGACAGAGAAGGTGTCGCTCGAGGAGGCTCGCAAGCGCATGGACTACGAGCTCGGCGTCATCGACAAGATGCACTACTCAAGTTATTTCCTCATCGTCGCAGACTTCATCCACTATGCGCACGAGCACGACATCGCCATTGGCCCGGGGCGCGGTTCCGGAGCTGGTTCGATTGTCTGCTATCTTACAGGCATCACGCGCCTTGAGCCGATTGGCCTTAACCTCCTCTTCGAGCGATTCCTGAACCCGGAGCGACAGTCCATGCCGGATATCGACACCGATATTGCCGATTACGGCCGCGATGCTATTGCGGGCTACATGATGGATTTCTATCAACGCCCGAACTCGGCAAAAATTGTCACCTTTCAGACAATGGCGGCAAGGGCAGCAATCAACAATGCCGCAAAGGTGCTCGGCATGCCTTTCGCGCTCGGAAAGAAGTTAGCGAAATGTGTCGATGATAAGCAGACTATTGAGGAAGCGCTCGAAGAGAACGAAGAACTGAAGCAAGATTACGCAACGAGCTCGACGACGCGCAGCATCATCGACGCGGCGAAGGCAATTGAAGGGCTACCGCGTCAGAAAGGTTCGCACGCCGCTGGCATCGTGATTTCCGCCGTGCCACTCAAGGAGGCGTTGCCGATTTCGCTTGAATCGGACGGCTGGCGTACGGAATACGATAAGGACGAAGTAGAGCAGCTCGGCTTGCTGAAGATGGACTTGCTCGGTCTTGTCAACTTATCTATCATCCGCGACTGCGTGAACTTCATCAAGAAACGGACGGGCAAGACGGTTGACTTAGAGTTCGAGTCTATGCTGCTTGACGACAAGGCGGTGTCCGATATGCTCTGCAATGGCGGCACGTTCGGTGTCTTCCAGATGGAGTCTGGCGGCATGACGGAACTCGTAAAGAAGCTCCAGCCAAAGACATATTTCGACCTCGTGCCTCTTGTCGCACTCTACCGTCCGGGCCCGCTAGGCTCCGGCATGGTGGACGACTTCGTGGAGCGCCGTCACGGACGGCAGAAAATCGCCTATATGCATCCGTGGCTCGAGCCAATCCTCAAAGAAACCTACGGCGTCATCCTCTATCAGGAGCAGGTCATGCAGATTGTCCAAAAACTTGGCAACTTCACGCTCGGTGAGGCAGACCTGATGCGCCGCGCGATGGGGCATAAGGAGCCGGAGCTCCTGATGGCGCAGGAGGAGAAATTCGTCAAAGGATGCCTCGCAAACCACATCGACGAAGCGCTCTCCCGGAAGATTTTCGAATTGATGCTCCAATTTGCGAGCTACGGATTCAATAAGTCGCACAGTGCGGCTTACGCGTTCGTCGCGTACCAGACGGCGTACCTCAAGGCGCACTATCCTTGTGAATACATGGCGGCCTACATGAGCCATATCAAGGCTGGCAAGCCGGAAGTGAAGGCGGCGAAGCTCGCGGCGGCGAAGCGCGTGTGCGAGAACTATCATATCCGTTTCGTCGGCGTCGACATCAATCAGTCGGAAACAAATTACGTGCCGGAAGGCGAACATACTATCCGAATTGGATTCTCGGCTATCAAAGGGATGGGCGACAGCGTGATTTCTGCTATGCTGAAAGAGCGCGAGGAAGGCGGCGCCTTCACGAGCCCGACGGATTTCCTGTTCCGCGTCCCCTCCGCAGGTAAGGAGCCGTTCACGGCCCTTGCACGGCTCGGCGCGTTCAACAAGGTCTATGAAAATCAGGCGGTGCTCTGCACATACAGCGAAGAGATTGCCGCTGCGGTCAAAAAGGTGCTTGCGGCGAAGACGAAGGCAGAGAAGAATGCTGACACGCGGAGCCTCTGCCTGTTCGATGAGGGCACGATGGAGGAATTTGAAGTGAAGGCTCCGACGGTTGAGGAGTGTCTGCCGCGCGGGTGCCGGATGCCGAACCCGTACACGGCGCGGAATCTTATGGACAGCGAATACGAGCTCTATTCTTTCTACGCGACAAAGAATCCGCTCGATGCATTCCGCAAGGAATACATCAACGGCGTCAGCACCGACGTTGCCTACATGATTCAGGCCACGAAAGACAAGACGTGGAAGAAAGAGTGGAAGGCGAAAGAGTGCGGCATGTTCACCGAAATGAAGGTAATCACGACGCGGAAAGGCGACCCAATGGCGTTCGGCAAGTTCCAGACGTATTCGGAGTGCATCGATGTCGTCATCTTCCCAAAAGTGTACAAGAAGATGGCCGAAGACCGCATTTTGCACAAATTCGTCTACTTCATCAAGGAAGGGACGCCAGCCATGCGGGATGAACGGTTCCAGCTCGTGATTGATGATATCGAGGCGTTGGCATAAAAAAGAGGCTCAAACCGAGTCTCTTTTTTTGCTATCAGAATCGTTTTCTCGATTCGCACAAATCCTCGCAAAATATGCGATAATAGAAGAAAGCCAGAAAACGGGCGAGAGAGAAGAGTTTTGGACGAAAGGAAGTAATTCCATGGAAAAATTATCCATTTCTGATATCATCAGCGGCCTCGATTCGGTTGACTACATCGCGACGCCGGATATCGCCTACGCCGTGTCAGGCACGATTGGCGAACGCATCCCGCTCCTCATCGAGGGCGACCCAGGTTGCGGCAAGACGTTCCTTGCGAAAGCCGTCGCGAAGATGCTCGGCCGCAAGCTCATCCGCGTACAGATGTACGACGGCATTACATACGACAAGATTCTCTATGATTACGACTATCAGCGCCAGCTCCTCACGATTGAGGCCATCCGCTCTTCGCTCGGCAAGACGCTTGCCGACAAGACGCCGGAAGAGGCGATGAAGATTGCTGGCCGCATCAATTTCTACGACAAGGACTTCCTGATTCAGCGTCCGGTCCTGCAGGCGCTCACGGCAGAGGAGACTGTCGTGCTTTTACTCGATGAAGTAGACAAGACTTCGGAAGAGCTCGAATATTCCTTGCTGGAAGTACTGGACGAGTTCTCGATGACGATTCCGCAGTATGGCACTATTCGCTGCAATGACGAGAACCGCCCGATGGTCTTCATGACCTCGAACAACTACCGCGAGCTCTCGGACGCCCTGAAGCGTCGTTGCAACTACCTCTACATCAAGAACAAGACGCGCGAGGAAGTCGAGAAAATCCTCCTGAAGCAGACGAGCATCAGCAAACAGGCCGCGTCTGCCGTCGCGAACTGCCTCGTGGAATTGCAGACTTCGCGCATGAGACAAGCTCCGTCCATTTCGGAGGGCATCGCATGGGTAGACTACCTCATTGAGCATCCAGAAATCGGCGCGGGCGATTTTAGCGAGTCCGCGTTCCTTTTGGCGAAAAACAAGGAGGACACCGCAACGGCAAAGCGGATTCTTGCGGCAGAGGCATCGGAACTGCAATCGGCGCTAGGCCGGAGGTGATGACATGGTTACGGAACATGAAGCGACGGCTTCATTCCTTGCGGATTTCGGCGCATTCCTCAACGAGAACGATTTCTCTGTCTCGCCGTCATCCCTTGACCGTGCCGCCCGTATCCTCGGCAATTCCAGAGGCGACAAGATTGCGCTTTCGTATATCCTGAAGCCGGTGCTGTGTCAGAACCGTGCACAGTATATGGCGTTTGGGGAGCTGTTCCATGCGTTCTTCCATCGGCACGAAGAGATTGCGGAGAAGGAGCAGAAGAAGCAGGAACTGAAGGACGCGCACGCGCAGAAATTGCAGGAAGCGGAGGACATCCTCAAGAAGAAAGGCTCTCTCTCAGAAGAAGAGGAAGCGGCGGTCAAAGAGAAGATGAAGGGCACGCCGGTTGAAGTCAGCGGGGTCTGCCAGAAAGACTTGCAGAAGCAGGAAGATGAACTGGCGCCAGTTGTTGGCGAAGAACTGGCGAAGCTGCTCGCGGGCGGCCACTTCGAGTCTATCTCTTCTGCAGAGGTGAAGGAAGCACAGAAGGCTATCTTGGCGAAAGCGCAGGCGACGCTCACGGAGCAGGGCGACATCGAAGCGTTCCAGAAATGGAGCAAGCTGTTCGACCGCTTATCGAGCGTCAGCAAGGCGAAAGCGAAGGCGGAAAAAACCGCGGAAGACATCCGGCATGAGTTCGAGAAGAAGCGCGAGAACGCGCAGATGGCGTATGAGAAGGCGCAGAAAGAGGCAGAAAGGATTCAGCGCCAGATTGACGCGATGCTGTCGGAGCCGATGAAGCTCGTCCAGAAGGATGCCTCCCTCTCGCACCGCCCGGTATTCGTCGGGAAGAACGCTGTGCAGGCGGCAGAAGATGCGCCGTCCTGCATCGATACCGATTTCGACCGGCTCTCTGCCGACGAGAAGGCGCAGATTGAGTCCTATCTGCGGCAGAACATCGTCCACTTCAAGACGAAGCTCACACGCCATATTCACGTCATGAGCCGCGCGGACATCGATATGCTCCGCACGATTCAGGGTGCCTGCCGGACGGGCGGCATCCCGATGAAGATTGCGTACCAGAAGCCGAAGGCGGGCAAGGTCAACCTGCTCCTCGTTCTCGATGTATCGGGGTCGTGCAAGGAGGCGTCGGCGATGATGCTCGCCTTCATCTACTTGCTCTCGTCTGTATTCCCGCGCGGATGCCGCGCCTATGCGTTCGTCAACAAGCTCTACGATATTTCCGAAACGCTCCATGCTGAGGACATCGATGCGGCGACGGAGAAGGTCTTGCGCCTCATCCCGACGCGCGGTGTCTACAGCGACTATGCGACACCGATGCGGCAGCTCTGGGATGAGCACCGCAAGGAGCTCACGCCGGATACCATCCTTATCTTCATGGGCGACGCGCGGAACAACCAGAATGACCCGGTATACGATACGGTCAAGAACATCTGCCACAAGGTCAAGCGGGCCTACTGGCTGAATACGGAAGATAGAAGTAAGTGGGACAAGGCAGACTCCCTTGCGTCTGGCTATGGGCGGTACGCGAAGATGTTCGAGGTCGTCAACATGCGGGAGCTGCTTAGGTTCGTTTGGGAGGGGATACGATGAAAGCGGGATGGCTATACCGTCCGCAGGATATCCGCGTCTGCGTGGAATACCTGCGAAAAAATGGAATCGATATATGCGGCATCCGGAGCATCGGCGTCAGCGGCAGCGGGCGGTTCAAGTATGTGAGCCGAGATGGAAACCTTGAAGTAATCGCGATGCAAGGCGACATCAGGAAAGAAGTCCGCGATATGCCGAAGGCGCCATCGTACCAGAAACACAGCGTGCGCGAAGCGTTGAATATTTCTGCTTTGGAGAATCAGGTCAAGGAGCACCGCGATTGGCTGGCAGACGAAATCAAGTCCAATTTCCAGCCGGGCGAGGTGGATGTAGAATGGGGCGACCATGCGGAATGCACGGTTACGTGGCGCAAGGCGGTGCTTCCTCTGTCTTTCCTGTCTATCCCTGTTCCGTCCGATGTCACTTCTGCGGAATTTGAGCAGTCGGCGAAGCAATATCTGAAAAGAATCATGCCGAATTTCGAGACGCAGCTTCGCCTTGAACACGCACGGGTCGGGCGGGACGAGAAAAAGCGGGGATTGGTTCAGGATGCATTGGGTGAGGTCAAGGGAAAAGTCTTGACGATTCTTCCCGACGGGTCGAACATCAATGTGGACATCATCATCTACAAGAAGAATGTGAAGGTGCAGTTCCATACCAGTGTCCATACGCCGTATGGTAGAATCACGAACCAGACGGAATCCGTACTGCGTGACAGTCTTTCCGGTATCGTTTGGGCAGACAATGAAGATGGCGAATCTGTCATCAAGAATCGTGCGCCAATTCAAAAGCGGCTAGTAAGAGATATGCTCGACTCTGTATGGGCGGGGCATGGGCAGGTCAAGGTGCCGGAAGAACTCCTACCAGAAGATGTGCGAGACAAGCTCCGGCAATATGAGAACACCTTGACATCTTTCCCAGCGTGGTTCGTCAGCCAGTCGCGGGATATAGGCACGGTGTATGTCTACGATTTCTCTAAAAAGTCTGGCTATTTCAAGACGCCATATTTCATGTTTTTTCTAGGTGCGGACGGAAAAATCGGGCTGTCGAAGGATACTGCCGCAGGGAGCCTTGTGGCAGCGCTCTTGAAGGATGAACACACCAACGAGCGTCTTGCTTACGGGGAAGCGAAACTGAAAAAATACGGTATCAGCCTTGAACGGGCGGCAGGGCGCGGTGCAGGAACCGGGAACAGCAAGTTCAATGCAACCATATCTGACACCTGCTATCCGAATCAGAAATTCGAATTCCAGAAAGATTTGGCTGCATGGGAGCAGAATTTCGACAAAATGGTTTCCACTATCGTGAAGGAATACCAGCGGGAGCAGGAGGAACTTCATGAAGCGTTCGAGAAATTCTACGGGAATGCACTCGCAGTCTCTATCCTCGAACTTCTCTCCAAGAATTCTTACATTACGGAATCTGCGATTGCTGAGAACTTGCGTGGTCTGAAGGTGAAACTGGATGCCAAACTGAAAGATGCAAAACTCAGCGGGAAATTCAACCTGATTCCGACAGACAGTATCAAGGATTTCTGCACGACGCTCAACCATGCTGGCCTGCTTACATACAAATATCATCACGGCACGTACGGTGACTTCTATACTGTCCACATTATGCCGACCGGCGAGAAGTTGCTGAGCACAAGGCGAGAGGATGCCTATCACCTAGACTCTTTTGATGACTTCCATTTCAACGAAAGGCTCAGTTCGCCAACGCGGACAGAGAATCCTCCTGCATGGTATCTGTCGTTGGTATCGAAAAATGTGCCGATGACTGCAAAGTGTATGTGGCTTGACGTTCTTGAAAGAGTCTTCTCTTCCGCGCCGCCAGAAATCATCAAAGTTCTTCAAATGCAGAAAGCGGTAGAAGATGACCCGCTGCAGGTAAAATTCTTAACGAAAATGATTCGAGCAGGGAAGGCAAAAAAAGGACAGAAAGAAGAGAAAAAAGAAGGTTTCTTGTCCGCGCTTGCGATGTTCAGCAAAGATTTTTTCCCGAATGGGCGTGAGCAACCGCCCGTGCAAGAACGAGAATCTTTGTGACGAAAAAAGCAGATACCTGAATGCTTGGTGTCTGCTTTTTTCTCATACTACCCAGTCGCGGTACTTTGGTTTCAATGCCTCCTTCCGGCGCTTATCTTCGACAATGCGAGGTGCGAAGCGGCGGCGGTCAGTCACCATCCCGCGAGCAACCGCGCAGGCCGTCGCATAAAGGTTGGTATGACGATTTTTCTTCTTCATAGAAACTCTCTCCTTTTCGAAAAGACAAAACGAAAACCTATTCTAAAAAAATAGAAAAACTAGGACAATTTCGCAAAATTTTCTTCTTGGCTCCCCCAATTTGCCCGCCACCTTTGCTGATGTGGTATACTTAAACCGTCGAAAAAGGGATACTTCACTGTGACGGTTTTTCGACGATGTCTAAAATACCAAAATTTTCCATGCTGCTAAGAAGCCCCGGCGTCTAAGGGAAGCGAGGACCGGAAAATTTTTTGGATAGAATAGAGAGACGTAGATTTTGTATAGTAACGGCAAGGCAAGAAAGGCCTTGAAGTCTTGGCTTCCTGCCGCATAGGCAGCTTAAAAAGGCTGGTATTGTGCCGGTCTTTTTTTTGTTTTCAACTCCGATTTGCCCGCCGCCCTTGCAGATATGCGATAATAAAACCATCGAAAGGAAAACGAAGGAAGAAAGAAAGGATGTTGCGAAATGAGACATTATGTTGAAAGAAGGAGCCTTGGATGAGATTGAGGACATCATGTTTGGCGACGGCAGCTCGAAAGATTCTCTCAATTTCCTTGAATGGCTGGGCCGCGCAGATGCGCATTCGGGTGCTGAACTCGGCCTCGACTATATAGACACGTACGGGCCGTGGTACAACGATGAGGTAGGCGTCCGCACGCCAGAGAACTCGACGGGATATCTTGGCTGCCTTGGTACAATATGGTTCCCGTTCAAGCAGGAGAACGCGGCAAAGCGCTTGTTCCACAATGAGAAAGAAGTGCAGGACGCTATCATTAATGCGGTCACGCCATACGTTGTCGAAACGCCGGAACAGATTCGCGGGAAGGTGCGCTATCATCACGACGTGTGTGCGAAACAGCATAGCTGAGCGAAATCCGCGAGAAAGGAGAACCCCATGGAGAAGAAAGAGCCGATATACGTGCTTGTCTCGGAAGTCTATGATATGTCCGGCGACAATCCGCACATCTATCTTTATCGCAGCGATTCAGCGGCAAGGAAGAAACTTCTCGCTCTGATAAATTGGTTCGACAGTGGATGCCGCAACGAGGCGAAAGGCCGGACACCGGTAGAGTGTGTGATGGATGGCGAATACTGCGGCAGGAATGCCAGATTCTGCATCATCCGCAAGAACGGGTTCGACGGCGAGAAATAAGTGGTCATTGATGGAATGCGGGGAGCGGTTTTTCTTGCCGTTCATCCCCGATTTGCTCGCAAGATGGTTCTTTGTGAGATAATAGAACCATCGAAAGGGAAATATGAAGCGTAAGCAGAAAGGAAAATCATCATAGCTGAGGATAAGGAAAAACTTCTCAAGGATTTCATGGAAAAGGTCTGTGCCCGAGCAGGAGAAGAGTGCCCGTCCATTTCTCTGTACGCGCCGAACACAAAATGCAATCCATTCCCCTACTGCACCGTTGAACTTGGACTCTATTTCAACCTCGGGGAAGATGTTTCGTTCGGTTTGGCCGTCACTGATGCGGACACGGAGCTTGGCTTCTTGTCGAATTTTGCAGATGCGCTGTATCATTACGCTGATGGATTCGACGTTGATGAGCACGTGAAAGAGTGGTCGATGTCAGCCGGTGAGGATGGCGTTCCTAGAATCACCGACCTTTTGGAAGACGCAGAAGAAACAAAGTGCAGGCTGAATAAACTTGAGACAGATGCTTTTGCGATTATCCGCGGAATGGAACGCGGTGAGTAAGGAGGAAAAATCATCATGAAGAACTTCACGACGAACGAAATTATTTTCGAGGGGAAAGAATCCGACCTCACAGCTATCGAGCACCGCTACTCCCGTGACGACGGCAATGGCATCGACTTCAATAAAGTCATCCCGGTTCCCATCGACTTTCTGCTCAGCGACAAGAGAAAGAACGAAGAGTGGAAAGAGGAACATTGGGGCACGAAACAGAACGCATCCGGTTCCAATGGTTTCGAGCCATGGGACGACGGCAAGATATACATCCATTTCGATACGGTAGGTGCTCCGTATCCGGTCATCCAGAAGATTTCTGAAACCTTCCCAGATGTAGAGATTCAGATGGCCGCTATCTCAGATGACGGCGAAGATGAATCCACGTGGGTTGGCGGCGTGCTCGATTACTACGATTTCCAGAGCGCGGATGGCTCGGAAACGATTAAGTGCTGAGCGGCATCTATTCTTTGTCGTCTGTCCCCGATTTGCCCTTGCGATGGTAGAATATGCGATAATAGAACCATCGAAAGGGAAACAAAAGAAAGGAAGTTGCGATATGCGAGCGATGAAGTTAGAGAATCTGTACAAGAGATACGTTGACCTCATGTTCTGGTCGAGCAGCGGCGTTACTCCGCAGTGGAAAGAGTTCTATCATCGTCTCAGCGCATCGCTCCGTGCGGCGATAAAAGAGCGTAGCCTCAAGTTCGAGATTTCTCCGGGGCATTTCTTCGCAAGCGGCTTTGTTGAGAATCCGGAGACCGGCAAGTTCGCATACTTTCATGTAGGGGATATGCGTTGGCGGACAATGGGAAAACCGCTCGACAATATCCTTTACCGCACGGCGACAGACGATAAGGACTTCACCGGCGGCAGTAACCAGTACTGCAAGCTGTACGAACTGCCGGACAAGATTGCGGCGCTGGTCGCGTAACGAAAGGAGCATGCAAGATGAGGGAGAAAGAAATCACGACGAGGATGATTCCGGCGCTCGAGAAGAAGTACGGTAGCTCGGAAGTATACGAGTTTGAAGGCAAGAAGTACTTGTCGCTCGGCGACCCATATCTTGACAGCGTATGGATTAATAACGGAGCGTCCGGTTCCGGTTTGCAGCTGCTCTGTCCTCGAACTTGGAGAGCCGGTGGATGACAGCGGCTATGTGCGTAAGCTGTTCATGTTCTGGGACGTTATCCGTCCGGGCATGGAGGATGAGAGCCTTGCCTGCGACTGGGAGCACCCGGCAGACGTGCGGGACAACGGCGCTACATTCGATGTGGAAACGCTGAGCTGAGAGGAGGCTTTGCTATGCTGGAAGAGGAAAGACGCGAAATAGTCGACCCGTCGGCTATCAGCGATATCTTCGATAATGTCTTTGCGATATCTGACGACTACAGAGACGTAGAGGATGTTCCAGTGATTGAGCTTTTCTCGCCGGAGGCTGGTGTGCAGACATGGCCGATAGAGGACTTCGCGCGGGATGTCAGGGCAAATGGCGGCAAAGAGGCGAATCTGCCGTCCTCTATCATCAAGATGCCGGACTACTACCGCTTCATCTACGATGAGCCGGATAAGGTCATCGCGGATATCAAGGTCACGGATAAGACTGCAATCGGCATGATTCTTGCTGAGCTCGTGGCTTTCGCGGAAGATGCGCGGGCAGATATCCGGATCAAACCGAAGACTTCGTGGTTCGGGACTGGCAAACCCTTCTTCTTGATGGACATAACCGGAGTCTACGATGATGGAGAAGAGTATATCAGTCAAGCCACGGAAACCCCGGACGAATGGGAAGATGAAGGGAACTGGCCGTACTGCATCGAAGTCAAGAGCTACGATGTGCCGCTGATGGGTACGCAAGGGAAGAATCCCGTGTACGTCACGCTGTATTATGGGAAATATGAGGAGGATGATTGAGATATGGAGACCAGAATTATCGCGAAAGAAGAAGTCACGGACAAGACGGTCATCGGCATGATTCTTGCCGAAATCAAGGCCATCGCGAAAGATGAGCGGAGCTACAACTACACGAATGGTTCCACGGTCGGTCTCAAGACGCCGTGGTTCGATGAAAATTCGCCATTCTTCTGTATGAACATCACGGAGAAGGCCTACGATGGGGAAGATACGTATCCGCCCGAAGCGTTCTATTTCAGTGACTGGTCGGACAGCTGTCAGTGGCCGATGCGCATCGAAGTCGCAAGCTACAATATAGCAGAGGCATTCGGGCGCGGCCACAAGTGCCCGGTCTGCATCACGCTCGAGTATCCGGAGTGAGGAGGCGCGAACCATGTATTGGATTCGTTCTGAAGAAGTCAAGAACCGCAAAGAAGAGTTCCCGAAAGGGACGCGCGTCGAGCTCGTATCGATGGATGACCCGCAGGCGCCGCCTGTCGGGACGGCCGGGACAGTGATGAGCGTCGACGATTTGGGCAGCATCCGCATCCAATGGGACAACGGAAGCTCCCTTGCCGCCGTGCTCGGCGAGGATGTCGTCCGGAAAATCTGATACATATTTCGCGCGTT
>Ga0256406_1005122_pt1 | contig 14280 bp, 10 predicted proteins | sample RumenRJG_03DNA_FD_185986 | JGI IMG/M metagenome (GOLD analysis project Ga0256406, IMG submission 185986) | Bovine rumen microbial communities from Lethbridge, Alberta, Canada - RJG_03 | ecosystem: Host-associated > Mammals > Digestive system > Stomach > Rumen | place: Canada: Alberta | collected...
CCACCTCGCTGGGCATCGAGGAGGTGCTCGACAAGTATCCCTATCAGATGTCCGGCGGACAGCGCCAGCGCGTTGCCGCCGCGCGTGCCCTAGTCACCAACCCGGAGCTGGTGCTGGCCGACGAGCCCACCGGCGCCCTTGACTCCAAGAACGCCAAGCTCCTGCTCGAGAGCCTTGAGTCAATCAACCAGTCGAGGGGCGCCACGGTCCTCATGGTCACCCACGACGAGACCGCCGCGAGCTACTGCCGTCGCGTGCTCTTCATTCGCGACGGGCGCGTCTTCACCGAGCTTGACCGCGGCAGCGACGCCCGCCATGCCTTCTTCGAGCGAATCATGCAGGTCGTGGCCGTGCAGGGAGGGGTTGACGATGCTCGCTAAGCTCGCCTTTGGCAACATGCGCAAGCTCCTGCACGACTACGCCGTGTACTTCCTCACGCTCGTCCTGGGTGTGGCCGTGTTCTACGCGTTCAACACCATCAGCGTGCAAGGGGACTTCCTTCGTGGGGATGTTGGTGAGACGCTCAGGCAGGTGGGGCAGATCCTCGACGGAGTCACCGTCTTTCTCGCCGTGGTATTGGGCTTTCTCATGGTGTACGCGAACAACTTCCTCATGCGCCGGCGCAAGAAGGAGCTTGGCCTCTATCAGGTATTGGGTATGCGCACGGGGCAGGTGAACGCGGTTCTCGCGCTGGAGACGCTGTTGGTGGCTGCGGTCTCGTTTGGGGTGGGCATCGCTCTGGGGGCGCTCCTCTCGCAGGTGCTGCTCTTTGTGACCGCGCGGATGTTCGAGACCACGGTCCAGCACTTCTCGTTCTTCTTCTCGACTGACGCGTTCCTGCTCACCCTCCGGTGCTTTGGCGTGATCTTCATCGTGATGATGGCCTTCAACTGGCTTACGCTGCGCCGTGTGAGGCTGATTGACCTCATGAGCTCCGCGCGCCAGAACGAGAAGCAGTTCGTGCGCAGGGTTCCCCTTGCTGTGGCGCTTGCCGTTGTGGGACTCGTGCTCATGGGCGTAGCGTACTGGCGCCTCACCAGGGACGGGTTCCCCACGTCTGGGTCCGGCTCCTCCCAGGAGGCCTTCTCCTTCACGACGGGAATGGTGGTCGCTGGCACCTTTGCCTTCTTCTACGGCCTTGCCGGTGCGCTCACCGCGCTTCTCACGCATCTCAGGGGCTTCTACTGGCGCGACCTCCACATGTTCACGACGCGCCAGATCGCCTCGCGCGTGAATACCACGGCCCTCTCCATGGGCGTGATCGCGCTCATCCTCTTCTTTGCGATGACCGCAATGACCACGGGCATGAGCATCTGCGGTGCCATCAACAGCATGACCAAGCAGGGCATTCCGTACAGCGCGTCCATCTCGGTGCTGCCCAAGGACGGCGGCGAGAACCCCATCGACCTCGAGTCCGAGGTGGCCAATGCCGGGGTCGACCTCTCCAGGGTTGGGCGCCACGCCACCGCGAGGATCGCGGTCATCGAGTCCGAGCTGAGCGGCGAGGCCTCCTCCTACCAGCGCATGTCGGAGCTTACCGGCGAGGACTTGCCCAAGGGGTTCGAACACGTCATGGTTGGGGAGGTCGTGAGCGTCTCGGACTACAACGCCCTGCGAGAGCTTTTGGGCATGGAGCCTGTCTCGCTGAAGGATGGCCAGTACCTGTTCCTATGCAACATGGACAACGCGAAGGGCTTTGTGAACAAGGCGCTCGAGAAGGGCTTCACTGCCACCATCGGTGGGACCACGCTTGTCCCTGCGCGCTCCACCGTGATCGACGACGCCGTGGTGCTCCAGGACACCGGCGCTGGCCTGACCCCTGGCATCTATGTGGTGCCGGATAGCGTCGCGGCTACGCTTCCCACCTACTACAACGTCATCGACGTGATGTATGCAGGCTCCACGGAGGAGGGCGATGCCGCGCTAGAGGGGCTTGACGTCAAGCTCGCGGACAACCTTGGCGGACGCGTTGCTCTCGTGGGGGTGGAGACTTCCACCGCCGTGCTCGAAGACGGCACCTCCTCCACCGGCCTCATCTCGTACATGGCCATCTACATCGGCTTTGTCCTGGTCATCGCTTGCGCGGCGATTCTCGCCATCCAGCAGCTCTCCAACGCGAGCGACGCCTCGGGAAGCTACAGGACCCTCTCCGAGCTGGGATGCTCAGAGCGTCTCGTCTTTGGCTCGCTCCGCTCGCAGGTAGCGCTTGCCTTCGTGCTGCCGCTCGTAGTGGGCATGGCACACTCGCTCTGCGCCCTTGGGGTGATCAACGACCTGGTGAGCGCGCTGGGATATAGCGACATGATCGGTAACATGACCCTGGGGCTGGGACTCTTCGCCCTTGTGTACGGCGGATACCTGGCGCTCACATACCGGATGGCGCACGGGATCGTGCGCTCCGCCGTGCGCACCACGCGCCGCGCGCTGTAGGGGAGGGGGCGCCGCCGTGCCCGGCGCCGTCGTCGTGCCCGGCGCCGCCGCGCGGGGCCGACCCGTGGGGCGCCCAAAGGCCCCTTTTCGACGAGAAAGCCGCAAAACCTTCCTTCGGGCGTCATTTTGACGCCCGAAGGCGCGTTGCCGACGCAATCACGTATGAAACCCTCCTTCGGGCGCCGTTTTCTCGCCCGAAGGAGGGTTTTGGCAGTAAGTGCGTATAAACCCTCTCTCCGGCGCCGTTCTCTCGCCCGAGAGCGCGTTTCCGCAGGTCGGCGATTCTCGTTTTAAGAAATGGAGCTATTCTCCGGCGAGCGGGCGACGGGGCCGAGGCCGAGCGGGCGCCGGGCGAGGCCGCTGGGCGACGGATTGTGCCGCGGGGCGACCGCCGCGGGGCGACGGCCGCCCAACGTCCCGAAGCTACGAATCCGGTCCCTCTCGCACGAGCCACGTACCTGCTCTTGCGCTGCCTCGTCTCTCCAGCAATCCCTTGTCTTTCAGTTGTGCCACGAGGCGCTCTGCGCTTCTCTGCGAGCATCCCATCTCTTGTGCGAGCGATGGGATAGTTCCGCGAGGGTTCCTCTTGAAGAAGTCAAGAGCGGCGCTCATCTCGGTCTGAGGCTTGCTTGCCGTTCTCGCAAATGGAAGCATGGCGTCGCGAATGCACTCGAGCATGAACTCTACAAAGATCTCGCTTGACCCTGCCGCGTCGGATTGTGCGAGGGCAGCGTAGTAGTCTGCCTGCCGTCTTCTGATGGTGCTCTCAACAGGGAGCCAGGCTAGTACTGGCCTCCATCTGGAAAGGAGGAGGGTGTGCCAGAGCCTGCCTGTCCTGCCGTTTCCATCGGAGAAGGGATGGCAGAACTCGAACTCAAAGTGAAAGACGCAGGAGGCAGGAAGGGGATGCATGGACGTTGACCCCAGCCAGCCGAAGATGTCTTTCATTACCTGCGGCACATACTTTGCCGGCGTGCCCGTATGGATGAGGTTCTCGCCGTCAAACACCCCTACATTGCCCGAGCGGAATCGACCGGCCTCGGGAACAAGCCCTTCCATCATGGTGCGGTGGGCAAGAAGAAGGTCATCGAGGGAGAACGGATCGAGTTCCGGAATGAGGTCGTATGCGCGCTTGGCATTTTCTACCTCGAGGATGTCGTGCTTGTCGCCAAGAACGCGCCTGCCGTCGAGAATCGCGGTCACCGCTCCCTTGTCGAGCCTATTTCCTTCGATGAGAAGCGAGGAATGGATGGTCTTAATCCTAAGCTCACGATGCAAGGTAGGGCTTTTCGCAAGCGGTGCCTGCGGGGAGAGGGAACCGACAAGCTCCGCAATCTCCATGCAGAGTGAGTCGGTATTGTCGTTGCGCTCGAATGGTGGCTCGTACGGCATCTTGGTCTCCTCTTTACCGCCAAAATTATACCGCCAATGGCGGTAATCGTTGTGGCGCGGTGTCGTCGGGTACTACGCCGCTACGTCTGGCGGCCACCTCGCCGAGGCGTCCTAGATGACAGGCTGATCTTTATGTCTACTGCCAATAACTTTGTGACAATCTAACGCGCATACCACATCTCGGCTGTATTATCTACTGGCTAACCCCAAGGTGCGAAAATTCGCTCCGAACCAAACAAGAAGGGAGAAGGGATGTTCGACAAGAACCTATCCCTACGTCTAACTTCCACTGTTGCCGCAGGCGCGGTTGTCGCATGCCTGGGCATTGCACCTGCCACCGCTCTGGCAGCAGAGCAGCCCGAGGCAACAGGCGCCGCTACGCAGCAGCAGGTGGTTGTCTCCGAGACAACTCCGGCGCCTGACCAGCAGCAGGCAACCGAGCAGACCGGCGCCCAGGCCGGCGAGAAGGCAGATGCCCAGGTCACTGAGCAGCCCGCGGTCCCTGCTGACGAGGCCAAGACCAGCGAGCAGGGCACTCAGGCGGAGTCTCAGGGCCAGTCCCAGGACAGCGCCAACGCGCAGTCCAACTCCGCGTCTACCGAGGCAACCGCTGCATCCAACGCGACGACCACCGAGGACGTGGCCGCAACCAGCGAGGCCACGACCGTCTCTGCCACCACTGCCGCAGAGACTCCCGCCGAGGCAACTCCCGCTGCGACTCCCGCGGAGCTCTCGTACCACAACATCTACCGCCTCTACAACCGATACTCGGGCCAGCACCTCTATACCTCCGCATGGGACGAGGTCAAGAGCACCACGAGCGTAGGCTGGAACTACGAAGGCATTGCCTGGGAGGCGCCGGACGACTCTGAGGGCAACACGGCGGTCTACCGTCTGTACAACCCCTACAGCGGCGATCACCACTACACCACCTCCGCCGAGGAGCGCGACAACCTCGTAAGCCTCGGCTGGAACGCCGAGGGAACGGCATGGTACAGCTCGACCGCAGATGACGCGGTGCCTCTCTTCAGGCTCTTCAACCCTTACGCAACTGTGGGAACCCACCACTACACCACCTCTTCCGACGAGCGTGACTGGCTTGACTCCATTGGCTGGAACTCCGAGGGCACGGCGTGGTACGGCGTCAACCAACCTTCCAAGGCCGTTGGTGCCCAGTGGATTGGCGGCGGAAACAGCCTCTTCTACGTGAACGACGACGGCTCTACCGCCAAGGGCATGTTCTCGGTTGGCGGAAAGACCTACTACGCCGAGTCCAACGGCGTCGTGCTCACGTCGGGCGGTCATTATCTCGACGGCAAGTGGTACATCGCCAACAGCGACGGTTCCCTCACGGAGACCACCGAGGCAACTGCCAAGGCCACCAACGTCCTCGACAGCATTGGCTGGAACCTCCAGGCCGCGTTCAACTACTCCGTGATGCATCACATCGATGACGAGGAGAACGGCGACCAGACCTCCAGCCACTACTTCCTCAAGGGCGTCTCGCAGGGTCAGGGCAACTGCTACGTGATGGCGGGAACCTTCTGCACGCTCGCACGCACCCTTGGCTATGACGCCGTCCAGATCAGCGGTGGCGTCCTCAACCGCCATGGTACGTACAACGCCCACTCTTGGGTCGAGATCAACGGCCTTGTCTACGACGCCAGCTACCAGAGCGGCACGCACCGCAACGGCTTTGGCATCCCCAAGATCGGCGCTTCTGGCAGTGGCCAGTGGGTCTACAAGAACTACCGCACGATGCAGCCGTAAGTCTTGCTGCGTAACGAGAGAAACGAGTTCCTCATGAGAAGAAACACCCTGCAGCTTTTCCTGGTCCCGCTCACTGCGGCGGTGCTCATCGCCCTGCCCGCATGCGGCGGCAACCAGCAGAGCGATTCCCAGCAGGATCAGCCTGCCGAGGAGACCGTGGCCGAGCCCGAGCCTGAGCTCAAGACCATTGGCACGGCATCGGATGCCGATGGCGTCTACAAGGTCGACGTCACCAACGAGACCGGCAAGGCCATCACCTCGATCACCTACAAGTTCGATGACGAGGATGCCTGGGGCAATAACCTCCTGGCCGACGGCGACTCCTTTGCGGCAGACGAAGAGCGCCTGATGTACGTCGACCTCTCCTCTCGTCCCGACGCTGTCTCAAAGGCGTCCACCGACGGGACCCTGACGTATCCCGCCATCGCCGTGGAGATCACCCTCGAGGATGGCACCGTTGCCGACCTGCACGAGTTCCCGCTGGACAGCGTGCAGAGCCTTGCCATCAAGACCGACGGCACCGTCTACTATGTTGAGTACACGCTCGACGGCGCCACCGATGCCGTGAGCACGCAGGCGGACGAGCAGGGCATCTACCAGGCGCTCCAGAACGCCGCTGCCGAGGCGCAGGCCCAGGCGGAAGCCGAGGCTCAGGCCCAGGCAGACGCCGCCGCGTCGGCGCAGTCCCAGAAGAACACCACGTCCTCCACGACGAGTTCCAAGGGCACCGGCTCCTCTTCCTCCTCGTCCAGCTCGAGCTCCAAGGGCAAGGGCACCTCGAGCAGTGGCAAGTCTGGCTCGGGCTCCTCTTCGAACAGCTCCAGCAATTCCGGGTCGTCTAACTCGGGCAGCTCTTCCAGCAGCTCCAGCTCGTCCAACTCTGGCGGGACCACGAGCAGCCCCGATGCCGGGTGCGTGGACGATAACTCCGCGGCGCACTACTAATGCATGAGGGGGAGCTTGTGAGGGAGAAGAGAGTCGCGTGCTTTTCGGAGCTTCGTGCGGTCTCGTGCGTTGCCATCGTGATCTTTCATACGTTCTATTGCGCCGCTCGACTGTTCCAGCCGGGCGGCGCCCCCTACTTGGGGACGATTCTTGTTCGCAACTGCCTGCTGTGGGCAGTGCCATGCTTTGTGATGGTTACGGGTGCGCTGCTGCTCAACCCCGAGAAGCGCCTGGGGCCTGATCGCGTCTTCAAGCGCTACCTTCCGCGAGCTGTTGGGGCGCTTGTGGTCTTCTCGTTTGTGTTTGCGCTCTTTGACTTTGTGGTCGACGCACAGCCCGGCGGGGTTCCTGTGCTGCTTGGCTCCTGGATCAGCGCCGTTCTCTTCAACGGCAGCTGGCTGCACATGTGGTACCTGTACATGCTCATCGCTGTATATCTCATGCTGCCCATCTACCGGGTGATAAGCCGTCACTGCTCGGATGCCGAGCTGCGCTATCTCCTGTGGCTTTACGCTGCGTTCCAGGCGCTTGTGCCAACGGTGAACTTCTTCCTGCAGAACGGCCTTGGTCCCTACATCTTTGTGTACACGGTCTACCCGCTCTACCTGTTCCTTGGGTACGCCATCCATAGCGAGCGGGTCAAGATTTCCATGGGTGCCAGCGTTGCGCTCGTGATTGCGGGAACCATCGGTCTGCTCGCCGCGACGTACTTTGGCATCGAGGGGGAGATTGACGCGCTGCGCTCACTCTCCGGCAGCTTCTCGAGCGTTCTTGTCCTCATGCAGGCCACGGGCATCTTCTCGCTTGTCCACCAGCTGCGTGCGGGTGCCGAGAAGGCCCCACGCGTGCTGTTGGCAATCGACAAGCGCTCGTTTGGCATCTACCTGCTGCACGTGCTGGTGATCTACTACATCTACCGAGTGCTGCAGGTGAATCCCTACGAGTCGGGTGGCCTTGCGCTGCTCGCTGGGCTGAGCGTTGTGGTGCTGGTTGTCACGTGGGCAATCTCCTGGGTCCTTGGCCACGTGCCGGGCATCAAGAAGATCGTCTAAGCATGGCGGCAAGGGGTGTGCCTCTCGCCCCTTGCCGCCCCTTGCGCGTAGAATAGCTCCTTTTCTTAATCGCCGGCCGCGTTTCCGCAGGTCGGCGATTTTCGTTTTAAGAAATGGAGCTAAACTCCGGCGAGCGGGCGTCAAAGTTGGTTACAAAGGTGGGTGCGACTCCGCGAATGTGGCACAACAACGTACAATGAATCGCACAAGTGTCGACCACACCCCAACGAAGGGATTTGCCATGGCTTGCTTTGTCGTACCCGCCGCCGAGGGCGCCGTTGTGAAGGTCATCGAGCAGAAGGCCAAGAAGAGCGGCGAGAACACCGAGGCATGCGCCCGCCGTGTCGAGCGTCTCGGCCGGCTCTCCAAGATGCTCTGGGGCGGCAGCGCCCTTCTCGCCTTCGAGCACGTCTGGCACGGCGAGGTCGTGCCGTTCTTCCCGTTCCTCTCCGCCATGGCTACGCCTGCGGACGCCGCAGCGATGCTCGGCGAGATGGCGACGACCGGCGTTGCGATGGCCGTCGTGGTGACCGCTGCCTGGGGCGGCCTGTGCGCCGTCGCGAACGCGATCGAGCGCCGCGCCGCCGCCGAGCAGGCACCTGCACTTGAGGCGTAGCCAATGACGCTTGCCATCACCGTTCTGGTTGCCGTCGCGTTCACGCTAGCGTGGTACGTGCGTCGCGATGACGACCTCTGCCTTGGCTTGCCGTGCCTCATGTTCTGGGGCGCATCACTCATGTGGCTTGTTGACGCCGTGGCCGAGTACCTCCAGGAGGGCGTGGCCATCTTCCAGCCTTCGGGCGAACAGCTGGCCAACGATGCGTTTCTCGGCGTTTGTGTGGTTGCGTTTGGGCTGGTCATTTGGGTTGTGACGCTTCTTGTGAAAGACCCGCGCGGTCGCGTGCGCGCGGCGGCGACGCACCGGCGATAGCGTCTCTGGAGCGTCTGCCGAGAATAACGTGGGACCTTGGCCCCGGCGGCATTTCGTCGCCGGGGCCTTCTTCGTGGCCGGCGGCGACTTTCGCCGCCACGCATTCGGCCCCCGAACCTGTGGCGTCCTGCGCGGGATACACAATCGGGTCCGAATGTGTGGCGCCTAGCCCCGAGGCACCACGCCCCGAGCCGCCCAGCCCCGAGGTGCGTCGCTCTCCGCACCTACAGCATGATGTCGAGACAGAACGTTCCATCCTCTGCTCGGGCCACCAGTGTGCCTCCATAGCGCTCCGCTATCGCACGCATGGAGCGCATGCCGAATCCGTGGTTGGCCTTGTCGGCCTTGGTCGTCTGCGGCAGCCCGTCCTCGAAGCTTGGCTGGGCAGCAGGGTCAAAGTAGTTCTCGACGCTTATCGACGTGACGCCCATCGTGCGGCGCACCACCAGAGAGATTGACCGGCGGCTCGCCCTGCGCGCGGCCTCGATGGCATTATCCAGCGCGTTGCCAAAGAGGGCGTAGATGTCCGCTGGCGCCATGAAGTCCAGCGCTGCCCCATCTGCCACGCACGTGAGCGTGATGCCCTCGCGCTGGCAGACCAGGCTCTTCTCGGAAAGTATCGTGTCCAACGCTTCGTTGCCTGTGTGAACCGCCGCGTCGTACACGTCCACCTCGCGTGCGACGTCTGCCAGCGCCGAAGCATCAACAACGGCTCCACCGCCCGCCAGCGCGCGAATCTGGTGGCGCAGGTCGTGGCACTTGATGTTGATGGCCTCGATGCTCTCGCGGCTCCGCTCGTACTGTCGCTCGCGCTCCGCAAGCACGCGCTCCGTCGTGTCCTTCTCCGACGCAAGTTTGCGATTAACCAGCAGCTCGTATTCCATCCAGACGGTGAAGACGCAGATAAAACCGTGCACAGACCGCAGCATCAGGGCATAGGCCACCGGTATGCCCATCTCGCAGAGGCTCTTGATCACCAGGTCAAAGCCAATGACCATGAGAATGACCACCGCCATCATCACGATCATCGACCGATCGCTCACCTGCTCCAGGCCACGACGGCTCAGTCTGCGCGTGATGAGCGGATACGCAACCGCGTAGACGGCAATCGTGGTGATCCAGGTCACAAGGCCAAACGTGCTGAAAAGATCCTCTCGGCCAAACGCCGCTTCGGATCCGGTTCCGGCGATGAACAGCCATACTGTCTCGCCGATGCCCGAGGCAAGGTTCTGCACCGCATACCCCGCCGAGCAGCAGAAGAGCGCCGTCCAGATGGAGGCGTCAAAGAGGTAGGTCACCGCACCTGAGCAGCCCGCAAGCAAGGCCGAGAAGAGTACAAGTTCAACGGCATACGTCTGCGTGCGCGTGAGGGTGGGGAACAAAACTCCGGCCGAGAAGAGCACGGCGATCGAGGCACCAAGAAAGAGCACGACGATAAGCATACGTCGTGCGAAGTGCTCGCGAGGTGCCAGCGCCCCTGCAAAGAGGGCGATTCCCAAGGCAACGCGCACGAGCAGACCGGTCGTGCTCAGCGCCGCGAGCAATACCTGCTCCATCATGCGCTTCTCCCCACGTAGGCAGTCAGCCGCTCAAGCGCATGCTTTCGCTGCGACCTGCTGTAAAAGAGCTCGGTTCCGTCAGACATCACCACGGAGGTCTGCCGTATGCGCTCCACCTGCGCCATGTTGATCACGCAGCCTGCAGAGATCTTGAGGAAGTCCTTGTCGGCAAGGTCCTTGGTGAGCTGGCTAATCGTGCCGCGCAACCGCAGGGGCTCGCTCTCCCCAGCGAGGTGGTAGTGTAGGTCATGCTTGAGGATGTCCACGTAGAGAATGTCTGCCAGGCGCACCACGCGCACGCCGTCGGGCGTGGGTATGGCCACGGTCGTATTGGCGGAACGTCGGACAACGCGCATGGCACGGTCCATGCGCAGGGAGAAGTCATCGTAGGCGACCGGTTTCACCATGAAGTCGAGGGCATCTACCTGGTATCCCTTGATGGCGTACTGCGCCAGGTTTGTCACAAAGACGAGCGGGGTCTGCTCGTCGTAGCCTCGCAGCATCTGGGCCGCTTCCATGCCGTTGATGCCAGGAAGGTCGATGTCCATGAAGATGAGGTCTGCCGGGTGGTTGCCGTTCACGAACTCTATTGCCGAGGGCAGCACGGTGACGGCAAACGAGAGGCCCTTCTCAGCGGCGTAGCGGCTGAGGTGTCCACGAAGGACGTCCGCCTCGGCAGGGGAGTCCTCAACAATCAGGATCCTATACGCCATGCTCGCCTCCCAACTATGTCGTGTCCATCGTCCGATTATGACAGCGCTTCCCGCATTATCGCCGCTTTGGAGAGCATGTGGGTGTCTGAAGGTGCCCGCTCCAGGAGCATGCGGGCGGCAACGCAGGAGGGAAGGGAAAGATGGCACACGAGAAGGACGGACTTGCCGAGAAGGACAAGCCCGCAAAGGCAGTGAAGCGACCAAAGAAGGCGCTCTTCGTGATCATGTGCATCGTTTCGGTGCTCGTGGTTGCGGTGGCGCTTGTGTTTGGCGTGGTCGTTGCGCCGTATGCCGACCTGGCGACCACGTTTACCAGCAGGCCGGACATGGAGTCTTCGGAGGTGCAGCAGGCGAGCCAAGCAACGCGCGACATCACCGAGGAGGTGGAGTCCGAGGGCATCACGCTTCTCAAGAACGAGAATGACGCCCTTCCGCTTTCCGGCGTGTCCAAGGTGAACGTCTTTGGCTCCACGGTCGGCAACAACTTCAGCTACGGTGGCACGGGCTCCGGATCGGGCGACACCAGCAGCAACGTGACCTTCTACCAGGGCCTTGAGGATGCGGGCCTCTCCGTGAACCCCAACCTCAAGCAGTTCTACGATGACAATGCGTCCTCGTCCAAGGACATGGGGCTTGTCGGCACCGACTGGAACCTCTACGAGCTGCCCCAGTCAAGCTACACGCAGGACGTCATCGACGACGCCAAGGCGTACTCCGACACGGCGATTGTGGTTCTCACCCGCAAGGGCGGTGAGGGCTTCGACCTTCCCACGGACATGGCGGCATACGAGGGTTCCGAGGCGGGTCGCAGCTACCTTGAGCTCACCCCGAACGAGGAGGACCTTCTCGCCATGGTCGAGGGCAACTTCGACCGCGTAATCGTGGTGCTCAACAGCCCCAACGCCATGGAGCTGGGATTTGTCGAGAACCCCGCGGTCGACGCCGCGCTGTGGGTGGGCACGCCTGGCGCGACGGGCTGCGAGGCCATTGGCAAGGTGCTCACCGGTGCCGTGAACCCAAGCGGGCGCACCGTGGACACCTTCCCGTACGCCGTCGAGAGCGCGCCGAGCTACTACAACTTTGGTGCGCACGACTACACCAACGTCCAGCACACCAACCAGTCGCTGTTCGCAGGCTCGGGGGATGCTACCACCGGCACCGAGAACGTGCACTTTGTGGACTATGCCGAGGGTATCTACGTGGGGTACCGCTACTACGAGACCGCCGCGGCAGACGGCTTCATCGACTATGACTCCACGGTGCAGTACCCGTTTGGCTATGGCCTCTCGTACACGACCTTTGACGAAAAGCTCGCGGACCTCACGGACGACGGCACCACGATCACGATGACCGTCGACGTGACCAACACCGGTGACGTGGCGGGCAAGGACGTGGTCGAGGCTTACTACAGCGCCCCCTACACCCCGGGCGGCATCGAGAAGAGCTCCGTTGTTCTTGCGGGCTTCGACAAGACCAAGCTGCTTGAGCCCGGAGAGACCCAGACGCTCAAGATTAGCTGGACGCATGAGGACATGGCCAGCTACGACTACACGGGCGTCAAGGCCGCTGACGGTGCCTACGTGCTCGAGGCGGGCGACTATCAGGTGAGTCTGCGTCACAACTCCCACGACGTCATCGACACGCGCACGGTGACCGTCGACCGCGACTACATCTACGACGACGCCCACGACGGCCCCCGCTCGACGGACAACGTGGCGGCAACCAACCAGTTTGACGACGTGAGCAACGGCGATGGCGTCACGTACCTCTCGCGCGCAGACTGGGCGGGAACCTTCCCCACGATGGCACCTGCCGAGAAGGAGGCCTCTGCCGAGGTCAAGGACGCCCTGGACAACCCGGCGCCGCTCGACAACCCCGACGTCGAGGACGTGACCTACGGCGCCAGGAACGGCCTTACCCTGGCGGACATGACCGCCCTAGACTATGACGACCCCCAGTGGGACAAGCTTCTCGACCAGATGACGCTCGACGAGCAGAAGATGCTCGTCTCCAACGGTGGCTGGATGACCTTCTCGGCAAAGAGCGTGGGCAAGCCCGCAATCGTGGAGTGCGATGGCCCCAACGGCGTGAACAACATCATGGCCCGCTACAATGGCACGCAGCTCACCGGTCAGAGCGTGCTTGGCTACACCTGGAACACGGCGCTTGCGGAGCGCCTGGGGGAGCTGTTCGCGCAGGAGGCGACTGCCCTTAAGGTCGGCGGCCTGTATGCTCCGGGCGCCGACACGCACCGCTCGCCCTTCGGTGGTCGCAACTACGAGTACGTGAGCGAAGACGGCCTGCTCACCGGCAAGATTGTGGCGGCGGAGGTCCGTGGCATCCAGTCTCAGGGTGTGTACTGCTACGTCAAGCACTTTGCCCTGAACGATCAGGAGACTCACCGTTGCGACGCCGGTGGTCTTGTGACCTGGGCAAACGAGCAGTCCATGCGCGAGGTGTACCTGAGGCCGTTCGAGCTTGCCGTGAAGGAGGGCGGTGCCATGGCGATGATGAGCTCGTACAACCGGCTTGGCACTACGCCCACTGCCGAGAGCAGCGCTCTTCTCACCCAGGTGCTGAGGAACGAGTGGGGCTTCCGTGGATCAGTGGTGACCGACTGCGTGCTTGCCGCTGACACCTCGAACATCAACCGCGGCCTGCGAGCGGGGAACGACCTGTACCTCTCGTTCCTTCAGGACAAGTCGCTCACTAGTGACACGCTGGACACGGCTGCCGGGCACCAGGCGCTGCGCAATGCCTGCCACAACATCCTTTACACCGAGGCGAACTCCTCCGCTACATTCAAGGTGGGAATCACGGGGCAGAGCCCGATCATCACTGCGGTTGAGGTGGTTCTTGCGGCGGCGATCGCCCTGCTGGCCACGTACTTCGTGCGTCGCCACATGAAGATGAAGCGGTGGCGCGCTCAGCAGCAGTAGTACTGCCGAGAAGAACGAAGGACCCTGGCCCCGGCGGCGTCGCGTCGCCGGGGCTTTGCGTGGTGCGAGGTCCGTCTCGGCCTGCTGAACTCGTCGCCCCCCGCGCGGGCCGCCGCCCGCCGCGTGTACCGCCACCCCTGCCGCTCCCTCCAGGGAAACCTGCGGCTTAGTAGAAGTCGTGAGCTGGGTCTGCCGAGAAGAACCGCAGGTAGATGGTACGGTCCTTCTCTGTGCACTGCTATTAACCCGCAGGTTTGGTCGGGGGCGCCTCCGACGCGGCCCCAGTGCGCCTCCGACGCGGCCCCAGTGCGCCTCCGACGCGGCCCCAGTGCGCCTCCGACGCGGCCCCAGTGCGCCTCCGACGCGGCTGTGTTCCGTCAAGTAGATTTGAGCCGGCGGCGTCACTTTTTTCTGAGCCACTCGGGACCCCGGACGTTCCTCTGGACCACCGCTACGCCGCGTAGCCCAGCGCCGCGCGGTGTTCCCTCAGCGTCCTCCATCCTAGCGCCTTCTTGGGCTTGCCGCCCCTGTACCACTCGATGTAGGCGC
>Ga0256406_1005124_pt1 | contig 14274 bp, 7 predicted proteins | sample RumenRJG_03DNA_FD_185986 | JGI IMG/M metagenome (GOLD analysis project Ga0256406, IMG submission 185986) | Bovine rumen microbial communities from Lethbridge, Alberta, Canada - RJG_03 | ecosystem: Host-associated > Mammals > Digestive system > Stomach > Rumen | place: Canada: Alberta | collected...
TGCAAGCAATGAGAATGCCGCATAACCCATAGTCGTGCCGACTTTGATATGGTCGCCACAGTCGTGCCAACCTCCAGTCAGGTCGTAATTGCCATTACCGCCGCCATTCACCTTGCCCTGACCATCTTTCATATGGCAATATTTTTTTGAGACTTCATTGTTCTCATGAAGCATCCAGTTGTGAGTGTCGCCACATCGCTGACCACCGAAAAACTTCAATCCCATGTTGATTGCCTCTCTATAATCTGAAGCCTGATATCCATATGAATAAGATGAGAAATCGTAAGCAAAAGATGTTGCCGACAATGCTGTTAGAAGCGAAAGTGTAAATAATTTCTTCATACGCATTTATGTTATTAAAGGGGAACTCTATGAATTCCCCGATTATTACTTAGTAGCCTCGCCGGGAATCGAACCCGGATCTAAAGTTTAGGAAACTCGTATTCTATCCGTTGAACTACGAAGCCATCGCTAAATTAGCAACGCAAAGTTAATATTTTTTATCGCACCACCAAAACAAATATGTGTTTTGTAAAGGCAATGATTACATCCAATCATTCCTAAAATAGCGAAAATAAACGAAGATACAATTTATTGATAAAATAACGTGAGTCCGAATTGTAATCTGCCAACCATTTTCCACGTCCTTATTGAGTTTTCATCTCTTTCCCTCATAAAAAGGCATAGCCTTTCTCTGTAACCTTTGTGCCTCTGTGGTTTTATTAAATTTGTGCTCGCCTACGGCTCGCACGTGTGGAGGAGTTAGGACGTTCCGTCCTTAACAATCCTCATTTATGACACTTCAATTATCATTTTCTTCTATTTTTATTTCGTCTCGAATTGACATTAAAATAAAAATGGGGAGCATCTCCATTTATTTTGATGCTCCCCCATAAATAAATTTTATTGTCTTATTTAGTGATTACAGGACGAACAACCATTCCGTCATGACGGCCCTGATACATGATTGTAAATCCTTCTGATGTGAACTTAGTCAAATATGCTGTGCCATTATCTTTCTGATTCAAATCAGACGACCAGTAATATCCACTATAACTTGCACTCAAACCGTATCTTGAACGGTATCCTGAAGACGGAAGGAAAATGATATTTCCATTTGTCTTTGAGACTCCTACTCTTCCTGAGATTCCTGTATTATTGACATTTTCTACGTATGTCCAAGTACAGCCATCTATCAATTCCTTCTGATCTGCTGAAGATGGAGTGCGCCATTCTGAACCTATATTCTGTGTCGCGGCGTCGTCCTCTGGCAAAAGTACAGTATTATTATCGACTGTTCCCCAATTAGTGAGAGTAACATATTTTTTCTGACTATACAATCCGCCCCACTTATACTGCGACCAACTGTAGCAATCCGACAATGTTGTATCGTCTGGAACGGTTTCTGCCCATGAGAAATGTGTACCTATTTCCTCTGGTTTTGTTGCACCCACATTACAAGTAGCCCACTTTGTTCCGCTTGGCAATCCTAAGTCGACGTAGGTGTTTCCACCGATAGAGTCTGTGACAGTAACTTCCAGAATATATGGCTTTATTTCTATCTTTTCTTCGGCATTCGTAACAGGACGTATCATCATTCCGTCGTGACGGCCCTGATACATGATTGTGAATCCTTCTGAAGTGAACTTTGCCAAGTATGCTGTACCATTATCCTCCTGATTCAAATCAGACGACCAATAATATCCATTAGATTTTGCGCCCCAACCATATTTTGCACGATATCCTGAAGATGGAAGGAAGATGATATTTCCATTTGCTTTTGACATACCTACCATTCCAGAAACGCCTGTATTATTGACATTCTCAACATACGTCCAGATACATCCGTCTATCAACTCTTTCTGCTCTGCCGACGATGGTGTACGCCATTCTGAACTGAAATTCTGAGTTGCGGCATCGTCTTCTGGAAGTAATTCTGTGATATTATCAACTGTACCCCAATTTGCGAGAGTCACATATTTTTTCTGGCTATGATAGCCACCCCACTTATATTGCGACCAGCTATAGCAATCCGACAATGTTGTGTCATCTGGTGTGATTTCCGCCCAAGAGAAATGAGTGCCAATACCTTCAGGCTTATCTGCACCGACATTATATGTAGCCCACTTTGTGCCACTTGGCAATCCTAAGTCGACGTAGGTATTTTCGCCTACAGTACCACTTACAGTGACATGCAGAACATAAGATTCTATATCTTTTGCATTCGACACAGGACGTACAACCATTCCGTCGTGACGGCCCTGATACATGATAGTAAAGCCTTCTGATGAAAATTTAGTCAAATATGCTGTGCCATTATCCTCCTGATTTAAGTCAGATGACCAGTAATATCCACAATAGCTTGCACTCAAACCGTATTTTGAACGATATCCTGAAGATGGAAGGAATATGGTGTTTCCATTTTTCTTTGACACTCCATATTCTCCTGAAACTCCTGTGTTGTTGAAATTTTCGACGTGTGTCCATGTACAGCCATCTATCAATTCCTTCTGTTCAGCTGAAGATGGAGTGCGCCACTCCGAACTGAAATTCACTGTTGCAGCGTCATCTTCTGGAAGCAGTACAGTGATACTATCCACTGTGCCCCATTCCTCAATAGTCACATATTTTTTCTGTGAATAATAGCCACCCCACTTATATTGCGACCAGCTATAGCAATCCGACAATGTTATATCATCGGGAGTGGTTTCTGCCCAAGAAAAATAGGTGCCGATACCCTCAGGCTTTTTTGCACCCACATTATATGTAGCCCACTTTGTTCCGCTTGGCAATCCTAAATCGACGTATGTGTCCTTGCCGATTGTTCCACTGACAGTGACTTGCAAAAGTTCAGTCTCTTGAGTATCTTCCTCAAAATTCACTTCTGTCACATGCTTTACATCGTAACGTACAACTTTGCCATCATCTGTTTTTACTTGCATATAAGTCACAGCATTCACAATAAATGCAAACGATGCGATCATTGATGTCGATAACAGTAATAATTTTTTCATATATTCTATTTTTATTGAGTACCTACATAAAATATATTGCTATACGAAATTTCTATTTAAGTCATTCAAATATAGATTTTTCACACAACAAGCACAAAATTATAACAAAACATTAATTTGTCAAAAAACAATATTAAACTTTTTTATCATCCATAATTATGTTCTTTATACCATACTTGTCTATCTTGAATTCTCTCCTCTTTTTTTCATAAAAAGCAGCACTTCTCTTTGAACTTAGTGTCTCTGTGTTTTTATTAAATTTATGTGCTCGCCTACAGCTCGCACTTGGGGGAGAGGGAAATTCTTAATTTTTCACTCTTCATTCTTAATCCAATAAAAAAGGGCGACGGAATTCCGTCGCCCAATAAAATCATTTTTCTTTTCTTACTGCATGATAGCAATAGTGCGAGAGTACACTCCGATCTGCTGCTTGCCATCAGCTTTGATGTTTGGCATCTTCAAGAACTTGTTCACTTGACGAAGATCGTAAGGAACCTCTGAAGCCACCAACACAAGATTGTCCGTGCCAAGAGGATAAGTCAACTCGATTGGATAATCCTCAAGGTCGATGACACAATTCGCAGGGATCAACAAGTGAGACAATGTCTGAGCATCGTCGATAGGCAAACATTCTGCCATCTCTCCGTTAGACGCAACGTCGATCACATTCACATAAAGAATCTTCGAGCTGTTGTTCTTCACTCTGAAATAGACCTCTCTACCTGCCTTTGCAGCGACAACGATCTCTCCTGTCTTTGGATCCACAAGATCAAACGACACTCCGAAATCACTCTTTTCGTTGCTGACATTAAACTGTGCCTCACTGTTCTTCTTTGCCAAAATCGACTTTGCGATGTCGCTCTCAATGATGTCGCCACGATATGTACATCCAGCTGCGGAATGGCTGATATTGTCTGTGCCATTTCCGTTGAACAAAGACTTCACCGCATGAGCTACAAACTGAGTGGATGCAGACGATGCACAACCCTGCTCTTTGATAATTGTGCCGACAGACTTACCGTCGACAGCTCCTGTAGCGTATATTTTCTGTGCCGACTTGTCGATGATAGATAAGCTTGCGCCATCTTTCACACGTACAACATCAGACTCCTGAAGCTCAGCACGCTTTGTAAGCGTCTGCCATGCATTTCCTGCCTTTCTCTCAACACTTCCCGTCACCGAGTAGACGAAAAGATTTCCTGCGTATGTTGCCACTGCCATAATAAGCATGCTGGCAACTGATAACATTCTCTTCATAACTTTGTCCTCCTATTCGTTGATTAGTTTCTTTTTGGGAACAATATATAGTTTCCTTGTTTATTCTCAAATATAGGCATCTGCTTGCCGTTTGTAGAAGTACGTACCTGCTGACGGATATACTTCTCCAAACCATCGATAGTGATGTTTCCTTCCTCGTCTACAGCCTTACCGTTGATACCTTCAATCAAAGCCTTCGTGAAGATTCCGTTCTTCCACTCTTCACTCTCGTTAGACTTCTGGCTCGCTGTGCTTGAGTAGAAACCGATGATGCCTGGATCAGCAAGTGAGAATGGCTCTGCCACAGACTTCTGACCGTACATTGCTCCTGAGTGGCAAGCATCCATAAAGATGATGATCTTACATCTCTTGTCCTTCAAACGTTTTGTCGCACTTCTGATGACATCAAAGTTAACGGCTGTTGAGAACAAGTCCTCACTCTCCGCATTAGCCGACAAGAAATATGTTTCATCGCCCTCCTTAGCTCCATGTCCGGAGAAGTATAGCAGAATCACGTCGCCCTGCTCTACCTTGTTCACAAGCTGAGAAAGTTGCTTCTTGATTGTGCGGTCATTTGCGTTCTTGTCTGTGACGAGTGCTGCAGTAGCCAAATTCTTGTAATAAGTCAAATTGCTGTTCTGCACCGCGCTCAAGAAATCAGCCGCATCCTTCGACGCATGCTGAAGTTTCAAATCAGCCTGGTCATAATCACTCACACCAATTGAGACAACATGCAATGCTGGTTTGTTAGAGTCAGCCTTATAATACAATCTTACTACAGCAGGATCACTGCTCAATCCCTTGCTGTCTTTTGCGATCAACTGCACTCTGCAGACATCCTCCTTACGTGGAAGAGTAAGAGTGATCTGGTCCGACAACTGCTTCACACCCTTTGTAGTAGGCTGAAGTTCACCATTGATATAAGCCGCGATAGTTGGTTTGCTACCATCAGCTGTCTTTGCCTGATATACGAATGTCATCTCCGGATTAGTGTACTGGGCTCCATCCTTAGGAGAGACGATGGTGATTGTAGGTGCACCTGCAGCCACCGGAGTTGATGGTTTCTGCGGATTCACTGCTGGTGTTGATGGTGTGGACGGTGTTGCTGGAGCACTTGCGAACAATGAGTTCTTGAATTTTCCATCGTCAATGTTGTGTGCCTCCGACGGACGTGTTCCTGCCTTCGGATTCTTCAACTGCCATGCGAAACCAGCCTTCTTAGCCTCAGCTGCGGTGCCATAGGCCGGCTGTACGATCCATTTTTCACCACGGTCCAAACAACCCCATTTTCCGCCACGCTTAACAACAGCGAAATTGCGGTCGGGAGTGAACAAACAAGTCTTATCGTAATCATCAAGGAATGGCTTAACGATCCAGTTTCCCAGATAATTCGCAAATCCTTTCTTTCTTGTCTGAGAATCCATAGCCTCGTATGCAGTCTGACCAAGAGGAGCATACTCACCCCACTCTTTAGCAGCCTGAAGAATAGACTCCTTAGTTGTCATGACTGGCTTGATGATGTATTTCGCGTCGCCGTCAATAGCTCCCCAAAGACCTTTATGTTTTACAATAGCATACTCTGAAGCTCCAGACAATGTGTATTTATCATCGATCTCATCAAACACTGGAGAGATCACCCAATCACCATAGTAGTTGGCATAACCGAATTTGCCATTACCGTCGGCAGCATCATAAATATAATCCTCAATACGAGCCTTTCTCCACTGAGCGTGAGCCGCCTTGAATGCGATGCTCTTATTCTTGAACACCATCTTTGCGATGACTTCTCCCTCAGAGTTGATAACTCCCCAATACTTACCCTGACGAACCACTGCGTAATCCTTAGTTCCCACAAATGAATGGGCTGGATCGACCTCGTCATAGACATGCTTGATCACAGTACGAAGTGTCTTGGGATCCTGGAATCCCCACTTGTTTGTCGTGTTGTTTTTCACTGCTTTAAGTGCCGCGAATGTAGGCAAACAAAGCAGCAATGTCAAAATTGCTAAACCTATTCGTTTCATATTATATTTCATCTCTATATCAATTTTATATTTTTCTCAAATCAACGTAATACAAGTGCGAAGAGGCAAAACCGAATTCGAATATTGGCATTCGCACATCCATTAATTCATCAAGTAGACGAAGCTACAGGCTCAACCATTTCCATTTTTTTGCCAGCCACTGGTAAGGGGCAAGGGATTCAAACCACAGCCAAAGCTCACTGCTGAATCCACCCAATCCCACACCGATCATAGCGTAGGTATAGTTGAGATTATATCTGAAATTGATGAATGTCAGACCTCCAAGCAGCATCATTCCAAGAAGGAATCCCAGCTGGGTGAAGTTGATGATCATACCATTTGTTTTCTCGTAAGCCTCATAAGCCCAGCAACAGAAATAGTTGAAAGCAAGTGTAATCAACAGACCCCAGATTATCGCCCACTCGGTGCTCATATTCGTGATGAGACGGTGCTCTTTCGTAGCGGTGGCGATACTGTAGGCATGGATCAACGTTCCGTTTATACGACGCATACCATAAAGCTCGGTAGCGATAGTGTGGTAGTCTCGCAAATCGTCGATGTCACCCACAAGGATGATTCGATCATTCACGTCGAAACTGTCAAGGAAAAGCTCCATATCCAGAATCTTACGCATATCATACACGTCGACCTGCATCTTCTTATAATTAATCAACTCCTCATCATTTCCACGCTCCTGAAGCATCTTGTATTTGTCAGGATAGCCAAGACGAAGGATCTCTCCGACGAAAGAAGGAAGAGTCAGTGAGTATCCATTTTCTCCTCCAGTGGTGATTGTCACCGAGTCTGGACTGAAATGGCGGACAATTCCGTCTTCAATATTCACGCTGGCATTATAACATACATCGTGGTAGAAAGATTGTTCGACAGCCAACGAGTCGCCCATTTTCACAATACGTTGCGCAGAAACGAAATTTGGGATTCTTGCAATGACGTTGCGGAGGCTGTCGTTCTCAATAGAATCCGACGAAATATTGTGGCTGAATATACAATCCATCGCCACGACTCTAGGACCGAACTTCGCAATATAATCAAGACCTTCGGCGATTTCCAATCTTGAATGGACTCCAGACATGTTGACAAAAGCGACATCCTGACAATAATCCAAATCACCCTCTTTTAAGTTCTCCGTATATAAATAATTGTCTGTAAATGCGATAGCATCCAAAGCACGAGCAATCGGATTCAAAAAAGCCCACGAAAAAGTGAGAACAGCGACCAACACGCACACACCAATTGTCACCAATAGGGTGCCCACGCTCTGTCTCATGTAGCGGCAAAATTTCACCATTTTATCACTCATACGTTTCAAATATTCGTAAGAAAAACTAAATTTCCCGCAATTTAATAAAAATATTCGCAAAGCAATAAAGTTGACGCAATTTTTCTAAATAATTATGCGATACAATTATTAGAACACATCTCTTGCAGTTGCACAGCAAGTTGTGCGACTTCCTTCTCAGACAATAGCATAACACGCCTTTTGTCTCTTCCCCGACAGTCGCATAACAAGTTATGCGACAATCGGATACGGTTGAAGTCTTCAATGTGTTTCCCTCGGGGACAAGAAGTCAAACTTCAACCGTTCCTGAAGGGAACACATAACCTCAAGTTATCTACAAACCGATTGTTTTTTGCAAAGCAAAACACTGTCGGTTTAAACAAAGTCAATGTCGGAGTTTTCTTTTACCAAATGAACACAGTCATAACCTTTCAAAAATAATTATAAATGGGAAGATATCATCTAATAGGATTTGCTCTAAATCACGTTAATGAGATTCCCAAAATTTATCACAATCAGATTTATATATTGAAAACTCTACTTTGGGATCGTAAATGAACTTTTTACTATCACAAGGAAAGCACTGAATCTTATCTCCCATATCATAACAGAAAGCATTTTTCTCTACATCATAAAAAAAATAGTCACTATAATAAATTCTACCCAATAAATAAACACATTTGTTTTTTTTCAAATCTATTATAATAGGAACGCTTTTCCCATACAGTTTTTTATTAGCCAAAAGATATTTTCCATCACAAGAAACCATCAACAACTCAGAATCCTTCGCTATTATACGATCAACCCCGTCTCCATCAATACAATGAATATCCATCGTCTCATATTCATTTCTTTCATCATCATAAAAATAATTCATACGTTTTGAGTAATAAAGTAGTGTTCCAAAGGCAATCGCATTTAGACTACTCTTTATCTCCATCTTCTTCATTGGCATGCCCAAATCAGCAAAATATAAAATCGGATCAATATTACCATAATCATGCCACGGATTATAAAATTTTTTAATATACACAGACCTTCCTCCATTAAAAAATCCTGCTTTATAACTATTCTCTTCATGCGAAATATTGGAAGTATACTCAAACAATACATTCTCACCATTTAAACAAATAAATTTTACGCTATCATCTCTTTCACAATATGCCTTCCAGATAATCTTATCATTTAAGATTTCCTCTAACTCAACATATTCAAACTTACCCAAATTTGGAACTATCACATTAAATTGAAAATAGTTGTCACTTCTCCTTATGTAATATTTTTTTTCTTTTCTACAATAAAAAACAAGACTATCTTCCTTATATCCAACACATTCCATAGGACATGTAATCTTAGGATTCTTTTCTATAGAATAAGATTCAGGGACAGAAAATTTTTGTGCATTCAAATTAGAAACGACAAACACAAAAAATACCAATAAGCAATACACATGCTTCATATAATTATTCATTTTGCTTCAATAGAAAATCTCCCCCAATAATTATTTAGCCCTTATGACTGGTTTTCCATCGTCACCAATACCACCCCAACGATTTTCAAGCATTGCTGTAACCATTTCTTTACGTAAACAGAATGACTTTCCATTAACAGGATTCAGACAGACTCCATCGAAAGCTGTCATTAGTGAAGCCAATTCACGCAAATTAGTGAATTTTCTTTGCGAATAGTTAGATGCCAATTCCGACTGGTTCATTGTATTCATATCTGAAAACGCTATAATCAGTTTCATACCTTGAGTCTCCAGCGGTTGGAATTTTATAGAATACTCGCCATTTTTCTGTTCCACATTGCACGGCATATACAAAATTACATTTTTAAGATACTGACAATTGCCCTCTGTGATTGCCTCAAAAAGTTTGAATTCTTGCATTTTCACAGCGACATCTAAAGGAAGACCAGGAGTAAATCTATCCAAATTTGCAGGCTCGTCGCATTTCGTCATCACATCTTCCATATCATAACCATCCCATTTCATTTTCAAACTGGCATTTTCCACTCTGACATGACAAGCAGGTATTTGGTTTGATGTGCTTTGCATACATTCCAGCCCTTTATTGACAATAACTTCTCCAACGGTATATTCCAATACAGAAATTCCGTTCCTTTCTATTTCTGATCTTTCCAGCTGAGATTTCACTTCTGGAGAACAGTCAGAATCATCAAACATGAATTTAGAAGTTTCATAACGTGGTGTCAGATTCTTAAACACTAAAACATCATCATTCAATTCATAATCACCTACTAATGTGACAATTACTTGATATCTTTCTTTTCCTCCGTCCTGTCTTACTACTACCTTTGTTGTGTCAAATTGGCGGAACACTTTTCCATCACGCTCCAATGTGAGTATATCCGAACATTCAGCGAATGAATTTGCATTGATTCTTCCATCGCGACGGGCAAGCCAAGAACCGATTATTGTTTCTTTCATATTTTTTGATTTGGGAATAATAAAAGGAGACGCAATTACTCACGTCTCCCACATTCAATCTTTTCTAATCTCCTTATTTATATGCATTTACAATCTGAGAGATCAACGAAACAAGCGGTGCGTTCCAGTTGAGTGCGATCTCATTTGTCGAGTAGCTGCACGACATGTCAAGATATGCTTTTGCAGGATACTTCACTGTAGGATATGAGCTGTTGCCACAGTCAGAAGTCTGGTCGAGCGACGGACCACCTACCAAATAACCTGGGATAGGAGTGTTTATACCGTCTGCCACGCTTCTTCGGTCGTGGATATTAACCGGAGATTTTGATCCAAATCCAGTGACGAAGCAATATCCTGTTGCATTTGCTCCAAGAATATAGTCGAGACAATATTGTGCCGCCGACAGATATTTTTCTGAATTCAATCTCTTGCATGCCATCGCAAGCACCATGCCTGAGTTTGCAACCTGTCCGTTTGATCCCCAGAAATACTCTCTCATTGGCACACGACCAACGCTTTCATTGTAGATGGAATAAAGGTCGTCCGCAAGCTCTTTGAATTTCTTTTCCACCAACTTGATATCCACCTTCTCCTGCAATGCATTCTCATTGTGCATCAAAGAAATCAGTCCGAGAGTGCTCACGTCGCCCCAGAACGGAACCGTGAAATACTGAGAGAATTTAAGTATAGATGCATACTTTGCGTCGCCAGTGGAGATCAAAAGCTCTGAAGCCGCCCAGAACTGTTCGTCCTTCATTTCACTTGATGCGTAAGATCCAGTGTTACAATCAGAAGGATTCTGGAACATCACATAATGGCGCTGAGAAGCTGCCCAGTCGTAGGCTTTCTTTGCAGCAGCCAAAGCTTTATCTGAGAAATCAGGATAATCTGTATTGCCTTTGTAGACACGGGCAGCCAATGCCATAGTCGCCGCAAAATCATACGCGCAATCAGCAGTCTTACCGATCAAGAATCTTTCCTTTCTATCATCGGCAGGCATGATCATATCTGGAAATTGAAGAGTCGTGACCTTGTTGTAGACGCTACCGTCAGCCTCATCCTGCATTAAAAGCATCCATTTCAACTCATACATACATTCGTCGAGGATATCTGCTGTATGGTTGCCGCTCTCCGGAATATTCAAATCAAAATTGTCGAAATATTTTGGATTCAACTGATATGCTGTAAGCAATGTGTGAAGAGTGATTGCCGCGTTCACTGTGTATTTTCCGTAATCACCCGCGTCGTACCATCCACCCTGAGCGTTGCGATGCACTTTTGTGCCTTTTGCATTTGTATAGATAGTGACCTTGTCGTCTGGATGTCCCGCCTTACGTGAATAATCGATTCCCTTGAATTTAGCGAATTTGCTTTCAATCGGAGTACTGCAACGCCAGAAGTAGAATCCTTTTATCGTCTGACTCAACAACTCATCATAAACATGCCCGTCTTTCTGCACTTTGAACGGCTCTGATTCCTTTGTTCCGATTTTCAACTTATACTCTCCAGGAATAGAAAATTTTGTGAAATCAGCCCAAGTGACATTATCTCCCGACGCTCTCCACGATTTTGCCTTTGGAAGTGAATCTTTATAAACTACAGTGCCACTTTTGGCGTCAACAATAGAATATTCGGAAACTGATGAATTACAGATCATCGCCTGTTTTACCGCCTGTGATGGATAACCAACCTGGTTTGCTTGTAACGCTATATCTGCTGCCATTGTCGACATTGGCAATGCCAATGAAGCAAGAAATATACCTTTTTTCAATCTCATAATATAATCCATAATAAAAAACCCTACTATATGGTTCACACATTCATCTGCACAATATGGGGAACCACTTTACCAATTCATGCACCTACAAAATAAAATTATCCTCGACAACATTCAAAATAAAAACAAGAAAAAATTATTTATTTCAATCATTTTTGCCAAATACGATATTATCCAACATATTTTTAGTCCGACAATTCCGTCTCTGAATTAAAATGGCATGGATTTTGCGACAAAAAAGAGGAATGTCAAGAGCGAATCAATCATCGTCGCACCTCTATTTTTAGCTTTTCATGTCCATTAGTCGATGATTTTCACTAATTTTGCAAAATGTTTCAACCACATATAATTCAATCAATGATGAGAAATAGGATTTGGAGCATCTTTGCTCTGTTATTTACAATATCAGCCCAGGCTTTTGCCGTGCTTAACGAGCAAAACTTAGACATGACCGTTAGCGTGCTGAAAGCAGAACTGGAAAAGACATATACGGAAGAGACTCAGATGATGGAGAGATACGACAGTATCAACGTCAAACAGCACAAAGAAGCATTGAAAACAATCCAAGAGAGTGAAAAAATAGCCTTGATGCTTTACAGCCAAAAACAAGACTATATTTTCGATATGGCATATGCATGTCATGAGGCGACCACACAATATCATAATTTCAAGAAGAAAAGAATGCCGTTCGACATCAGCATCAAAAAACTTGACAATGAAATCAAACGCTACACTCTCTTGATCGAGTCGTTGGAAAGCATTTCCCCAAGAAAGAGAAAATTCAACATTGACAGTCTTAGACTAGCCAAGATGAAAGAAGATTCTATCAAGAAAGCTGTTGAGCTGGCCACTGCGGCATACGAGGCACAAAAATATGGCAAACCGCAAATCGACTCGACATCTAAGGGTGTGGGAATCAACATCTTTGGCAAACAACTTGGCGGAGACACTTCGTCGACATCCGCAGAGGAAATAAAGAAAGCCATGGAGGCCAAGCAAGACAGTTTTATGCTGGAAAAGGCAAGAGAAATAGCCAAAGAGGTGACAGACTCCACTAACAACACAACCGACACATTCAAGCTTCCTTCCATACCTAAATCCGCAAGAAGATTGTTGATGACTGAACTAAAAGACTTCAGGCTGTCGGAAGCCAGCCAAATAGAAAGAGACTCATGTGTGGCTTTATCTAAAAAAATCCTTGCCAACCTGATATCAGTGAGAGACCATATTATCAAAGACAAAAAGCTGTACGAGCACGTCGAGTCTCGCCTAAAAACTGTCAACGACTATGCCCTTGGAAGATACGAAGCTATACAGCAGAGTATTTTCACCAATGGAGGGAACAACTATCTTTCTGTGATTCGCAACTTTTCCATGCACTACAACAATGCATGCCATGACATAAAAGACAAATATACCAGCAACAATTCTGAAGACTCAGATTGGAGGGGGACAACAATTTTCGGTCTTGTGCTGACTGTGTTTGGAATCATACTGTTAGCGGCAGGAATCGCTATCTTCTTTCTTAAACAATATGGCAAGCGAAAACAACTGAAGAGTGAATTCATACCATATTACGCAATTTCTCTGACATGTTTTCTCTTCACAATACTGTGCACACTGCCTCAGATATTCGCGAGTCAGAATTTTCTGTCAATGGCATGTTCACGATTGATAGAATACGTGCTTTTGATTGCAGCCATCACACTTTCTCTTGTATACCGCACAAAAGGGCATCAGATAAAGAGTGCTTTCTCTTGCTACTTCCCTATTTTGATGATGGGTCTTGTGATAATTATATTCCGCATATTGTTTGTACCTAACAACCTCGTCGTGATTCTTTTCCCTCCGATGCTTATTCTATTCACAATATGGGGATTCCGTTCGGTGCAGAAACATCATGCGAACATTCCCAAATACGACGAGATATATGCTTGGATATCTCTTACAATCATGACTGTCGCCTGCGTCATGGCATGGCTCGGCTATGCGCTTCTGGCTGTAGAAGTATTCATCTGGTGGCTCGTGCAGCTCACATGCGTTCAGGCTCTGACATTCGCGTCGGAATACATGAAAGCGTTCGAGAAAGACAAGGTGGCCAAACATATCCTTAAGAAAAATGGTATCGACGAGTCGTCAATGTCGAAGGAGGCATACAATGACATTCTCAACAAAAAGATAATCGAGTTGCAGAACAATCAAGGCGACAACATCACATATACATGGTTCCTGGATCTTGTCACCATGTGTATAATCCCAGTGTCGGCAGTGCTTTCCTTCCTTCTATGCATCTATATCGCCACTGATATCTTCGACCTCACCGCCATGTGTAAAGACATCTTCTTCACCAACTTCCTCGACATAGAGGATTTGTGTCAGCTGTCTCTGTTCAAACTCGTTGTAGTGTTGGAATTCTATTTTATCTTCCGATTCATTTCATATCTTTTCCA
>Ga0256406_1005125_pt1 | contig 14271 bp, 15 predicted proteins | sample RumenRJG_03DNA_FD_185986 | JGI IMG/M metagenome (GOLD analysis project Ga0256406, IMG submission 185986) | Bovine rumen microbial communities from Lethbridge, Alberta, Canada - RJG_03 | ecosystem: Host-associated > Mammals > Digestive system > Stomach > Rumen | place: Canada: Alberta | collected...
AAAATCATAATTGCAGTAATGGTGATATTGCTAGTGTGCTCATGCTCTAGATTGGGGATGTATAAAGAGAATGACTTTGGTTATATGATGAATGACTTTTATAATTGTCATTTCAGATATCCTAACAGTTCAGAGGATTATTGTAACATGTTTTTCAAGGATGATAGCTTGAATGATTTTGTTTTTGCCCGTTTGATGGCAGACACTTCAGAGGTGCATATTGAATCGTATGAGGAGTACAATGCTTTTATGGATTCCACTTACGATGTTCATATTCGTTTGGGGGATTATGGTATGCCCCACTATTTTTCTTGGCCACACATGTATAAAAACATGTCTGATGACGATTTCAAATGTACGAAGAATAAAGTTATTTATTATAATAAAGAGGATGCTACAAAGTATTATGCCTACACGGTCATGCATATTGTACGTAAATGGCTTGATGGTAAGAAAAAATGGAAGCAATTTGGTATTCAGGAAAAACAGCTTATCATGAATTACAGAGTTGTGAAAACATGTGTGAATGATTCCATGAGGTTGCAATTGCCTGATTCTATTTTCGATTACCCCAAGGCCTATCACGATGTATTCTCTATACTTGATCGTCATGTCAGCCAAAGGATTCAAGAACAAAATGATGGGAAAATGAGGCATTATTTGATTCGTTATTATGGAGATGGGAAATTAGTGCCAGCAGAAGGCACACGCTCTTTGCCAGAAGAATTTGTTCATGACACATTAGCGATACACTATCTGGATTCGTGTATGAATATCGATTCAAGAATTAATTTTATCCAATTCTGCAAATGAACGCCGCGCAAAGCGTTCAATCTACATTCCGCTCAATCCGCTGATGGCATCAAGTTGAAGGCACGCCACATCACGGCAATTCCCCAGGGAACGGGCTCTTCCTCGTCAAGCACCAATTACATCATGTCAAAGGATTCTACAGACTATATCGGTGATTTCATCTATCACAACAACAGATTCTCCAGATACAACTGGGGGAACGGGTATATCGTCCCCGCTGGTTCATCCTCTGGCTATGCCTACCGTTTCTATATCAGGGATCATCAGGGGAACAACCGTCTGGTGACGACCAGCACAGGCACGGTCAAGCAGACCACGCACTATTATCCAGACGGTGTGACGCATGACAAGAGCACGGGACAGGGCGAGCAGGTGTACAAGTACAACGGCAAGGAACTAGACAGGATGCACGGGTTGGACTGGTATGACTACGGTGCCAGGGAGTATGACCCCACCACGGGAATGTTCACGAGCATGGACCCTCTTTGCGAGAAGTACTATCACATCAGCCCGTATGCATATTGTGCTGGCAATCCTGTGAGGTATGTGGATCCGGATGGAAGATACATAAGGGTAAGCGGTAGCGCAGATTTCAGGACATGGGTTTTGAGTACATTACAAATGCTCACCAATGATAGACTCACATTGAGTAAGAATGGCTATATCTCCATTGCCAGGAATGGAAGGGGGAAAGCCAATACTTCACAGGATTTGGCGGTTGGCACGGGACTCTTGAGGGAAGTGATTGGGAGTAGCCATACGGCTTTTGTCAGTCGGGGCGACAATAATGAAAAAGCACTACTAACGGGCGAACATTATGATGGCAACATGGGCAGAAATGTGTACACGAATGAGGGCGACAGATATAATGGGAAGGGGACAAATGTTAGAATTGCCCTTCAGCCTGGAGAAGTATCAGGAATGCTTGTATCTTATAATGAAAAAGGGAAAACAAGAGAAGAAGCATGTCCTGAATATCTTACAGCGGCTCATGAGTTTATACACGGGATTCATGATATGAAGGGGGAGAAGATTCCAAACGGATCCGTCTTGTACCATTATATTGATACGGAAGGTATACCACAACCCGCTCAGGCAAGTATGGAAGAATTGCAAACTGTGGGTATTGTGGGAGACTACAGGTACTCTGAAAATAAAATCCGAAGAGAGCATGGTTTGAGATTAAGAAGAAAGTATTAACTATAATTGTTTTTGAAATGAAATCGTTTTTGTATATAATTACTTTGGTGGTTTGTTCTTTTGTTTCATCTTGTTCTTCTAACGATTCTTCAACAAAGAAGGAAGATGTTGAGTTGTATAGGGTTTCTTGGGAGAATGTGTATGATTGTTATGATGAGCGGGAAGATACACTTTTGTATGGTTTGTCCTATATGTACAAAGTCATTCGTCGTTATTCTGATGGAAAACAATCTTTCTTGCTGGAATTACTAATTGAAGATCCTGATTTAATAACGGGGAATCCCTATGTCCGTTGTATATATTTGGATGTGGAGGAAATTTCCAAACTAAATGCGTTTCTTGATTCATGCCTTTCTGAACCGCAGAAAAGGAATGAAAGGTGGGAATTACGATTAAAATCTGATGCTACGTTATCTTATGATGAATATAATAAAACAATTGTTTTCTGGTGCAATCAAGGACATAAGGTCGGTTTACAGATTACGCCTCAACGCATGAAGGAAGTTCTTACCAAGGTGATGGAAGATGAGAATATACGAGATGATGAATGATTCAATGGTTTGTAAAAGAGTTTATAGTGCAGATGGCGTCAAGTTGAAGGCACGCCACATCACGGCAATTCCTCAGGGCACGGGCTCTTCCTCGTCAAGCACCAACTACATCATGTCGAAGGGGCGTGTGATTCCAGTGATGCCACACAAGGCATGAAGCTTATATCCGTAATAGTACATGTTCTGCGGTGTACAGTAGCTCCAAGAGGGTGCATGCTCTATGTTATCCTTTCCCCTCTGACACCTGTAGGCACGTGCATTCTGGCAGACCTTTACCGACTGGGAGTCAATACAGAAGACCGTCTCTCCTCCAGTTGTCGCCTTGGCTATGGTTTGACGGATATTCTCGCCAAGCATCATGGCTTTCATGCGGCGTTGGTTGTATTGCCGATGCGTAATCAGGTTTGGAATGACACCTGGGCATTCTGCATTCAATCGCTTGAAAAGATAATTCTCACTGTCAATACTCAGTGTCTCTGCTGTGAAGGAAAAAGCCACCACCTCCCAATTGGAGAATTTGGGTACGACACCGTGTCAAGGAACAATTCCCGTCTCATTTACTTGATTTCCTGTAAATTTCTTGCAGATTTCAAGAATTTTACCGAACTTTGTGACGAAGTTGTGCATATATATGATAATAGTACTTAGTTGCTTAGATACCACTAAGTTGATGGAAATCAACGATGTACACAACTTTATAAGCATAAAAAATCACGAATTTAATTCATCCAATAGGTCATAACGATGTTTTATTACGTAGAGAAATTTCAAATGCATGCGAATAATGCCAAATTGGTAACTATAAATGACACAATTGGCGGAGTGGAAGATTTGCTTCATCTGTTCAGTGTTGCTTTACGCTTTCCTTATCCAACCGTAACTAATTTCAATGCTTTCCGGGATGTTATGGGGGAGTTGGATTGGTTGCAGGAAAAAGAAGTCATAGTGTATCACGATGGTCTTCCATCGCTTGACGAGCATGAAATGGCATGCTATATTGATGTCTTGAATCTAATAGATGTTGAATGGGAGAAGTATGCCGAGAGAGCAAATCTTATAAGAAAGCATTGTGAGAATCGAGGGGAAACTATTCCCCCTGATTCTTGGATAAACCGACCTTCAAAGGTTTTCAATGTTTATTTCCGCTTAGAAGATGAATCTTTCATTGAAGGGATGATAAAAAAGTATTCCAAGAATTATCGCGAATGTATTCATTATGATGAAAGAGGAATAGAATACATCTAATAAACATTTTCCCTTGTAAATCTTCTTACCTATAATTTTTTTGGGGGTAGAATCCATGTTGTTTCACGTTTAATAAAAATGAAAAAAACATTAGTTGTACTTATTTTATGTAATTTAATGTTACTGTTAACAGCATGCCAACATGCTTATTGGACAGAAAAAGAAATACTATTTGGAAATCGAGCGAATGATACTATATTCGTTCTGGTTGGGTCAGGAAGACCATTCACTTCTGTGGAAGCGATGGAAAAATATGAACGGGGCTGGGCATCACAGATTCCACCTAGTGGACATTCTACGGAACACGTATTAGATGCAGAGGAAAGGATTGTGTATTGCGCGATTCTAAGAAAACAGACATTGGATAAATATTCCAAAGAGGAAATCGTAGAAAAAAACCTTGTGGAACTTTACTCATATAGTTATCAAGATTTGAAGAAAATGGACTTCAAGATAGTGTATAGTGGTGAGAATCCATCAGATAGTATTCATACGGTCTCTATGTAAACAAATCAAACAAAGGAGGCTGTTACATGTAATGTGATGTTGAGGAGAATCTCTTCTAAGAAGATGACTTTCACGACATCGCACACAAAACATTAAAGAACAATAAAAGAAAAAACATACAATCAACAGAATCAATATGAGTACATAAGATATTAGCAAAACATTTTGGCGTGTGAATAATCTCATGTATATTTTCTAACTTTGCAATGAATTTGTGTCAGGTGATGGCGATAGTATCTAATTGCGTGGTTCAATGACTGATAGTGTTTGAAGTAATCTCAACAATTTAAGCACAAATATTTTGCGAATTTAATTAAACTTACAAGTATAATACATTTATGCATAGAGAAGAATATGGTTTTGGATATCTATTCAGCGTTGGAATACCAAGTGCATGGGATTTATCTTGGTTCGGTCATAGAGATGAAATATACACAGGTAATGTTGCGAAACATCGTCACAGATGGTTTGAAAAACATGCTAACGAAAGAGCTGAAAAGCACTTCGACGGCTTGTATGACAAATGGGACTACATTAATTATCCCACGAAATAAGAGGTCAGTTCTTTTTTCTATTCAACAATAAAATTTAGTTTGGTATGAAAAGTTTGAAAACAATTTTAGCGGTTAGTGTAATATTCTTCTCTTGTATATTCTTTTCTTCTTGTCCAGAATCAGCGCCTTGTTATTGGAAATTTCAATTTGCCAATAATTCTATTGATACGATAGGAATTGCTGTCTTTGAACATAAGAGAACTTCTAAAGACAATAACTACATTTGTATACAAAAAGAAAATCCGATATTCCCGTATAGTACAATTTCATCTTGGTTATCTTATGATGATGGAGACGATACAACTGGATTTGGTGAATCTTGGGGTAATTATTTTGACAAGTCGAGAATTGATACTTTATGTATTATTGTATACAAAAATCCCTTAGATTATCATTGGGGTGAAGAATATGAAATGCATATGGATTCTAGAATTCTGAAAATTTACAAATATTATGAGGAGAATACAGATCTGAAGCACATGGTTTCACCTACTATCACCTATCCATAACTTGGTAGTTGCAGTCACTCGGAACTATGTCGAGTGCCTGTAACATAACTTTCAAACTAACAATTTGCAGAGAATATAATGAAGATTTATAAAGCAGAATCGCAATTCTCAAGTGTTTTATTGCGTACTAAAGATACAAATGTTTTTGAGTATACGTATTATACATGCCCCCAATGTAATTGTAAAGTGCGTTTTTCAGAACACGACTTTCACCGTTACGAATTAAACAGGATGACTAAATACAAAGGAGTTTTTTCTGATTCATTCGTGGAGAAAAATAATTCCTTCTTAGAATTTGAATGTCCTGGATGTAAAATAAAAACCAGAATCTATTTTGCAATTTATTATGGAGACAAGTTCCCAAATGTCAAGATAGGCTCAGTTATAACAGAATGAAAGAAATATACAAAAAATACCCTCTTCTAAGAAAATAAATAATATTTGTGCAATTTCAGCATTTTTTAGGGGAACACACATCCATATCCAGAAACGTCATTGGCTATTGACTTTCTACTAGAAACTAAAGATAACATGAAAGAACTATTAGAATTACGAATAAATTACAAATACGCCAACCTGCTTTTCAAAGAGAGTGATGGCGTTAATCTGGGCGACCCCATATTAGGGTATTCTGTCAAAGTGGTAAAGATAGATACAAGTTCGTCCATTGTTGATAAGATTGCCTCTGTCACCAAGCAGGTCTATGAACAATATGGGGAGTGTTTCTATTTCGGGTGGGCATATAAGCGCATTTATACCTCCAAGGAAATGCACGAAGCTAGATTGCTCAATATAATTATACGACAACAACTTGAATTTGGAGGAGAAGAATACGGAACAAAATATGACCAAGGACCTGCTTGCGATTTATGTGGTTCTGGATACAAACAATTATCTCCCTTGCGTCTTAAAAAGGGCTTTTCTCTTCGCAAGCGCGATGCTGTAATTACTCTTGCTAACGAAATAATTGTGTCAAAACGATTTGTAGAGGTGATGAAAGCGAATGACATTACCGGCATGACTTTCGGTCCGGTAGAAATCAAAAACCACATAAGTGAGGACTATTGTCAACTGATGATGGAGGGGCACAGTATAGATATTGCAGAACAAACAAGGTTCGGTGATGAGCCGTTTGATTTTGTGGAAAATAAGCGCGAGATTCTTCCGTGTCCAAACGGTGATCTTCAAGGATTGAATATTCTTTCTGAAGCATATGTGAAAAACTCCTCGGAGATATACAATCATGACTTTATCATCAGTAAACAGACTTACGGAATGCCAAATACAGGAGGGGCAGGAAGCCCGCTGTGGCGTCCCAGACCTCTATTACTCTGTTCTCCTAAATGGTATCAAATCGTTCAACAAAACAAACTGAAGGGCTTTAGTTTTGAAATAGCACATATTGTTGCGAATTAAAGAAAGACACTTCTTGTGTTTGCAATTTATTATGGAGACAAGTTCCCAAATGTCAAGGTAGGTTCAGTTATAGCAGAATGAAAGAAATACAATTGACACGTGACTACAACAAGGGCATCAGTTCCATCACGTATGACCAGTTCGGCAATCCTTTTAAGGTCACCTTTGGCAATAAAAGCAGCATTGAATACGTTTATAGTGCAGACGGCGTCAAATTGAAGGCACGTCACATCACGGCAATTCCTCAGGGAACGGGTTCTTCCTCGTCAAGCACCAACTACATCATGTCAAAGGATTCCACAGACTACATAGGTGAAAAATGCATTGTTTTTCACTCAAACACGAAACGGTGAAACGGATTGGAGGATATGACAAAAGCCAATACGAATAGCAAGAATTATTCTGTTCATTAACATGAATCGAAGCAACTCATGCCGATTCGTCGAATTCACGTTGATATGGTTCGCGTTGCTACCCGAAGCGTTAAGAAATAAAAAACTGAGAGGCCGAGAGGTCTTTTTTTCTGCGATAATTGCGATTTTGTCAACTAAAACCACTAAATTTGCATTTGATTTACGACATTTATTGTAAGGACATCATTTGTATCGATTCAGATGGCAACAAAGGATATTACATACAGGTCATATTCGATGGAGTATGGCACTTTCGTGGGACTGGTATGGGGAGGTGTGTTCCTCTCTTATGTAGAGGGAATCAGTTACAACAACGGGCTGCTGATGCTGCTGTGCTTTATGTTGTGTGGTGTGTCGCTGGTACTGCCGTTTGTATTGGGATGGCGTCTGAACAGGAAGATGGCGCTGGCAGGGGAAAGGCTGAATTATTTCCAAGGACTATTCTTCGCTTTTTCAATGTTCATGTATGCCTGTCTGCTGGACGGGCTGATTGTGTTTTCCTATTTCCAATTTCTGGATGACGGGCTGCTGATGGAGCAACTGAACGCCCTGCTGACACAGCCGGAAATGGCAAAGACGTATGAACAGATGGGCATGGAGGTACAGCATGCTCAGATGCTGGAGATTCTGGCAGAGGTGGATGGCCTGTCGGCATGGGAGAAAACGCTGGTGATTTTTAACAATAACTTTGTATTTAGCCTCGTCCTTTCGTTGGTTGTGGCTTGGGTTGCATCATGGAGCAGACCGCACGTTGGGCGAAATTCCAATTGAACAAACTACAAATTCTATAAAAACATCATGGACATTTCAGTTGTAGTGCCTCTATATAATGAGGATGAATCGATTGCGGAATTGCACGAGTGGATTAAACGTGTGATGGATGCAAACGGCTTCTCTTATGAGGTGATTTTTGTGAATGACGGTTCGACCGACCGCTCATGGGAAGTGATTGAGAAGTTGAGCCAGAAGTTCCCGGAAGTGCATGGTATCAAATTCCGCAGAAACTACGGAAAGAGCCCTGCCCTATTCCACGGTTTTGAACGGGCTGAGGGCGATGTGGTCATCACGATGGATGCGGATTTGCAAGACAGCCCCGACGAAATTCCCGAACTGTACAGAATGGTGAAGGAAGAGGGCTATGACCTCGTGAGCGGATTCAAGATGAATCGCAGGAAGGGGGATCCGTTGTCGAAGACGATTCCGACGAAGTTGTTTAACGCAACAACCCGTATGGTGAGCGGAATCCACAACCTGCATGACTTCAACTGCGGACTGAAGGCTTACAGAAAGGATGTGGTGAAACACATTGAGGTGTACGGTGAAATGCACCGCTTCATCCCCTACCTCGCTAAGAATGCGGGCTTCAGCAAAATCGGCGAGAAGCCTGTGCATCATCAAGCACGACAGCACGGAAAGAGTAAGTTCATGGGACTGAACCGTTTCGTGAATGGCTATCTGGACTTGATGAGCCTGTGGTTTATCAGCACCTTCGGCATGAAGCCCATGCACATCTTCGGTTTCATCGGCACCCTCATGTTCATCATCGGTTTCATCGCCATCGTCATTGTTGGCACCATCAAGGTGGTGGCTTTGTGCCAGCATGTGCCGCATGCCCTGGTTACAGACAGCCCTTACTTCTATATCTCACTGACAATGATGATTCTGGGCACGCAATTGTTTGTAGGCGGATTCCTCGGTGACCTCATCAGCAGGAACAGCCAGGAGAGAAACAAGTATCAAGTGGAGAAGGAGATTTAAAACTTTGAACATAGCATTGGATATTCGGTTGAGACATAAGATTTGTGCAGCCATGATGATGGGGACATCGGTCATGGCAATGCTGGTGGCAGGGTGTTACTCGAACAACTGTCCTGTGGAAAATATGGTGACGTGCAACTATGGTTTCTATGACTCAGAGGGCACACCCATCACCTACGGCGACACAATCACGGTAACGACCCTAATGCCAGGCTACAAGACGGTGTACACCTATCGGAAGTTGGGCAACGCAACCATAACGAAAGACGCCCCTGACACAGCACTGGTAAATCAGGGGTACACGGAGAGCGTGACCCAACAGCGCAGGGACACAGTGCTGCTGAACAAACTGTGCAACGCTTCAAGCATGAAAGTGCCAATGAGTTTCTTCCACGATCGGGACACGCTGATTCTCTCCTACAACATGATTACGCTGAAAGATACCATCAAGGTCGAGCACAAAAGCCACCCGAACGTAGAACTGCCTGAGTGTGGAACTTATCGTTTCCACACGCTCATGAATGTAACAACCACAGAGGCTGCTATCGATCACATCGAAATCAGTGAGCCGAAGGTGAACTACGAGGGGAACACGAACGTGAAAATCTACTTTAACGGAGTGATTGAGGATTGAAATGACAAATGATAAATGATTGAAGTCTCGCAAGTGCTCAACTTCTTTGGAGTTAAAGGAGTTGAGAGTTGAGAGTTGACAGTTGAAAGTTGACAGTTGACAGTTGAGAGTTGAGAGTTGAGGGCAACTTTTCATTCCTTCATTCTTTCATTCTTTCATTTTTAGACTATCGGCTTTTAACTCCTGAGCGGAGCGATAACTCCTATAACTCCTTTAACTCCAATAAACTAAAACATCCGAAACTTAAATATAAATAATAAATTGTTGAATTTGAGCATTCAGTTTAGACATATCGTCAGTGCAGTCATGATGGCAGGGGCATCGGTCATGGCCATGAGGGCACAAGAGCAGCAGACAGAGCCTGTGATGCCTGGCGAAAGACCGAAGCCTACAAAATATGTGGCGGTGGAGGAACAGAAAGAGCATCTGGTGTTCTTCCAAGGCTTTACATTGTCGGTGGACTGCTACGGTCCCGTTGCAATGATGGTGTCAGACTATGGCACATTGGAAGGTGCGCTCCGACTGAACCTGAAGAACACTTTCTTTCCCATCATTGAGGCGGGTGTGGGCAAATGCGACAAGGAGGATTTCAACACGAAGGTGTCTTATAAGGCAAGCGCCCCTTTCGCACGTGTCGGCATTGACATCAACATGCTGAAAGACAAGTTCCAGAGCAATCGCCTCTACCTTGGCGCACGCTACGGCATCTCAATGTTCAAGTATGACGTTGCCGGCCCAGCACAGACTGACCCCATTTGGGGAGGCAGCCAACCTTTCAGCGTGAAGGGTCTTGACTGCACCAGCCACTGGGCAGAACTGGTGTTTGGCGTAGAAGTGAAAATTTTCAGGAATTTCCATATGGGATGGGCTATACGCTACAAACGTGAAATCGCCTCGACAAAGAGCGACTACGCCAAGCCCAATTGCATACCAGGCTATGGCTACACGACAGACTCCTCATGTTGGGGCGGCACCTACAGCCTCATCTTCGACCTGAACTGGGGCTTGAAGAAGAGCCATAAACGAGGGGTGAACGCGGACATTCGAACCATAGAAAACGGACTACGGACTACGGACAACAGACAACAAACAACGGATTCAGCTCCCACACCGGAGAATTCGCAACCAACAACTATTCAAGAAAATGGAACAGAAGAAAGACAAGAAGAATAAAACATTTGACCCCTATGCTCCACATAAAATCAAATGGTGGGGATGGCCACTGCTTGCATTGCTCATTGCTGGCACCATCTATATTGTAATGACGCATGGAAAGGAAAACAAACAACCAGCAGTGACAATGGGTAAGGCATGGGCGAATACAGAAACACAACGCTGTGAAGGAAGTGTGTTCGGTACATTTTACCACATCACATATCAATATTCCACCCCTCTGCAGGAGGGCATTGACAAAGCCTTGCAAGAGGTGGACGTTTCTTTGTCACCGTTCAACAAGGAATCTGTGATCAGCGCCATCAACAACAACACGAGCATGGACACGAATGCGATGTTCGTGGAGGTTTTCAACTTGGCACAAAAGGTGTCGGGAGAAACAAACGGGGCTTTCGACATTACTGTGGCACCGTTGGTGAATCTGTGGGGCTTTGGATTCAAGAACATGGACAACGTGAGTCAGGAGAAAGTGGATAGTCTGCTACCATTTGTCGGCTACGAGAAGGTGAAACTCGTGGAGGGAAAGATTCAGAAGGAACACCCTGAGACAATGCTGGATTGCAGTGCCATCGCCAAGGGCTATGGCGTGGATGCCGTTGGCAAATACTTGGAAGGCCAAGGCATCGGCAACTACATGGTGGAGATAGGCGGAGAAGTGCGCGTGAGAGGCACGAACCCACGGGGTGAACTGTGGCATGTGGGCATCAGCAAACCCAACGATGACCCAGCCAGCACCAGCACCGACATTGAACAAGTCATCCAAATCACCCAACTTGCCATGGCCACATCGGGCAACTACCGCAACTACTACGAAAAGGACGGAAAGAAATATGCCCACACGATTGACCCCCACACGGGACATCCTGTACAACACAGCATCCTTTCTTCAACAGTGCTGGCTCAAGATTGTGCCACAGCCGATGCCTATGCTACAGCCTTCATGGTGTTGGGCATGGATGAGGCAAAGAAAGTGCTCGCCCGGCACCCCGAACTGATGGCATTCTTCATCTATTCGGACAAGGACGGAGAAATGAAGGAATGGATGACAGAAGGAATGGAAAAGATGATTATTGAGAATTGATGGAACTGACAATGTTTGAACGGCTACTCCAACTACCGCTGTTTCAGGGGCTGACAACCCGGGAGATAGCGGAAGTGATGGCGCATGTCAGACTGGACTTTGTCAACTACCATAGCGGTGATGAAATCGTGATGCAGGGAGAGCGGTGCCAGGGACTCATCTACATCATTCAAGGAGAAGTGGTGGCTGAATTCCGCGACACAGACAACCGCTTCTGCCTCACGGAGCATCTGCCCCACCTCAAGGTGATAGAACCCTACAACCTTTTCGGGATGTATCAAACATACTCCCGCTCCTACTCTTTTGCATCTTCTGGTCGCACATTGTCCATCGACAAGGCAATGGTGCTACGTTACCTGATGGCAAACGACATCATCAAAATCAACATGATGAACATTACCTGTAACAAGTACCAGCAAACCCAGCGACTCTTGTGCCTGTTTCCCGACGATACGGTGCAACAAAAAATCCTCAAATTCATCCTCGCCCACTCCATCAGCCGGAAGGGGACAAAAGAGGTACAAATCAAAATGACAGCACTCGCCCACATCATTCACGAAACCCGCCTGAACGTATCAATAGCCCTCAACCAACTACAGGAGCTGGGATTCCTCACCCTGCAAAGAGGCGGCTTTGTCATCAAGAACATACAACAAACAACCGATTTATTCACACCCTTCACTCCTCATAAATAACTTCAAAGAACTTCAGCAAACAAACCCACAACGATGAATCCATTCTACACACCCTACGAATACACACCCTTCGACACCATCAAGGAAACAGACTATGAGCCTGCCATCTTGAAAGGCATAGAAGAAGAAGACAAAGAGATAGACCAAATTGTCAATCAGCCAGAAGCCCCCACTTTCGAGAACACCATCGAGGCACTGGACCGCACCGGTGAACTGCTGGGCAAAGTGACCTCCGTGTTCTACAACCAACTCAGCGCAGAAACCTCTGACTATCTGGACGAACTGTCACAACGGATGTCGCCCATCCTCACCGAACATTCTAACAACATCACCCTCAACAAAAGACTTTTCAGACGAGTGAAAGCCGTGTATGAAAACCATGCCGCCAAAGATTTCAAAGACCTGGATGCAGAACAAAAGATGCTGCTCACCACGACCTATGAAGGATTCGTCCGCAAAGGAGCCAACCTGCCCGACGAGCAGCAGAAACGCTTGCGGGCACTGTCGGCAGAACTGAGCGTGCTCACACTCCAATTCTCACAAAACAAACTGAAAGACACCAACGACTTTCTGCTGCACATCACTAACGAAGAAGATTTGGAAGGGCTGCCAGAGAGCGCCATCAACCTCGCCAGGCAAACCGCCAAGGAACGAAACATGGAAGGATATGCGTTCACCCTCCAAGCACCATCATACATGCCCTTCCTCACCTACTCCGCCAAAAGAGAACTTAGAGAGAAAATGTATCTGGCATACCATACACTCTGCACCCATCCCAACGACAACAACAACACCGACATCGTCCGAAAAATCGTGAACCTACGCCGTGAGATGGCACAAATGCTGGGTTACGACACCTACGCTGACTATGCCCTCGCACACCGCATGGCAGAAAAGCCCCAAGCCGTGTACGACCTGCTCAACCAACTCATCGACGCATACATGCCTACAGCACAAGCAGAAGTCAAAGCTGTGGAGGACCTGTGCCATCAGACCCTCAACCTTCAACCCTTCATGCCCTGGGATTTCCCCTACTACGCCAACAAACTGAAAGAAAGCCGTTACAACCTCAACAGCGAAATGCTCCGCCCCTACTTTCAGTTAGCGAAAGTAAAGGAAGGAGTGTTCGGCTTGGCACACAGACTCTATGGCATCACCTTCAGAAGAAACCATGAAGTGCCAGTATATCACCCCGACGTGGAAGTGTACGACGTGATGGACAAGGACGACAGTCCGTTGGCCCTGCTATACGCCGATTTCCATCCGAGAACCTCGAAGAAGTCGGGAGCATGGATGACCTCCTATAAAGAACAATGGAAAGAGAAGAACGGGAAAAACTCACGTCCACAGGTCGCCATCGTCATGAACCTTTCAAAAGCGACAGACGAGCAACCAGCCCTGCTCACACTGGGCGAGGTGGAGACCTTCCTGCATGAGTTTGGGCATGCCCTTCACGGCATCTTCGCCAACACCACCTACCGTTCCCTTTCTGGTACAAATGTCTATTGGGATTTCGTGGAACTGCCCTCGCAGTTCATGGAAAACTTCAGCACGGAGAAAGAATTTCTCAACACCTTCGCCACCCACTACAAGACAGGCGAGCCCCTTCCCCAGGAACTCATCGACCGCATCACTGCCAGCCGCAACTTCAACGTGGCATACGCCTGTATGCGACAAGTCAGTTTCGGACTGCTCGACATGGCATATTACACCATGAAAGAC
>Ga0256406_1005126_pt1 | contig 14266 bp, 12 predicted proteins | sample RumenRJG_03DNA_FD_185986 | JGI IMG/M metagenome (GOLD analysis project Ga0256406, IMG submission 185986) | Bovine rumen microbial communities from Lethbridge, Alberta, Canada - RJG_03 | ecosystem: Host-associated > Mammals > Digestive system > Stomach > Rumen | place: Canada: Alberta | collected...
CGTTCCTCTCCTTCCTTGAAGGCCTCTATCTCTACCTGGCAGCTGTAAGGGATCTCTTCCTTATAATTCTCGAGAATACGCTCCCTGAGTATCTCGGAAGCGAAAAATCTCATGTTCTTATCGGTGAACTGATCCTTGTCGAACCAAGGTGGAGCTACAGGAAGCTTGCTGACGACTGCGTTCAGCACGCTGTCCAAGTTGAATTTCTCCTTGGCGGAGATTGGAATCACTAGTGCCGACGGCAGAGTTTTCTGCCAGAAAGAGATCAGCTCCATCACTTTCTGCTGATCGCTCAGGTCGATTTTGTTGATCGCCACGACGATGGGGCATTCAAGTTTCTGGAGCTTCTCTATGTATTCTTTGTTTTTTTCCGGTTTCTCTACGACATCGGTTACGTAAAGTATTATGTCAGCGTCCCCGATTGCTGTGTCCACGAAAGACATCATGTCTCTTTGGAGCCTGTAGGCAGGCTTCAGCATGCCGGGAGTATCTGAATACACTATCTGGTAGTCGTCAGTGTTCACGATGCCCATTATCCTGTGCCTTGTGGTCTGAGCCTTGGCCGTGACAATGGACAATTTCTCGCCGACGAGAGCATTCATCAGCGTGGATTTGCCCACATTTGGGTTCCCGATGATGTTTACGAAACCAGCCCGATGCTGCTCATTAGACATAAGCACCCATCTTCAAGATGTTCACCTCGCCTTCGCTGAGGTATCTCCACTCTCCTTTCTTCAAGCCTTTCTTCGTCAGGCCGGCGAAATAAACCCTGTCAAGAGCTTTCACTTCGTAACCGAGAGTCTCGAATATTCTGCGGACGATGCGGTTTTTCCCAGAGTGAATTTCTATTCCGAGCCTTCTGTGGTCATCTGCATCGATATATTCAAGTTCATCAGCCTTTACGTTGCCGTCGCTTAAGTCTACGCCTTCGCCCAATATTTTCTCCTTGTCGGCATCTTCGAGAGGCTTGTCGAGGATGACCTGATAAATCTTCTTCTTATTGTATTGAGGATGAGTGAGCTGCTCGGCGATTTCTCCGTCGTTGGTGAACATCAGCACGCCAGTCGTGTTTTTATCAAGGCGCCCCACTGGGAACACGCGGGTCTTGCAACCTCTCAGCAGGTCCATTACAGTCTTTTCTGCGTGAGGATCGCTTGCGCTTGTGACGAAGCCTTTTGGCTTGTTCATCACGATATAGACTTTCTGCTCGCCTTTGAGCAGCTCGCCGTTGAATTTAATTTCGTCTTTCAGGACGTTGACCTTCGTGCCAAGCTCGGTGACGACTTCTCCGTTGACGGTTACTACGCCTGCCTGAATGAAGTTATCGGCTTCTCGACGGGAGCATATTCCTGAATTCGCGATGTACTTATTCAGACGGATTTCCTCTTTTATAGGTGTCTTTACGATGTCGTTATCTGATAATTCAGCGCTCTCTGAAATCTGAGGCTTCGTAGAGAGCATCTGATTGATGCCAGCTTCATCGGCAGCCGTGAAATAAGCCTCGTTTCTGTTGCCCGGCCTTCTTCCAGCTGGCCTTCCTGGCTTGCTGAAGCGAGAGCCTGGCCTGCTTGCTCCGTAGCCCCTGTTCTGGGAATATGGCTTCCTGACATATTGCCTTCTCTCTCCGTTCTCGCCATCAGTTGATGGCCTTCTTGAGTATCCGTTGTCTCCGTAGCTGCGAGAGTTGTCCCCATAGCTACGAGTATTGTCTCCGTAGCTGCGCCTCTGGCCATAGCTAGGGCGATTCGAAGAGTAGCCAGGGCGATTATTCCCATACCTTTGGCTTCCTCCTTCGTAACCGTCATCTTGTCTAGGGCCGTAGCTTCTTCGAGGAGCAGAGTGGTCGCCGTAACTGCGATTGTTTCCATAGCTTCTGCGCTGTCCGTAGTTGTCGTCTCTATTGTAGCTAGGGCGGCTGCTGCGATAGCCGGAGTGGTCATCTCCATAGTTGGAGCGTCTTTCCCCATAGCTTGAACGTCTTTCCCCGTAGGAAGAACGCCTTTCGCCGTAATTTCCATGTGACTCGCGTGAAGATTCCATAGCTTGATCCGAGACTTTCTCGGCAGTTACTTTTCTTCTATGCCTTAGTTTTCTTCCTTCTGAAGAATAGCCCGCCTGGGCCTGCCCGCCAGACGCGTAATCCCTACGCTCCTGGCTTCCGTTGTTTTCATTAATGATTTCTTCCATGATGTTTGTGAATGGATTTGGCTCACGCCAAGTGTGAATAAATAAATGATAATTACTTGAGTTTAAAAATATATGTTATAGTTCCTTGCTGTAGGGCTGGTGCATCCATGCTCTGATTGAAGTGCGCTTTCATGGCAGCGGCTCTCGCAGCTGCCCAGAGAGACTTATCAGTAACGGTAGTTCCTTGCCCGCCAGCTATAGCTTTTTGTACGTTTCCATAGTTGTCCACCCATATGTCAACAACTACGATTCCTTCGTTTTGAACTGAATATGATGGCTTTGGAAGTGCTCCGAGCGTGGAACGCCCTTTCAGATGGGCATTTGGAGCGCCCTCGGCTTTTCCCACGGCTGTGTTACCCTTCGGGTGGCCGGCTTTATAAGTGGCGCTGCTCTCTTCTGCCCCGTGAGGAGCGAGGGACGAATCTTTCTTGCTCATGCCCGGGAATAGCGCATTCTGGTTTATTTCTTCCTTCGGAGCAGGCACTTCTACGTCGCCATGCTCGTCAGGCTTAGCGATAGCCGTCTTATTTTCTTTTTGCGAGATTGCCGGAGACTCGCTTCTCTGGATGAGTTCTATAGGTTTTGTGCGATCGACTTCTTCAGCCTGAGGCTGTCTTCCAAAAGTCTGCCGCCTGACAGGCTGCTCTTCCTCCTGGAAGTCTATTACGAAAGTCTGCTCTTGGGGCGGAGGGTAGATGTACTTAAGCCCGGAGAACACGAAGAGCAGGCAAGCCAAGACGTGGACGGCGACCGTAAGCACGATTCCCGTCACAGTCGAGACCTTCGACTCTTTTTCTCTTTCTCTAAGGTAAGGTTTCATCACTCCGGCTGCGTGGCCAGTATTACTTTATAATGGTTTCGTTTCGCAATATTCATCACTGCGACGACCTCTTTGATGGGAACGCTTTCATCGGCGTAAATCGAGAAAGTCGGGTCATCCTGATCCTGAAGCATGGAGACTATGCCGTCTTCAAGGTCGACGAACGGGGTCGGAGTCTCGTTGCCGTTGAGGTGATATGTGTAGGTGTCGTTCCCCCAATCCTTAATGGACACGGTCATAGCCGGCTTTGCAGAAACCTGTCCGGTGCTCTTCGGCAGCAACAGCTTCAGCGCATTCGGATTCACGAGCGTGGAGGTGATCAGGAAAAAGATGAGCAGCAGGAACACGAGGTCAGTCATCGAAGACATTGCCGTGTCCGACAGCACCTTTGTAGATCTTTTGAACATTTCTACTTCTCCTCCTCGTTGTCTGCCGGCTCGTGCAGAAGATCCATGAAATCAATCGTAGCGCTTTCCATCTTAAGCATCACGTCCGAAATTCTGGCGGTAAGGTAGTTGTATCCGAAATAAGCCAGGATGCCGACGATAAGACCGCCTACGGTCGTAATCATTGCGGTGTAAATGCCGCTGGAAAGCAAAGATATGTCAACGTTGTTGCCAGCATTGGACATATTGAAGAAAGCCTGAACCATTCCCAGCACGGTGCCGAGGAATCCTATCATAGGAGAACCTCCCGCAATGGTGGCCAGGGTAGGAAGCCCTTTCTCAAGCCTTGCGATCTCCACGTTTCCCGTGTTCTCGACGGCTGTCTGAATGTCCGAAAGCGGCCTTCCGAGTCTTTCTATGCCCTTCTCGATCAGGCGGGCGACTGGTGAATCGAATTTGTCGCAAAGGGAAATGGCTGACTTAATCTTACCTTCATGAATATAATCCCTTATGTCTCTCATGAAGTTCTTGTCAATCTGCGTCGCTTTGTGCAAAAGCCACCATTTCTTCCCGAATATGTAGATAGCTATGATTGAGAGTGCCAGGAGAACCAGCATCAGCCACCCTCCTTTGGCTGCCATCTGAATCAAAGAGAATGATTGCTCAACTTGCTGAGGAACAACTTCGGAAGCTGCCCCAACCGCGGGGGCTACCGCATTTGAAAGAGAATCGGCGGCATCGGCTGCGGCCATATCCAGGCCAGCGGCCTGTAGTAATTGGAACAACATAATTATTACGTACGTTTTTTTAATTTCTAATCCACGGCGCAGTCGTGCATATTTCACGCCGAAACGGTGCAAAAATACGAAATTTTTATTAATATTTTATTCCGCAGAGAAAAAGCGCGTGGCCCGGGACGGATTCTCCAGCATCGGAGCGAGTCCCACCTTGCAGAAGCTTGTCAATCCATTGCGCATCCTGTTTGCCGCGACCCACGTCGATTAGCGTCCCGACCGCGGCCCGCACCATATTCCTTAAGAATCTGTCGGCCTTGATCGTGAACATCAGATAGTCGCCATCCTCGGCAGGGTAGCCCATTATCCTGACGTGGCTTGGAGAATAGCTTTCCCATACGGCCTTCGTCACCGTGCAGACAGAGGTCTTGTTGTCCGAGCCTATCTTCTGGAAGCATTTGAAATCATGCCTGCCGAGAAGTTTCGAGGCGGCCTCATTCATCTTTCCGACATCCAGCCCATAGCCGCAGAACCATGAGTACTTTCTGACGAAGGGATCTTTCTTCCTATGCAGGAAATATCTGTATTCCCGTTCCACCGCGTCGAACCTTGCATGGAATCCGGAATCGGCCTCTGAGACGCTGTGAACCTTGATTTCTTGCGGTAATATGGCATTTAATTTGTAGGCTAAGAGACCTGCGTCAAGGTTATCGGAAAGGCTGTCGAAATGAGCCACGTACGTGATTGCGTTCACCTTCGCATCAGTCCTGCCAGCTCCGGTGACGATTATGCTTTCGTTCAAGAGTGTCGATAAGGATTTTTGCAGGCACTCTTGGATGGTCGGCGTGCCTGGCTGGACCTGCCAGCCGGCGAAAGAAGAGCCATCGTAAGATAGAATGACCTTGTAGCGCATTGAAATGAAGATTATGCAGTTGCAAAAATATTAAAATTTATGATATATGGAAAGCGTTAACATCAAAGAACTGAACGACAGGATTCAGCAGGAGAGCGCTTTCGTCGACATGCTGACCATGGAAATGGGCAAGGTGATCGTCGGGCAAAAATCTCTCGTGGAAAATCTGCTGATTGGATTGCTGGCTAACGGGCACATCCTGCTCGAAGGTGTCCCTGGACTGGCGAAAACATTGGCGATCAGCACATTGTCTCAGGCCATAGATGCTAAATTCAGCCGGATTCAGTTCACTCCGGATCTGCTGCCTGCGGATCTGATAGGCACAATGATATATTCCCAGAAGAATGAAAGCTTCGAAGTGCATAAGGGGCCTGTTTTCGCCAATTTCGTGCTGGCCGATGAAATCAACAGAAGCCCGGCGAAGGTGCAGAGCGCCCTTCTCGAGGCAATGCAGGAGAGGCAAGTGACTATCGGCGACCAGACATTCAAGCTCCCCGAGCCTTTCCTTGTTATGGCTACCCAGAACCCTATCGAGCAGGAAGGTACATACCCGCTGCCGGAGGCTCAGGTCGATCGTTTCATGCTGAAGGTTGTTGTCGGCTATCCTAATAAGGAGGAAGAGAAGGAAATCATCAGGATGAACAATTCCGGTGCGTTCCCTCATGCGAATCCTGTCGTGAAGCCAGACGACATAATCAGGGCGCGAGAGGTCGTGAGGGAAGTTTATATGGATGAGAAAATAGAAAGATACATAGTCGACATAGTTTATGCGACCAGGACGCCTCAGGATTATGGCTTGGGAGACCTTAAGGACCTTATTTCCTTCGGCTGCTCTCCGCGCGCCAGCATTTCTTTGGCTAGGGCCGCCAAGGCCTATGCATTCATTAAGAGAAGGGGTTATGTGATTCCGGAAGACGTCAGGGCTGTCTGCAACGAGGTCCTTCGTCACAGGATTGGCCTGACCTACGAGGCAGAGGCAGAGAATGTGACTACGGAAGACATCATAGCAAAAGTCATAAACGCGGTGATTGTGCCGTAAACGAATATGCCAGAGAATTCCTCAGCTAATGATCTATTACGTAAAGTCAGGAAGATAGAGATCCGTACCAGGGCTCTGTCGCACCAGATTTTTGCAGGCGAGTACCATAGCGCCTTCAAAGGTCGTGGAATGGCTTTCAGCGAAGTTCGCGAGTACCAGTACGGCGACGATCCCCGTTCCATGGACTGGAACGTGACCGCCCGCCTGAGGTCTCCTTACGTCAAGGTCTACGAGGAGGAAAGAGAGATGACCGTAGTCCTGCTAATCGACATCAGCCGTTCGGGGCTCTTTGGGACTGCCGAGATGACTAAGAAAGATCTGATAGCAGAGATTGCTGCAGTGCTAAGTTTTTCTGCCATAATCAATAACGATAAAGTGGGCGCATTGTTCTTCAGCGATAAAATCGAGGAGTTCATTCCGCCAAAGAAAGGCCGAAGCCATCTGCTGCACATAATCAGGGAAATAATCGAGCTGAAGCCAGAGTCGAACGGCACCGACATAAGCGAGGCTCTGCGGTTCCTGACCAATGGAATCAAGAAAAAATGCACAGCTTTCGTGCTTTCTGACATGTTGGACGTGGACAGGAACGGAACTCCTCGTTATGAGGAGGCGCTGAAGATCGCGAGAAACAGGCACGACGTGTCCGTCATCAAGGTTCATGACCCTAGGGAGCAGACTATTCCTTCAATGGGCATAGTCAATATAAAGGATTCCGAGACAGGAGAGTCTGCGCTCGTGAACACTTCCAGCCGGAGAGTGAGGGCTGGTTTCTCGAAATGGTTCCAAATGGTCGATGAGAGAGAAAGAAAGCTGTTCAATAAGTATCAGATAGACTCCGTGGACATAGCTACGGATCAGGACTATGTGAAAGGGTTGATGACGTTTTTCGGGAGGAGGTAGAAATGAAGAAATTAGCAGTCGGAATATTCATCATTTTGTTTTCTGCCTTTGGGCTTTTCGCTCAGGGGCAGGCTCCTGATTCAGTGGCTGCGATGGACGCTCCGAAGTCGAAGGGGATGGTCATTCGTTCGGATGATTCTTTCTTGGAACCGCTTCAGAAAAGGGATTCCATACTCATAGCGGATCAGCTCAGGTACGGCTTCCACATGAAAAAAGTTGCTGAGGGCACTCAGCTGGCTCTTCCTGATTTCTCCAAGGGATTCATGGACAGCGTTGAGGTTCTTAGCCCTTGGCTGGCCGACACAGTGAGAGTTTACGGTGGAAAGAACGAGAAAAAGGCATTCGACATCGATGTGTCCATGATTATCACATCTTTCGAAGAGGGGAAGCATGAGCTTCTTCCGCTTTCCGTCGTGAGGACAGTTACAGGTTCCGACAGAATTGACACGCTGGTCTTCGCTCCTCAGACCATAGACGTGAAGACAATGCCAGTGGACACCACCACTTATAAGATCCACGACATAAAGGGACAGATAAAATACCCACTGACGTTTGCAGAGATATTGCCTTATATTTTAGGAATATGGGGCATTGCGATCATCGGAATATTAATATGGGCTCTTCTTTCCAGGAAGAAGAAAGAGTCGGAGACCCCTGCGATCAAAGAGCCGGCTCACGTGATTGCCCTCAGGAAGCTTGACCATTACAGGGGAGACCAGTATTGGGTGCCTGAAAAGCAGAAAATATTCTATTCAGGCATTACTGATGCCCTTCGTGAATATATTTCCTCTCGTTACAGCATAGATGCCATGGAGATGACCTCTGGCGAACTGTTCCGGGATTTGAAGTCTACCGACATCCCTGCCGACTTGCAGTCAGAGATGAAAAATCTTTTCGAGACTGCCGACTACGTGAAATTCGCAAAGGCTATGGCCTCTGACGATGAAAATTCAAAGGCACTGCCACTTGCAGTAAGGTTCGTCACTACAACTTATCAGGAACAGCTTAATGAAGAATCTAAAGCTAAGGAGGAAAAGGCTGCCAAGGGGGACGAGAATAAGGAGAAAGGAGGGGTGAACAATGTACTTTGAATATCCTGCATTGCTCTGGCTGCTTGTCCTTCCTCTCCTGCTGATCGTTCATTACGTTTACATGGAGCTCAAGGGCCGGAACCCGCATCTTCGAGTCTCGAATGCCATTCCATGGAAGCAGGAAAAGAACACAGTTCTTAATATCATCAGGCATATGCCGTTCGTTTTAAGAATTGTTGCTTTGTCTCTGATAATCATCGCTATCGCTCGGCCTCGTTCATCCACGAAATTGGACAAGGTGCAGTCTGAAGGCATAGACATAATGCTCACCATGGATGTGTCTACGAGCATGCTGGCGAGGGATTTCACTCCGGACAGGATTTCCGCCGCCAAGGATATCGCCATCGAGTTCATCGCCCAGAGGCCTTCAGACCGAATGGGAATAGTTGTGTTCGCAGGCGAAAGCTACACTCAGTGCCCGCTCACTACCGACAGAGCTACCCTAATCAATCTGATGAAAGAAGTCAGCACAAATCTTCTCGAGGATGGGACTGCGATCGGTAATGGCCTGGCGACGGCTGTCGCAAGGCTGAAAGACTCTGACGCAAAAAGCCGCGTGATAATTTTGCTGACCGATGGCGTGAATAACAGCGGAGAAATAGCTCCAGAGACTGCCGCTGACATCGCGAAAACCTACGGCATAAGGGTTTATACCATAGGCGTCGGGGCGAACGGAGAGGCTCCTTATCCTGTGATGACACCATGGGGCGTTGACATTCAGAAAGTTAAGGTGGAAATTGATGAGCAGTTGCTCACCAATATCGCAAATGAAACTGGCGGGAGGTATTTCAGGGCTACCGATAACACCAAACTCGCTGAAATATATTCAGAGATAGGCAAGATGGAGAAGACTCGAACCACGATTGACAGTTTCCCTGTGTATAAAGAACTGTTCTTGGGCTATGCAGTCGCCGCCCTCATTTGCCTTATGCTTGAACTTTTGTTGAACGTCTTTGTAATCAGGAGGCTGCCGTGATCATATTCGCAAATTATCAATTCCTGTGGCTTCTGCTGCTGATCCCGCTTTTCTTCGTGTTCCAGATCGTGAGAATGGCGATTCGCAAGAGGCGTATCCGCAAGTTTGGTGATGAAGCTCTCGTGAAGGAGCTGATGCCATCTTGGTCGAAGGCAAAGTCCTGGGTAAGGTGCGTGCTGTATTCTCTGGCGTTCTTCTTCTTCGTCATCGGGCTTTCCAGGCCGCAGATAGGTGCCAAGCTCAAGGAGCACAAATCTCAGGGTGCTGAAATAATGATTGCTCTGGATGTCTCTAATTCAATGCTTGCCAAGGATTATTCTCCGAACAGGCTGGAACGGGCAAAACTCGCTATTTCAAGGATCACTGACAAACTGAGCGGGGACAGGATCGGCTTGATTATTTTCGCTGGAAGTTCTTTCGTGCAGCTGCCTATCACGACAGATTACGTTAGCGCCAAGATGTTCCTGAACTCCATTTCCACGGAGTCTATTCCTGTTCAAGGCACCGCAATAGGGGAAGCAATTGAGACTGCGGCAAGCAGTTTCAGCAGCGAGAGCGACAACAGCAGGGCGATAATCGTCATCTCAGATGGGGAAAACCACGAGGACGATGCCATTGCTGCTGCCAAGAAGGCTGCTGAGAATGGCATTAAGGTTTATGCCATTGGCGTTGGTTCCACTGAGGGAGAGCCTATCCCAATGAAAGATGGAGGGCTGATGAAGGACAAGGATGGGAAGATCGTGGTGACTAAGCTTGATGAGCAAGGGCTAAAAGACATAGCGAATGCCGGGGACGGAAAATATGTGCGTGCCGGCAACGACGAGTTCGGTCTGACACCTATAATAGACGATATCAAGAAAATGCAAGACGAGAAATTCAACTCTGTCGTGTTCGAGGAATATGACGAGCAGTTCATGTACTTCTTCGGTCTTGCTTTGCTATTCTTCGTGCTGGAAATGCTAGTGGGAGAGAGAAAATCGAAGAGACATTTGTTTGATGGGAAAAATGCGTAAGATAATTGAATATATCATATTGGCTTTTGCACTATTGCTGGCGAGTATTTCTGCTGCTGCCCAAACCGACAGGAGAGAGGTTCGCTCTGGCAACAGGCAGTTTCGCAAGGAGAATTTCACCAGAGCTGAGATAGATTATAGGAAGGCTTTGGTAAAGGATTCTTCGTCTTTCGCCGCTTCATATGACTTGGCGAACTCGCTTTACAGGCAGAATAATTTCGAGGAGGCTGGGAAAACTTTGGAGAAGGTAAAAGACAGCGCTCCCATGAACCCAAACTCTTCAGATTATTATTATAATCTGGGTAACGTGGCTTGCCAGAAAAAGGATTGGCAGGCTGCCGTGGATGCTTATAAGCAGTCTTTGCTGAGGAATCCAGCAGACGTGGATGCAAAGGAGAATTACATTTATGCTAAGCTGATGCTGAAGAATCAGGGTGGTGGCGGAAATGATAAGAATAACCAGAATCAGGACCAGAACCAGCAGAACCAGAATCAGAACCAGCAGAACCAAAATCAGAACCAGCAGAATCAGGATCAAAACCAGAACCAGAATCAGAACCAGAATCAGCAGAATCAGCAGCAGGGCCAGCAAGGGCAGGGCAAAATTTCTCCTCAGCAGGCTCAGCAGATGCTCAGCGCCATTCAGGCGAAGGAAAAGGAGACCCAGGACAAGGTCAATAAAGAAAAAGCCGCATTGCTTAAATCTAAACAGAAGGAAAAGAATTGGTAGAAGTCTATGAAAAGAATTCTCAGCATATTAATAGTATTCATTTCCGTTGCTTTCGCTTCTTTTGCTCAGAATGAGATAAAGGTGGAAGCACCTGATGTCGTCGCAGTTGACGAGCAGTTCAACGTGACTTTCATAATAGAGGGCGAGAAGGAACCGACTGAATTCTCATGGGCTCCGGGGAACGATTTCCAGCTGGTCTGGGGTCCTCAGAAAGGCACTTCCAGAAGCGTTCAGATTATTAATGGCAAGAGAAGCTCTTCGTCTCAGACGACGTATACTTATATTCTCATTCCTAAATCCAAGGGATCTTTCAACATTCCTTCGGCAACTGCAAAGATGAAGGGGAATGACATTCATTCTGCTTCGGTTTCTATCCAAGTCGTTTCCGAGGGCTCTTCCGGCGGCTCCAATAATCAATCTTCGGGCGGACAAGGCAATTCCCGGGCGGATAATCAGACAACGACTGGGGACATTTCCGGGAATGATCTTTTCATGAAACTGTCCTTGAGCAAGTCCGAGGCTGTGGTAGGCGAGCCGATCACGGCAACGTTGAAGCTTTACCAGAGAGTTAACATCGCTGGTTTTGAAAACGCTAAATTCCCTACTTTCAATGGATTCTGGAGTCAGGAGACATATTCGCCGACCAATATCGAATTCAAGCGGGAGAGTTACGATGATAAGATTTATAATACTGCGGTGCTCAGGTCCTACGTGCTGATTCCTCAGCAGGCTGGCACAATCAGCATCGATCCTGCGGAGTTGGTGTGCCTGGTGAACGTAAGAGTTAATTCAGGCTCGTCTGGCAGCATATTCGATAGTTTCTTCCAAGACGATTACAGGACTATTCGTAAGAGAGTCGTCACTCCTGCATCGAGGGTCAGGGTTAACGCCCTGCCTTCCGGACAGCCTGCTTCCTATGGTGGCGGCGTGGGTAATTTTGGCATTTCCGCAAGACTCACGTCAGACAATATCAGCACTCACGATGCCGCATCTCTGATCGTAACTGTGTCTGGACGAGGCAATGTGGCTCTGCTTGAGGCTCCTAAGGTGAATTTCCCTCCTGATTTCGAGGTTTACGATACGAAAACAACAGAGAACACGGATAAGAGCACGGGTGGCACGTCGGGAAGCAAATCATTCGAGTTCCCATTCATTCCCAGGAGTCACGGAGATTTCACTATTCCGCCGATAGAATATTCCTATTATGACGTGAATGCTGGGAAATATGTCACCTTGCATACCGAACCTTTGAATATTAAAGTCGCTAAAGGCAAGGGTGGCGATGCTCCTTCTGCCTCTCAATCTTCTATGCCGAGCGTGGAACGTAGCGGAGTTAAGAATATATCTAATGATATCAGGTTCATTTCTACTAAGAAGCCTTCGCTGCGTAGCGAGAATAGTTTCTTCCTTGGGTCTACTGGCTTCTGGATAGTTTTGTTGCTGCTTTTGGGTGGTGCTTTTGCACTCGTGCTTGGTGGCAGGAAAATGGCTCAGAGGAAGGCCGATGTGGCTGGGGCTAAGAACAGAAGGGCGACTAAAATGGCGTTGGGAAGGCTCAAGCAGGCTCAGGAATATCTTGACAAGAATCTCTATTCTGCCTATTACGAGGAACTGCACAAGGCTCTTCTGGGCTACATTTCAGATAAACTGAACATGGATATGTCGGAAATCAATAAGGATAACATAAAAGCGGAGCTGGTTAAGGGTGGCGTAAGCGCAGAGCAGTCTGACAAGTTCATCGGCCTTCTGGATGCTTGCGAGTTCGCCAGGTATTCTCCTGATTCTGGAAGCAAGGAGATGAAAGGGCATTTTGAGGATGCCGTGGATGTGATATCTTCTATCGATTCCAGCTTAAAGGGTCGAAAAAAGGATTCTGGAAAGGGCGTTGTGGCTGCTGTCAGCATGTTCCTATGCTTAGGCATTGGCTTATCTTCGCTTAATGCTGCCCCAGCCGATTCTCAGCAGAAACCGGATGGTTCTCCGCTGACGCTTACAGTCCAGGATTCAAGTGCTTCTACCAGGCAGGCGCCATTCTCTGTGGTGCCAGATACTACGGTATCTGCGGTGGTGGACACGCTTTCTGGTGATGCTGCAGTTCTCTGGGAAGAGGGCGTTACGGCATTCAATGACAATAAGTTCGCTCAGGCGGCTTCGTGCTGGGAATCTATTCACTCATCTGGCAAGAGCTCTCCAGAGCTGTTCTATAATCTTGGCAATGCTTATTTCAAGCAGGGGAACTATCCTCGTGCGGTGTTGAATTATGAGAGAGCTCTGAAAATGGATCCTTCCTACAAGGATGCTCGCTACAATCTGGATTTCACGAGCAATTTCGTGCAGGACAAGATTGAGCCAGTGCCTGAGTTCATTCTGAAGACTTTTGCTCGGAACGTCAGCAGGATGTTTGATTCGAACACTTGGGCTTGGCTATTCATCATATTCTTGGCTCTAACCTTGGTTATGGTCGTCTTATTCATAATGGCGCCAAAGCCTGCCAGCAGGAAATGGGGTTTCTTTTCAGGTATATTTTTCTTCATCCTGTCGCTGTGCTGCCTTGGTTTCTCAGCTTGGCAGAAGTCTGACTTCTCGAAAGCTGACGGTGCGATTATCATGGCTCCGGTTACTACGGTGAAAAGTTCTCCTTCGGATGATGGCGGCAAGAATCTGTTCATCCTTCACGAGGGTAGCAAGGTGCAAATCATCGATGAGGTCGGCGGCTGGAAAAACATCTCTCTCGCCGACGGGCGCCAAGGCTGGATCAAAGACTCCGACCTCGAAATAATTTAAATGCAGATTTTGCTCTTTATTGCATCCTCGGGAACTTATCCTGAGCGGCCGAAAAATGCCGCTCAGTCCCAACTTCCCGTCGGCCTTCTCGCGACCGGCCTTGCGGTGTGTAAAAATGCGGAATTGCACACCAGCCGCTCTAGCATCCTTGGGAAGTTATCCTGAGCGGCTGAAAAATGCCGCTCAGTCCCAACTTCCCGTCGGATGCCGCGCGGGATAGTAGGGGGCAGCGCCCAGTCGCGGTCACGCGACCGGCGGAGGCCGGGCATTCGCGAGGCATCAAGCCAAGCGAATGCCACAAGGCCGTGAGCCGCGGGGGATAGTAGGGGGCAGCGCCCCCTAAAATAAGCCACCCTCGTTTCATTCATGTATGAGTCCGAGCCTATTGGCTCTTCACTTTGTCTGGCGGCATTGCGCATAAGGCACTAATCTGCTCTACGTCCAGCCCGGTGGCCTTTGAGACAACCCCGATGTCGATGCCGAGCTTCAGTAAGTTGGACGCAGCTTCCTCCTTGCCTTGTTGAATTCCTTGCTGGAGACCCTGCTGGATTCCCTGGTTTCTGGCGGTCAGGATCTGGTTGCGTATGTCTCGCTCCGTCGTCATGTCGTGTACGTATTTGATTCGTTCATCCGGCCTGAATTTACTAATTTCCGCGGAATCGAACAATACCCTGAACAGATCTTCCTTCAGTC
>Ga0256406_1005127_pt1 | contig 14265 bp, 7 predicted proteins | sample RumenRJG_03DNA_FD_185986 | JGI IMG/M metagenome (GOLD analysis project Ga0256406, IMG submission 185986) | Bovine rumen microbial communities from Lethbridge, Alberta, Canada - RJG_03 | ecosystem: Host-associated > Mammals > Digestive system > Stomach > Rumen | place: Canada: Alberta | collected...
GGCAAATGCCAACGATATCTGTGGCAAATGCCAACGAAATGCACGGCAAATGCCACGGATGTCTGTGGCATTTGCCGTGCAAGGTATGGGTATATGCTCAAAAAGCTCTTACTTTGTCAGCTCTTCCGGCAGCTTAGGCATGGCACCTTTCTGAGTGCATACGAAAGCGCTGACCTTTACGGCACGCTCATGCGCTTCCTTGACACTCTTTCCGGCCAGCAGACATGCTGCGAAAGCACCTGTGAAGGAATCGCCGGCACCAACCGTGTCGGCAACAGTCACCTTCGGGGTAGGCATGAAGCTCGTCTCGCCACCAGGGACGAAGACATAACTGCCATTGGTACCGCAGGTGAGAACCAGCATCTTGAAATGATAACGGTGAAGCAGGATACGGCATTTCTCCTCCATATCAAGGCCGGGGTAGTCGAACATGCGCCCAATGGTAACCAACTCCTCATCGTTAATCTTCAGAATGTCGGCATGGCGCATGCTCTCCTGTAAAATCTCCTTGTTGTAGAAGTTGCCACGGAGGTTGATATCAAAGATCTTCAGACAGTCATCGGGAGTGGCCTCAATGAACTGCCGAATCGTCTTTCTGGAAGCCTCACTACGCTGTGCCAGAGAACCGAAGCAGACAGCTCCGGCTTTCTTGGCAAGGGCCTCCATCTCAGGAGTGAAGGGAATATGGTCCCATGCCACGTCAGGAGTAAATGTGTAAGTAGGCACCCCCTCGGCATCCAATGTCACCTTCACCGTTCCGGTAGGATAGGACACGCGCGGGATGATATACTTCAGTCCGTTTTTGTCGAAAGTTGACAAAGCCTGATCGCCCAAAGCATCGTTACCCACAGCACTGACGGCCGTAGCGTCGAAACCGAACTGACTTGCGTGATAAGCAAAGTTGGCGGGAGCGCCACCAAGTTTTGCACCTTCGGGAAGTACATCATAGAGTACCTCGCCTAAACCGATGATTTGTCTTGTCATATCAATATCTTACTTTATTTATAAACGTGAAGAGGTAAACCACACCTACTGCCATGACGGCAACAGCACCTATCTGGCTGGCTACAGCATCGCTGGCAAATCCCATGAAAAGCGGGAAGACGGTGCCACCGAAGAGGCCCATGATCATCAGTCCGCTGATGGCATTCTTCTTCTCAGGCATATAGAGCAGTGCCTGTGAGAAAATCATGGAGAAGACGTTGGAGTTGCCATAGCCTACGCAGGCGATACCACAGTAGAGCAGCCATTTTGCTGTCTCCGGATCACCGGTCATGGAGGCTGACGCCATGAGAATCATGCTCAGCGCCATCAGGAAGATAGAGATGATGAAGAAGGTGCGCGTCTTGAAAATACGAAGGAAGAGCGTACCGGTGAGGCATCCGATGGTACGGAAGAGGAAGTAAAGGCTCCCGGCGAAGGCAGCGTCCTGCAGGGCCTGTCCGGCATACTGCTGTAGCAGTTTCGGGGCTGTGGCATTAACGCCGACATCAATACCTACATGGCACATAATGCCAAAGAAGCAGAGCAGAACATAAGTGTTGCCCAGGAGTTTAAAGGTATCGACATAATCCCGGCCTATCGACTTCTGCTCGGCAGGTGTCTCGGCGTCGTGGCTCTCCTCATGGATAGTCGTGCCAGCAAGGAGCACGGAGGCTAAGATGCCAAGGACCATATAGATAGGGAAGAGAATCTTCCAGCCAAGTCCAAACTCCGGAATGGTATGTGAGGCTCCCCAGGCGGCGATGATAGGCGCCATGAATGAAGCGATAGCCTTGACGAACTGTCCAAAAGTCAGTGTGGAGGCAAGATGGCCTTTCACAAGTGAGGAGACGAGCGGGTTGAGGGACGTCTGCATCAGTGCATTACCAATACCTAAGAGGGAAAAAGCCACGAGGATGACCGCAAAATTTTCTGTGAAGATAGGCAACAACAGTGATACGATGGTAACGATCAGCGACAACATCACTGTCTTTTTACGGCCTATCTTATTCATCAACACTCCCGTAGGAACAGAGAAGATAAGGAACCAGAAGAAAACGAGGGATGGCATGAGGTTGGCGATGGAGTCATTGAGCCCAAGGTCTTCCTTAACAAAATTGGATGCGGTGCCCACCAAGTCAACAAAGCCCATGGCGAAGAAGCAGAACATCGCAGAGACAATAGCAAATTTGCTTGTATTGGTTTTGTCCATTGCGTGAATGAATTTTTTTGTTTTAGCTTAAAGATTGCTGCAAAGTTAAGAAAGAAAAAGTATAAATGAGGGATTTCGATTGTTTTTTTTCGACGATTTTAATAAGATGAAACAATAGTGCAAGACTTTATATCAAAATTGCAAGTAGAGAAAAGGGCCGGTGTGAGACCGGCCCTTGTTCACGGTGATCGTCAGTTATTATTTCAAGTTGTAGATTTTCGCCTTTCCGCCTTTCACCATCAGCCTGTTGTAAGGCTCAGAAGGGAAGACGATGTTCGTCATGGCCATCTTGCCGTCAGCGTCGAAGACCTCGATGCTGCTCTTGTCGATGAAGATCTGGAGTGTTTTTATCTTGCCATAGGTAGGAGCCTTCGTCAGCGCCGGGAAGTCGGTGCTGAAACTGACATCGCCACTCTTTGTGCGGTCCATGGAGAAGGTCTCCGTCTTGGCGTTGTAGGTCATGGTGACGCTCTCGCCCTTGTTGTTGGAGAGTGTGATGACGGTGTTGGCGCGCAGCTGCACATCGACGCGGCAGGCAGGTGTCAGTGAGGCCTGCGGCTTCTTGGAGAAGGCGTTGAGGATCTCCGCTGACGGCTTCACGCTGCAATAGCCTACACCTTTATACTCGAAGTATCCGAGGTCACGGGCGATGCCGTTGGCGGAGCGATACTGCTTGGTAGGCACCTGAGCGGCATACTGCCAGTTGCTCATCCAGGGGATGGCGACGTGGCGGCCGTCGGGAGCGTTGTTGAACGTCACGGTAGCATAGTGGTCCTTGCCCCAGTCCATCCACTTCGTGACGGAAGGGTCGCTGTCGCAGGTGAACTTATGACCATCGAAGGAACCCGTGAAATACTGTGTTGCCGAACCGCCGAAGGGACCGCCGGGGTTGATATTGCACACAAGCACCCAATGGCCGTTGCCCATATCGAGGAGGTCGGGGCATTCCCAGACACCATCGTGGGAGCCGTAGCCTTCACCGAAGTCGCTCTCGAAGGTCCAGTCCTTGAGGTTCTGTGAAGAGAAGATCTTCATGTGCTGCTTCTCCGAGACGATGAGGATCCAGCGCTTCGTGGGCGCATACCAGATGATATGCGGGTCACGGAAGTCGGGGATATTCGACACTAAAAGCGGATTGTCCTCATACTTGGTGAAGGTCTTTCCATTGTCCGTGCTGTAGGCCATGCATTGCTTCTGTGCTTTGCCGGCAGAGGTGTAGTAGGCGATGACGGCCCCAGGGCCGAAGCCGGCGGTGTTGGCGGAGTCGACCACGGAGCAACCGCTGAAGATGGAACCGAGTGCATCTGGCTCTATCGCCTCGCCCTCATACTTCCAGTGGATGAGGTCGGTACTTGTGGAGTGTCCCCACGTCATATTCTCCCACTGCGAGCCATAGGGATTATACTGGAAGTAGAGGTTCCAAACACCATCCTTATAGAACAAGCCGTTGGGATCGTTCATCCAGCCGTAGACAGGCGTATGATGATAGAGGGGACGGAACTTCTCGCGGTTGGTCATATCCACGGCGTTGGAGATCTTCACCAACTTCCAAGCTGCAAAATCACTTGTGGCCGCTTTACTGGCTGAGTTGGCAGCATCACCGCGGTTGACGATGATATCCAGGAGCACCGACTTGCTTTGCCCCTCCGCGAAGCGACGGACGTTGAGTGGCACATAGTAGTCGGCCTTGTTGACGGCGAGCCGCACGTTGAGCTCCTGCACCACGGCGTTGTTGCTTATCACCCGGATATGATCCGTGTTCTGGCTCTCCTCGACGGGGAGAAGCACATAGCCTTCGTCGGTATTGACACGCAGCATGACATGGTCATCGGCGAGAACCTTAGGATTCATAGTCTGGGCCGATGCCGCCAGTGTACATAAGGACAAAGCGGCACTCAGGATAAGTGATTTAGTCTTCATGATTTAGTTTTCTGAAAAATCGTTTTTAATAGCCCTTGTTCTGCGTGTACAGTCCTGGAATATAGAACATCTGGTTGTAAGGAATAGGCATATACTCATTCTTCTCTTTCGTGAAATGAGCATCCTTATAGTACTGTGCGTAGTTCTGTCCGTCGTACGAGTCTTTGGCCTCCTTCTCGAAATAGGCGTTCAGTGTAGAAGACAGCAGTCCCCAGCGGCGCAGGTCGAAGAAGCGCTCGTGCTCCTGTCCCATCTCCAGTCGGCGCTCCCAGCGCAGGCACTGGCGTGCTTTCTCCTTTGTAGTGAAATAAGATTCTGGATAGGGGCTTATCTTGCACTGGTCAGCGGCATAGTCGATATGTTTGTTGATGGAGTTGGCAGCACGCTGGCGAATGTCATTGATGATGGTGCGGGCCTCGGAGAGACGGTCAAGCTCTATGAGTGCCTCGGCACGGTCGAGCATGGTCTGTGTATAGCGGAGCATGTACTCGTTCATGGCAAAAGCCTGCCAGGGATAATTGTAGGTCTCACCCTTGCTGCGCTGCGGCACACACTTCAGGTCTGTGTAGTAGCCGTAGGTGTTCGGTGTACGGGAATTAGCCTTTGTCTGTGTGTACTCCTTCTCATATTTATAAGGGAAGGTAGGCATACCTACGGTATGGAACAAGCGCGGATCCCACTTCTGTGCGGTAGGCTGTCCATTGACCGGATAGTCGTTCGTTTCAGAGTAAGTATCAAACTCTGGCAGACCGTCTTTGGTCTTGAAAGCGTTGACAAAGTCCTGGGAGGGCTTCTGGAAATCCCAGCCACAAGACCACATGCTCCATGCGCCGTTCAGCGTGTTTGACCAGTTGGCACGGCCAAAGGTGGTATGGTCATCCTTATAGTCGGAAGCCTGGATAGAGAAGATACTCTCTTTGCTGTTGTTATAGTCGGGAAGGAAAATGTCACCATAATCCTCAAGATAGCCATATTTGCCGGAACGGACCACTATATCCGTATAGTCGACAACCTTCTGCATATAGTCTTTTTTGATGAAGTTGACACCTGTGGTCTCTTCATAACCGTCACCCCATGCGCGGTCAAGATAGCACTTGGCGAGGTAAGCAGCAGCTGCTACCTTGTTGGCACGTCCGCCGCCGTCAGTGGTCTGCTCCGGGAGATTATCGTAAGCATACTGGAAGTCGCCGATAATCTTGTCCCACAGCTGCTCGTGGGTGAGCGCGTCGTTGCGGGTCTGCTCCTGAGTACCGTTCTTATACACTTCCTCGTCGATCCAAGGAATCTTGTTGAACACCGTGAAGAGCTTGTAATAGAAATGGGCGCGCAAGAACTTCACCTCAGCCAAGCGCTGTTTGGTCGTAGCCTCTCCAAGCTTGCTGTTGCCATACTCATTGAGGGAGAGGATGGCACGGTTGCAGCGGGAGATGGCACTATAGAGACGGTACCAGAGCTCATCGAGATGGCCCAGCGTCGGTGTCAATGTAGAGAACACCTCCACCTGGTGATAATCAGTATCTGTGGTACCTGAACCCCCTTTGAGGCAGTCATCGGAGGCTAAGTCACCATAAGGCCAGAGATTGAACGGATAGGTATACCAGCAGTCGCCCAGCATGGCGTAGGCACTGGTCACCATTCCCTCCGGATCCTGGAAAGCCTTGTCCTCGTCAATGACAGCCGTAGGCTTGTAGTCGAGGTAGTCGTCGCAGCCTGTGAGGGAGAAAGTCAGGCAGAGCGCTATAATAGGAATGAAAAACTTTTTCATTGTATTGTTATGTTAAGATGTTTAGAAACCAATTTGCAGACCGAAAGACAGAGAGGAAGCGAGTGGGTAGTTCCAGTTCGGGTTCTCTGGATCTGAGCAGGTGAGACTGCTGCTCTTGATGGTGAGCAGGTTCTGACCGGAGAAATATACGCGTGCGCTCTGCATGGAGAGCTTGCTGAGCAGACTCTTGGGGAACGTATAGCCGATCTGCAGTGTACGCAGTTTCAGGTACGAGCCGTTCTCTACGAAGTAAGAAGACACACGGCCTTCATCACCGGTGTTGTTTGTTGTCAGTGCCGGAATAGAAGAGCTGGTGTTGTCGGTTGTCCATGCGCCGAGCAGACGACTACCTTTGTTAGAACCGGCATCGGTGAGACTCCAGAAATCGGTTTGGAACTTCTGATTGTTGTACACGTCGACATTAGCCACGCCCTGCCAGAACATCGTAAAGTCGAAGTTCTTATAAGTCAGGCCTATGTTCAGACCATAAGAGAATGCTGGCACCGGATTGAGAATCCAGGTCTGATCCTCCTGATTGATGATGCCATTACCATCCAAGTCAGCATACTTCAGTCCGCCGACACGTGCATTAGGCTGTCCGGAGGCCAGGACCTCCTCCTTGTTCTGGAAGATGCCGTCAGCTACATAACCTACGACAGAGCCATAAGGTTTCTTTGCCTCGACGAGGTTCTGCTTGGTCGTATGTGCGTATGAACCTGTAGTAGAGGAGGGCAGACTTGTCACACGGTTGCGGTAGAAGTCGAGGTTACCGTTGAGGTTGAGTCCGAGTCCGCAAGCTAAGGTCTTGCGATAGCCCATGGTGAACTCCATACCCCAGTCACGGAGCGAAGGACCATTGGACCAACGGGCACCACCCTCACCCATAGTTGCCAGATAAGCAGGATTGATGAGCATGTCGTTGATGTTCTTGATGTAAGCATCAATGGTACCATACAGGGTGTTCTGGAACAGCGTGTAGTCGAGACCGATGTTATACTGTGTGGTAGACTCCCATTTGAGGTCATCGTTGGCTGTCTGTGTGGCCCGGTAGCCGGAAGGGTAGGTGCCGGAGCCTTTCAGATACAGGTCATAGGCTGTGGAGGTGACACGATCCAGTCCATAGTCGGTGACATACAAGCCATAGTGTGCGTTGTTGTCGATGCCCTGGTTACCGGTCTTACCCCAGGAGAGGCGAAGCTTGGCATCGTCGAGCCATTTCTCTTTCAGCAACTGCGAGAAGCGGAAGCCGAGGGAGGCAGCCGGGAAGTTACCCCAGCGGTGCTTGGCACCGAAGCGGGACGAACCATCATGACGTAAGGTGAACGAAGCCAGCAGGAGGTCGGCATAGTTGTAGTCGGCCTTTCCGAAGAACGAAGCAAGGCGATAACCTACCTTCGCACCGGTGTTGCGCATGGTGCCGGTAGCTGCATTCGGCCACATATAATCAACATCCTCGAAAGCATAGCCCTCGGAGAGCGCGTGGAAGTCGACAGAGCTCTGCTTGTTGATCTCTGAACCTAACAGTACGTTGAAATGATGCTGTGCCTTGATGTCGAAGAGATAGTTCAGCGTGTTAGACCAGGTATAGTTGGTGTTGTTGGTCTGTCCCAAGTCGGTCTTGGCAATATTGTTGTTCACAATATCTGAAGCGTACGTATGCGTCATTGCGTTGATGAACGACGTGGTGTAGTCGATACCGAAGTTAGAGCGGAAGACAAGCCCCTTGAAAGGCTTGATGTCGATAAAGGCATTGCCAAAGACACGCCAGTAGTCGAGGTGGTTGTCCTTGTTGTGGTAAAGTTCGCGCAGCGGGTTCTGTCGGTCGCTCATACCCCCTACCGGTCCGGCGAATGTTGTACCGTTCTTCTCGTAGACAGGGACGGTCGGCGCCATCTTCAGCGCGTTCTCCATAGGAGCAGAATCCACCTGCTTATTATAAGATAATGTGAAGTTCTCGCCTACCGTCACCACCTTGTTGATGTTGAAGGAGGTGTTCATACGGGCGGAAAGGCTCTCGAAGTTGGTATATTTCAGGATACCGCTGTTGTTCTTATAACCTAAAGAGAACAGCTCCGAGGCTTTGTCTGTAGCCTTAGAGATAGCTACGTTGTAGTTCTGTGAGAAGCCGGTACGCGAGATGGCGTCTATCCAGTCGGTGTCGGTGAATCCCATCGTCTGCTTACTGTTGATGTAACCATTATATCGTCCGTTGACGGTATAGTTGACATACTGGCTTGTAGAAGGATTCCATACCGTGATGCCCACACCCTGTGGCGCATTGAGTGTCAGACCATAGTTGTTGGCATAAGCCTCAGGATCAAGACCATCGTTCAGCGCGGCCTGCGCCATCGCCGTGGCATAGCCCTTGGTGTCGAGGAGTTTCATCTTCGACTGGGAGGTGTAGAACTGTGCCGTGAGGTTGGTAGTGAAGTCGACATTGATTCTGTCATTCTTCTTTCCATGCTTGGTTGTGATGATGATGACACCATTTGCGGCACGGGAACCGTAGATAGAAGCCGAGGCAGCGTCCTTCAAGACCTGCATCGACTCGATGTCGTTGCTGTTGAGGGTATTCAGACTTCCAGCCGTCATAGGAACCCCATCAATGATATAAAGCGGGTCCTGAGAAGAGTTGAACGAGCCAATACCACGGATTCTCACCGTTGCTGTTCCGCTTGGTGAACCCGTATCGGTAATGGTCATACCTGCAATCTTACCCTGCAGCGATTTCATCGGGTCGGCATCCGGAGAGGTGGTTAACCCCTCTGTCTTTACGACGGAGACAGCACCCGTTAAGTCAGCTTTACGTTGTACCTGGTAACCGGTCACAACGACTTCATTCAATTCTTTAGCGTTTTCTTTTAATGTGATTTGAAGATTTGGAGCAGCACTAACTTCTTGTGAGGCATAGCCAATATAGGAGATAGTGAGAGGAGCACCAGCAGGTGCCTTAAATGAGAACTTGCCATCGAGATCGGTAACAGCACCGTTCGATGTGCCTTTCTGAATTACCGACGCACCGATAACAGGCTCGCCAGTGTTGTCAACCACGGTACCAGATACCGTGATGTCGCTTTGTGCCAAAGCGGTTGCTGATATCATGAACGACATGACCATCAGCATGAGGAATCTGAAAAACTTCATCGCGTACAGTTATTAGTTTTACTTTTCACGTTGTTTAATAATATGCGAAACAATCAACCCATCAGGTTTCTAATTGGTTTTTGCAAAATTAATATAAATCAAGTCAGCGGGATTAAAAAAATGTTGCGTTAGCTTGCAAAATCGTTTCAGAAAAAGGAGAAATATACAAAAAGAAACGATTTTGCAAGCTAATGTAACGTCATTTGGATGAAAGAAAAAAGGATCTTATTTCCTCATGTCGCTCGGTGAGATACCATATTCGTCGCGGAAACACTTGGAGAAGTATCCGGGTGAGCTGAAGCCAGTGTCGTAAGCAATGGCAGAGATGGGCTGGTCGGAGTGCATAATCAGGTCGTGGGCCTTCTGCAGGCGCATCTGACGTAGAAGCTCGGCAGGGGAGAGCCCTGTGATGGCTTTCAGCTTTCGGTAGAGCTGTACGCGGCTCAAGCCGATGTCGGAACCGATGTCGTTGACCTTGACGTCGCTCTCGGGAAGGTGCTTTTCCATGGCTGCTTTCAGTCGGTCGATGAATTTCCGATCAAGAGGACTGAGTTTTTCCTCGGCTTCTTTCACTTCCGGCTCGCTCTTCACTTTGCCGTCGAAGAGATGGCGGAGCTTTAGTCGCGACTTCAGCAGGTTGTCGATGCGTGCCAAGAGTAACTGGGCGCTGAAGGGCTTGGTCATGTAGTCGTCGGCGCCGCTGCCTAAGCCTTCGAGTTGCTGCTCCTCCGTGCTGCGGGCCGTGAGCAGGATGACGGGGATATGTGAGGTCATGGTATCAGCCTTTATCCTGCGGCAGAACTCTAAACCGTCCATAACGGGCATCATCACGTCGCTGACGATGATGTCGGGAATGGTCTCGTGGGCCACCTGCAAGCCATTCTCGCCGTCTACAGCCTCGGTAACATAATATTTGTCGGTAAGAAGGGTGCGGATATATCGGCGCATATCTTCGTTGTCGTCTACGACGAGGACGGTGGGCAGACCGCTGTTATCAGTTACCTGTTTTTCCGGCCTTGCTGATTCTTTGTCTGCTGCCACGCTTGCCGTTTCTTTTTTCATTTCCTTGGCTGCGTTGCTGTCATCGATAGCGGGTGGTGTGTCGTTGCGGAAGTTGAGGACTTCGTAGACAATCTTTGAAAGTTGGTTTACATTTCGTTGCAGGATATCTACCAAGGTCCTGTCATGTTCTTGCAGGTCTTTGCTTGCCGCCAGTTCCGAGAGCGGGCCGGCGATGAGCGTCAAAGGTGTGCGCAGCTGGTGGCGGGCATTGGTATAGAAGAGCGTCTGCTCGCGGTTGAGTAGTTTCTCTTTGCGATTGATGCGGCGCATGATAACGACAAGACGGTAGATGAGCAGCAATGCCGTAATAAGCAGGACGATGGCAATGGCGCTGATGATGATGAGCATACGCTGGGTATGGTACTGCCCGAAGAGACTCTCTATCTTGTCCTGGAGTGTCAGCAGGTCGTGGCTGCGCTGCTCCATCTCCTTACCGGCCTGAAGGAGGAGCGAGGCGTTATCGGGAGTAACAAGAACACTCTGCATGATGTTGTCGCGCTTATAAGGTTGCTTCTGCAAAATGTTCAGGCATAGTTTCACTATTTGCTCACCATTGGTCGGATAGGTATAGGTACCCGCCAGGATACCATTGGCGACACACTCTAAACCCTCGCCCTTCCCTGGCAGGCCGTCGATACCAAGGAATTGTATCTTGTCAACAACTCCCAAATCTTTAGCGGCCTGTCGTGCGTTGAGGGCTGCGAGATCGCTGTGGCAGAAGACAACATCGGGTGCGGGATGCGTCTTCAGATACGCTTTCATCGTCCGGTAGTTCTCTTCTGATGTCCAGTCGGTATCTATAAAACGGTAGTCGACATGCTTGTTGCCTTTCATGACAGACCGAAAGCCACGGTGACGGTCTATCGCAGGCGACGAAGCTTTTCCGCCCGTCAGTTCCAAGATTGTGCCTACCTGACCTTGCCGGCTTCCACTGATTAGCGACAGTGCATAGTTGCCCATGGCCCGGCCGGCGGCGATGTTGTCACCACCGATATATGCGGTATAGTCATTGGTGTTGGCCTTGCGGTCGAAGAGAACAACGGGGATGCCATGCTTTCGTGCCCGCACGATGGCGGGGGCTACTGACCGATAGTCGTTAGGTGCCACAACGAGGATGTCGACACCGGCGTTGACAAAGCTGTCTATCTGCGCTACCTGTCGCTCAGAGATGTTATCGGCATTCTTGATGTCCACATCCACCACATTATTATAAAGATGTTGTGCTGAGAGCATCTCCATGTTAACTTTCTCACGCCACGCTCCACCCACACATTGTGAGAATCCTATGTGGTATTTATCATCTTCTTTGCCACAAGACGACAATAACATGGATAGCATGCAGACGCAGAGTATCCTGTGTATTGCAAGGAGCAGCTTTCGTCTGCGTCCATTGCAATACCCCGTAAAATGCTGTGCTTGTTCAGACTTTCTCATTAGTTTTTCTCTTAGGTGCGAATCTCCGCTTGCAAACTTACAAAAAAATCTGATTATCCAAGCAGGAAAGAGAGAAAAAAAACAGACCAACTTCTTTCTCACGCTTCCGCTACCCATCCATACCTTTGATGCACCTTGGCAACATCCCCACGATTAGGTATTTTGCACCATCCTCAGACAGTTCATCGCCAAACCTTTCCGCAGTGATTGATTTTGTGAGTAATTTTGCAAATGTTTTAGTATTTTATATAAAAGATATGTATTCAAAGATGATAGCTATGACGGCAGTATGCTTTGGTGTGCTCACCAATGCCAGTGCTCAGACCGACAGTCTTGCCGTCAGGAAAGGAAGAGTATTGGACACCAAAGGTGAGGCTATTCCTGGTGTGATTGTTTCTGTTAGTCGTACCGAAGAGCGGACCATAGCCGACGAAATGGGCTACTTCACCCTTCCCGACGATGTTGTTGCGGGTGACACCCTGACATTCACCAGCATGGGCTTCAAACCCACCCGCCGCATCGTCCCTCCAGCCGATGGCAGTAATAAGACATTTACCATCCGCATGAAAGACGGTATGACAGCCTTGCAGGAGGTAGAGGTAGTGGGACGTTATGAGAAATCGTACAAGAACACCCTCTCGTTCATAGGAACCAAGACAGCCACGCCGCTCAAGGACGTACCGCAGTCTATCGGCTATGTTACCAAGGAGCTTGTCCTCGACCAAGGAGCTCATACTGTAAATGATGTGGTGAAGAACATCAGCGGTGTGAGTCAGTATACTTTCTATAACGACTTTTCCATCCGCGGCTTCCGTACGACAGGCAACCGCAACTCAGGAAATCTCATCAATGGAATGCGGGCTCAGACAAGTCTGTGGAAGCAGAGTTCACTGGCCAATATCGAGCGCGTGGAGATTATCAAGGGTCCGTCATCGGTGCTTTTTGGTAATGCCGCTCCTGGTGGCGTCATCAACCGTGTGACCAAGAAGCCACTCTCTGAGACGCGCCATACCGTCTCGGTGACAGCAGGCAGCTTCAACACCATTGATACCTATACCGACTTTACTGGACCACTGAACCGCAAGCACACATTATTATATAGGTTGAACCTTGGCTATGAGAATAGCGATACCTACCGCGACTTGCAGCAGACGAAGTCGTATATTGTAGCTCCCTCGTTCTCCTTTCTCCCCACCGACAAGACACAGTTTAATGTCGACCTCTCGTGGCAGTATAACAACGGCAAGGTAGATCGCGGGCAGGCTATCTTCGGCGATGGCAGTCTCTACTCGCGTCCCATCTCCAGCTCACTCTCGGCAGCCAATGACTATCTGCATGAAAACCTGATGAATGTCACGCTGTCGCTCACACATAAATTCAACCGGCACCTGACATTCAACAGCATATACCTCAACTCATCCTACGACGAGGATCTGCGTGAGCACAACCAAGCCAATGCCTATGTCACACTCGCTGATGGTACCACCGACCCGACAAAGGTGCTCATGCAATGTCTTATCCGCAAACGCCATTTCCGCAACAACAACTTCAACAACTACCTGACATGGACGACACGCACTTGGGGCATCGACCATAAGGTGCTCGTGGGCTATGACTATTTCCAGACCATCCTCAGACCAGGTTCCTCGCAGATGCTCGCCTCGGGATATCTGAAGAAGGATGGCACCACCTCTACGAAATATACTGTGAAGACAAAGGATCAGTTTGTGCTCGATGCTGATGGTAACCCGGTGACCAATGTTCCTGCCTTTGACCTGACCACGAGCTCGGGCAATGCCATCTTGGATATCAGTAAGTATGTCTTTGTCTCGTCCAATATCTCGCCCTACGAGCAGTATTCACATGGTGTCTATGTTCAGGAACAGATGGATGCTGGCTTCCTGAAACTGCTGTTGGGGCTGCGCCAAGAATGGTTCACCGATGTCCTCAACAAGAGCATGTCTGGCGAGCGCACCACGCACCAGCACGCTTTTCTTCCGCGTGTGGGCTTGGTGGGCACCGTCAACAGTCATATCAATCTCTATGTCACATGGATGAAAGGCTTTGAGCCCCAAGATGCTGCCACCCAGAGTGATCCCAATGCCGGTGGTCCCTTCGATCCGGAGACGAGTACGCTCTACGAGGCCGGTACCAAAACCGAGTGGCTCGACGGTCGGTTGAGTGCCACCATGGCCGTCTACCGTCTTGCCAAGACCAATGTGCTCTACAATGCCGGTGACGAGGGCAACCCGGACCTTATGGTACAAGTGGGCGAAGAGGTGGCGCGTGGCGTGGAGATGGATGTCGCCGGTGACATCCTTCCCAACTGGCACGTGCAGGCCAGCTATGCCTATACCAACGCGAAGATTACCAAGACTGCCACCGACACAGAAAAGGACTTCGGCTTACAGCGCCCGAACACACCACGACACAGTATGAACATCTGGTCGAAATATATCATCGAGCATGGAAGCCTGCGCAATCTCGGTCTGGGTCTGGGCTTCAATGCCGTATCAAGCCGCTACGGACAAGTGGGACGACGTGCCAACACCGTGACCTATCCTGGTTATGGCCTCTTCAACGCAGCTCTCTACTACCGCCTCCGCCATCTACAGGTGCAGGCCAACTTCAACAATGTCTTCAACCGGACCTACTGGGTAGGTGGCTACGACAAGCTCCGCTCCTTCCCCGGGGCACCCCGCAACATCAATCTTACGGTTACCTACGGATTCTAATATACACAAGG
>Ga0256406_1005128_pt1 | contig 14265 bp, 17 predicted proteins | sample RumenRJG_03DNA_FD_185986 | JGI IMG/M metagenome (GOLD analysis project Ga0256406, IMG submission 185986) | Bovine rumen microbial communities from Lethbridge, Alberta, Canada - RJG_03 | ecosystem: Host-associated > Mammals > Digestive system > Stomach > Rumen | place: Canada: Alberta | collected...
CGGAGCCGAAGCGCCCGGACATCTCGCGCCAGGCAGCCTCGGCCGCCTCGGCGGGGTTCTCGGCTTCAACCTCGACTGTCCCGGTGCGCGTGCGCGAGAGCGTGGCCTCAACCTTGTACTTCATGGTCTTCCTCCCTCATCCTGGCCCTGGTCATCTGTTCCGTTCCCGGCCTCGTCCGCGCCGGTGCCTGAGAAGCAGCCGGCAAGCTGCGGCTCGGCGTCGTCAGGATCCCGCAGCGCGTCGTCCTCGTAGATCCCCTTCACTCCCCTCTCCAGGATCGTGTAGAGGAGCTCGGCCTCCCCGCGCTTTTCGGCGAGGATCCTGATCGCCTCGTCGTACTTCGCGGTGAACGCGCCGCACGGCGGCACCTTGTCGCATGAAAGGTTCCTGGCGAAGTCGCCCGCCATCTTCGCGCGCACCTCGCGGTCAAGCGCCGCGCAAGCCTCGCTGAAATCGTCAATAGCGCTCATGCCGCATGCCCTCCACTGCGCATCTCGCCTGCAAAGCGCAGGGCCTCCAGGGCCCTGCCCATCCCTCGCGAGGCGGCCACTTCCGCCGCCCCCAGGCAGAGCCTGTCGGCTGCGGCCTGTGGAACCATGCGGTCGTCGCCTTCGGCGAGGATCCTCGACAGCGTGCACGGGGAGATCCCGGCCGCCGCCGCAAGCGCCTTGAGCGAGGCCCCGGTGTGCGGGAGGAGCCTCCTGAGCTCCCCGGCGCTCATCGGGCGGTGCTCGCGGGCCCTCTGGCGCAGCGCCGCGGGATCTGAAAGCACCCTGGCCCAGCATGGCGCCTCGCGGGAGGCGGAGAGCCCCGCGAGGAAGGCAACCGCCCTCTCCGACACCCTCGCGCTGGGAAGGCGCGAGAGGCGGTGCCTGCGCGCCCTGGAGTACGAGGCAAGCTCCATGCCGACCATCCTTGAGAACTCGGTCATCGTCAGCCCTGCCAGCAGCCTGATCCCCTCAAGGGACTCGAAGGTGAGCCTCGGCCTGCGGCGGCTGTTGAACCACCTCCCGGCCACCAGCTCGCCGATCCCGCCCGGATCACCGGCCGTTTCCAAGCCGTTCCTGTCCATATTCCTCCTCCCTCCGTCCATGCAGGCGCTTCATTCCCGCGCCGCGCACGCCATGTCATGCCTTCGCTGTTCCGGCGGCAGCCTTCACGTCAACGTCGAAAAAGCCGCGGCGGCATCCCCGGCCTGCCGGCAAGTCCGGGGGAGCGCCCCGGACTTTTCCTCATGCCGCCATTCCGTCAGAACGGAATATCCTCCTGCATCCCGCCCAGGGGATCGGGGCCCTGCTGCGCCGCGTAGCCGCCCTGCGCGGCAGGCTGGCCATAGCCGCCCTGGTAGGACGAGGGGCCGGCGATCCTCGGGCCCTGCGGCTGCCCTGCGGGGGCGGCAGGGGCCTGCTGGCCGTAAGCCTGCTGCTGGCCCTGCTGAACGCCGTATGCCGCGCCCTGCTGGCCGTAGGCCGTGGCCTGCTGGCCATAGGGCTGGCCCTGCTGCTGGGGCTGGGAGCCCTTCGGGCCGCCGCCCACCATCTGCATGTTCTGGGCGATGATCTCAAACGCAGTGCGCTTGATGCCCTCCTTGTCGGTGTACTCGCGGGAGGAGATCTTCCCCTCCACGAAGAGTCCCTGCCCCTTGTGGACGTACTTCTGCACCACCTCGGCGAGCTTGCCCCACAGCACGATGCGGTGCCACTCGGTGCGCTCCGTCTTGTTGCCGTTAGCGTCCGAGAACTTCTCGGTCGTCGCGATCGAGAGGTTGGCGACGAGCTTGCCGCTCTGCGTGGTCCTGACTTCCGGCTCGTTTCCGACGTTGCCCAGAAGGATCACCTTGTTGATGCCGTTCATAGTTGAGTCTCCTTTGATAAGTAAGATTTCTTCCTGAGTGGTTCCGCGCTTTCCGTAGGGGATCCGCCTCAACCCTTCATGTCTATATAATATCAAATCACTTGCATAATGTCAAGTAGATTGATATAAACATTTAGCATTTCGCGTCCGACGCGCGGATCAGATGGAATGAGGCAGCCGTCGCCCAGGACAGACGCGCCCTCGCGCGCGAGCTTCCCGGTGTCTGCGATGTAGAGGACCACTGGCGTGGCTCCGGCTCCGGGGGCCGAGTAGAGCGCCCTCTCCGAGAGAGTGACGGGATCAGGCGGCAGGGAGGAGCGGAGCGAAAGCCGCTCCAGCGAGACGGACAGCGGCACGAGTCCGGCCGCCCTGCGCCGGCGCGACTCCGAGCGCAGCCGCGAGGCGAGGACCCCGAACGTCCTGAAAAGCACGATGCCGCCCCCGATGTTCCCGGAGGCGCAGTAGATTGTTTCCGGCGCCTTCATCAGGCTTCTCCTGTTTTTCAGTCATCAGGCCAGGCCCTTGCCCGACAGGTACGAGAGCAGGCCGCCTGCGAGATCGCCCGACTTGGAGATCTCGCGCTCAAGGCCGGGGCCGCCGCCGTCGGCGGCGGCGCAGAGCCTGCGCCCCTCGCCGGCCCCCGGCCCGTCGGGCGACTGGGCCCACCCCATCAGGGCTTTCCGGCGCAAGCTCCCGGACAGGCGCATCAGCGCCTGGGCGCAGATCCCGGCCATGAACTCGCTGTTGCGGCGCTCCGGCAGGCTCTGCCTGCCGCCCCTGCTTCTCCTGCGCGGGGCGCCGGCTGCGGCCGCCCCAGAGCGGAGGCGGAGCTTGAAGCCGTACTCGCGCAAGGCGAGATCGCGCGCGTCATCGGGGCCGTAGCCCATGAGCAGGTATTCAGACTGGATCCTCTCCAGCTCCTGGAACATTCGCCGTCCTGGCGCCAAAGGCGCTGCCTTGCTTTGTTGAAAAGGTGGCTCCGGCAGGGCTTCCTGGGAAACGAGGATGGACTGAGCGGGCCATTGCTGTGATCCCGGAAGGCCCTGCGGGGCCGATGGGGATGGTCGCGCCGCAAGGGGGCGGCGCGCCGGCCCAGGCGGGGCATCTTCACCCCGCCGGAGGAAGGATCAGGAGAGCGGATCAGGCCGGCACGAACACGCCCGGCAGATCCCCGGTGCCGATGGCGCGGAGCTTCATGCAGGCGCGGGACATGGCGGCGTCGAACACGGCGCGGAGGTTGTCGTCGTCGCCAGGATCGCCGTTGTACCTGAGCGGCAGGGCCGCTCCCGCCTCGTCGGGGCCAAGCGTGCGCACGCCCGATTCGGGATCCTGCACGATCACGAAGGTGTGGGCGCGGGCGGTGTTGAAGGCCGAGACCACCTCTTCGAGGTGCTCGCGCGCGAACTTGGGCTTCTCCTCCGGATACAGGCGGACGAGATCGAACTCCGGCGAGTACGAGAGCCCGGCCATGAGCCACTCGCACACGTCCTCCCAGGTGAACCTGGGCTCCAGCAGCTTGAGCACCGTCTCGGGCATGAAGCCGCCGAGCGCGTGCCTGACGAGACGGTCGTAGCCGGCCCTTGAGAAGCGCATGCGCGCCCAGGGGCGCGGCCTCGGGGCCGCCGCCGCGGCTCCCGGGAACGCCCTGACGCCGAGCCTGAGCTCGGGAACCCCGGCGATTGAAACTGGCTTGTCCATGATGATGGCCTCCTCGTATCCAACTCCCATCATCATATCAATTTAATTGCTTAATGTCAATATAATTGAGGATAAGGACAAACAAAAAGGGCCGGGATAAAAGCCGGCCCTCTCCGCTGCGCTTGCCGCCTCAAAAGCAGGGGACGTACTTGATGTAGTCCTCGAAGTCCTCGCGGTGCGCGGCAAAGTAGCGCAGCATCCTCGGCTTGCTGAGAAGCCCGAAGTCGGCGACGCGGACGAAGCGCTTGCCGCACAGCCCCGGCTCCGGGCGGAAGTTGATCTCCTTTCGGATGTCGATGCAGAGCTGGGCGCGCAGCTCGCGGATGAAGCGGTTGACGAGCATCTGGTAGCGGCGCTGCGCGTACATGTCATGCTCTTCAGGCAGGCCGAGCGCCTTGTAGAGCTGGTCCTCGAAGGCGCGGTTGGCGAAGTGCACGGTCACGAGGTACAGGAAGGTGAAGCGCCGCATGTCCGGCGGCGTGAACGCGACAGCCGCCGACATGAGCTCGTTGTTCAATGCTGCCGGGTTGGCCTGCTTGTAGGGTGCCGGGACTGCCGGCGTTGGCTTTCGTGGCATTTTGCTTACCTTGCCTGATCTTCAATCTTCCATTTCACATTCTTCCGCGGCCTTTGGAAACGGGCTGGCGCGGGGTTGCAGGGATCAAGTATAAATCACGCCCCGCGCGCGGAAGGCAAAAAAAAGCCCGGCGCGGGCCGGGCTAGCTTGTTTTCAGGCTTGGAAAAAAAATAGCGCTGTGAATTGCCGCGCAAAAGGGGCATTCCGTATTTCAAAGGCTAATCATCCGCCTCGTGGCGGTCAAGGTATTCGGTGATCGCCGCCGCGATGACCTCCTCGAACCCGCCGCTGCTTCCGTCAAGGTAAACGCGCAGGCGGTCGCCAAGCCCTGCGGATTCCTTGTTGAGGCGCCTGAACGAGACCGTCCATGACGCCGCCCTGGAGATCGAGCCGTCAACAGTGGTCTGGGGGCGGCTGCGGCGGCGGGCCTTGCGCTCGTGCTTGCGCGCGGCCTCGTCGATGATCCGGCAGATCTCCTCGGGATCCTGCGCCGTGCGCGCGGCGGAGAGGATGGCGTCGGCCTCCTTCGGATCGGCGTTGCGGATCCTCGTGTACATGCGCAGCCTCGCGAAGCCGGCGCAGGAGAGGATCTTCTTCTCGTCGGCCGAGAGGGAGTGGAAGGCGAGGATCGTCCTCGCGTACACCTCGGACTTGCCGAGGATCCTCGCCAGCTCCTTGGCCGGGAAGGAGTCGTGGATCGCCACCAAGCCGTCAACCGCGCTGATGAAGTCGGCAAGCTCCGGCTCGGAGCGCTGCAAGTTCTCGACGATTTGCAGCACGGTGATCTGCTCCTCGGCGGTGTATCCGGGCACCGGGCGCAGCTCCAGGATGTTCGCGGAGATCTCCCGCATGCCCAGCTTGCGGCAGGCGCGGCAGCGCTTCTCGCCGCAGATGAGGCGGTACGGGGCCCCCGGCCCGTCGGACCTTATGACGGTGATCGGGGTGAGCAGGCCGTGGAGCGCGATGGAGCTTGCCAGATCGCTGATCTCCTCGTCCGAGAAGGTGCGGCGCACCTGCTGCCGGATCCCTATGTCGGAGAGCGGGATCTTGCCGATGCCCGCGTGCTTCGGCGCGTCGGAGTCCGGGTTGTCGTACGCCGACTCGAACATCGAGCGCAGCTCCTGGGTGTCGGTGCGGCTGCCCTCGCCGCCGCCCTTCCCGCCGTTCTTGAAGAAGTCGGAAAACGAGACCTGCGACATCAGACGGCCTCCTTCTGCTTCTTCTGCGCCTCGCGCGCTTTGATGCGCGAGATCATCTCGTGGATGACCCCCTCGACTTCCACCCTCGCGGCGCGGGATCCGGGGATCCTCTGGAGCGGGGTGTTGTAGGCGGTGGCGGCGTCGATGGTCACGCTGTCGTGGATGACCTGCGGGAACACGCGCTCCCCCAGGGCCTCGCGCAGCTCGCGCTCGGCGGCGCGGTGGAAGGCCGATCCGCGCTTGACGTGGTTGAGCACGACGCCGAGCATCGCGTCCTGGCGCCCGATGCGCCTGAACATCTCAACCTCGCCCTCAGTGCCCTTCACGGCGTGGGAGGCCACCTGGAGCGGCACCACCATGTAGTCGGCGTAGAACATCGCGGTCAGCGCCTGCTTGCCGGCAAATGGCGGCACGTCGATGAAGACGTAGTCGTAGTAGCCCGACACCGCGTCGAGCGCCTGCTTGAAGTGCGCCGCGCTCTCCTCGCCCCTCTCGGAGGGGTTGAAGATCGGCACGGACGAGAAGTCGTTGGGCTGGGTGTAGAAGAGGTCGATGCCGTGCGTCGCGCGCATGGCCGCAAGCTCCCCCAGGCTGTAGTCGGGGTTGAAGAGATCCTTGGCCGCGGTGCCCTCGTAGGCGATCCTCGACTCAAGCCTCGGCCTGAAGCCCCTGCCGACGGAGCCCTCCCAGGCCCAGCTCTGGGTGAGGGTGTTGGACAGCGAGCCCTGCGGATCGGTGTCGATGCACAGCACCTTGCTCCCGCCCGCGGCTAGCTGCACGGCCGACGCCCAGACCAGGAAGGTCTTGCCTACGCCGCCCTTGTTGTTGCAGATCGTGATTGTTGTGGCGCTCATTTTCATCCTCGTTTCAATGTCAGAATCCGGCCTTGAACATCCCGCGGCCCCTCCCGCCTCCTCCGGCGGGACGGCGCAGCAGGCACCTGCGGAGCAGGTTGTAGTGCCGGATGTTACCGAAAAGTATGCACAGGGCCTGCCCGGTGATGGCCCCGGTCGCCGGGGCGGAAAGCAGCGACAGGTCGATGCCGAGGCCCCCTGCGGCAAGCGCGCAGGCGGCGAGGAGCATCGACGCGCACCCGGCTGCCGACGCCGCCGCCCCGCGCATGGCCGCCGAGCACATCAGCGCCCGCTTCGCCGCGCCCTCGGCCGCCTTCGATCCCTTCCACGCCGCCGCGCGCGAGCGGACAAGGTACTCGCACCTTGCCGCCTGGAGCATCATCGGCGGAAGCACGAAAAGCAGGAGCACCGCGAGGAACGGGATCTGGCGCCGCAGCCACGGGAGCCCGTCCTGCATCATCGCGTGCGCAAACGACAAATATGCCGCCGCAAGCAGGATCGACGCCGCGAGGTTGCCCGGCCTGATCACAATGAGGACGCGCCCGCCGGTGAACGGCGCTGCGATCCTGCACAATTCCCTTTGAAACAGCGGGCTTCCGCCCGCTCCCTGCTGCCCCATCGCAACTCCTCCTCATGTTGTAGCGCCCGCGGCAGCCGGGCTGCCCGGAAAATCCATGAACTAAAGGCAAAAGCCTCCACGCTAGGCCGTGGCCCCGCGGTCGGCCGCGAAGGCCGCAAGATCCGCAACCGGCCCGTTTGGATCGAGGATCTCGTCCCTCCTCGCGGGATTGAGCAGATCCATGTCAGGGCAGCGCGGCGCGGGATCCGCTGCCTTCGCCGCGCCCCCGGCCGCATTGCGCCCTTCAGCCCATTCGAGCCTGGCGTCAAGCTGCCCGGCGAGCGCCTTGGCGTGCGGCCCGAAGGACGCGGCGTCGGACTCCAGTGCGGCGCGCATTTCACGCAGCGCGTCCGGATCGTCTTCCTTGGCGATCTTCGCCGAGAGCACGTCGGCGCGGAAGCGCTGGCGGTCCTTGAAGGCCTCCGCCTCTCCGGGATCCTGCCTCGCGGAGGCCGCGTCGGCGGACTGCGGGCAGAGCCCGGAGCAGAAGAACGACGCGGCGCGCCTGAAGGCAATGCGCTCGTACATGCGCTCGGGGTACTTGGCCCAGCACTCGTTGAGGCGGGCCTCGCCCTCGATGTCCGACGCGTAGGCGTTGCCCTCGACGCAGGTCCCGCCCGCGCACTCGATGCGGCAGCAGATCTGATCGGGAACCTCTATCTCGCGCTGGCCGAGCTTGAGCACGCCCTCCCCGGACGGATCCTCCAGGATCAGGCGGTTCTCGATGTACGGCACAGGGACCTTCACGTAGCGCGAGGATCTCGCGTACCTCACCGACTTGGCGCCTGGCGAGCGCATGATGATTGTCTCATAGCCGCGCATTTTGAGCGCCGGCGAGAAGCCGTCGCCGGTGAAGCGCGGGAAGAGGCACGTGCCGTCGAAAGGCAGCAGGCCGAGCCTGCCGCACTCGTCGGCGTACTCAAGGACCGTCCACGTGCCGATGGCGCGCTCCATGCTCCCGTCGTCGTTGCCAAAGGGCGCCGACTCGACGGCCTCGCGGATGCAATGGGCCGTGAGGGCCCAGAACCTCGTCACGCCGCCCCAGCCGTTCCAGCCGCAGGCCTTCATCGCCGCGACGGCCCCGCCCACGGCGTCAGGCAGCAGCGGCGGGACTTCAGGCCCCCAGCAGTTGCCGCCGGCGCGGGCGATTGCAAGCGCCTCGGCCTTGGAGCAGCCGAGCTTCTCAAGATCTTCTGCAAGGCGCTTCTCCTCCGCTGTCGGCTCGGGGGCCCCGCCATTTTGTCCGCGCGCTTGCGCCGGAGAAGGCTGCCCGCCATTCCCCATTGCCCTTTCAACTTCCTCGATGTCGCTTTCCGTGACCGGGATTGCCTGGATCTTCTGGTCCATGTGAACCTCCTGAGAGCCTTTTCTGCCCAACCTTGACTTCATTGTATCAATTTACTTGCATAATGTCAAGCTATTTTCAGCATAGGCGCATTGCGGGCCGCCGAGGCCCCGCCAAATGCCCCGCACCCGCGCAAGGCCGCGCAAGGGCCGCGCTGATAATCGAAGGCGCTGTGATCAACCAGGAAACTGAAGCGAAGGAAAAGACCATGAAGGAAGAAGAATCCAAAGCCAGGCAGGAAGACGCCGCCAAGGCCGGCGAAGCTGCCGGCGCGGCTCCCAGGGATCAGGCCGCCGTCCAGGACAGGGCCGCTCCAGGCGGGGCGCCAAGGGAGAAGACCCCGGAGGAAGTGGCCGGGGAGATAATCAGCCAGTTCAAGGAGAGCGACGCCGCGTCCCCTGATCCCGCCAAGGCGGGAAAGAGCGCGGAAGCCCAGGCCGCGAAGTCCGGCGCGGGCAAGCCCGCGGACGAGAGCGGGCAGGAGAAGCAGGAGGAAAAGGACGCCTCCGCAAAGGGCGATCCCGCACAGGCGGGCGAGCCTGCAAAGGACGCCGAAAAGGCCGAAGCTGGAAAGAAGGCTGAAGCCGAAAAGAAGGACGGGGCCGCAAAGGGCCCTTCCGGCCTCAAGTCGGTGTTCGCCTCGGCGCAGGAGCGCTTCCGCAGGAAGCGCCCGGAGCAGCAGAAGTCCAAGGGCGCAGGCGCGCCGGCAAAGCCGCAGGGCAAGGCCTCCGAGGCGCTGTCCAAGGCGCTTGCCGCGGCAAGGTCGAGGCTCAACCCGCAGGGGATCAGGGAGCTTGCGCGCGACAAGTCCAACGTCGCCGTCGCGCTGGGCGCGGTGGCGGTGCTGCTGTCCGCAGCAGCGCTCCTGAGATCCGGCAGCGGAGGCAAGGATCTCGACAACGCCTTCGTGCAGGCCAGCTTCGAGGCCGGCAAGGCCGCTGAAACAGCCGCGGCCCCCGAGAGGGCCGGCGCGGCCGCGTCACTCACCGGGAACGACGACAGCGACGCGCTCGATCCGAAGGAGCAGAAGCCCAAGCAGCTCGTCATCAAGGATCTCGACGAGTTCAACCGCATGGTCGGCGCGGCGGTTGACGCCAAGCGCATGGAGGAGGCCCGCAAGGCGCTGGAGCAGCGCGAGTCCAAGTGGCAGGCGGCCGGGGAGACGGTCCCCGGCGGGCAGAAGATCTACGGCAACCCGAAGGCCCGCTTCATGCTTGTCGAGTACTCCGACATCGAGTGCCCGTACTGCAAGAACTTCTTCGACGTGCCCAAGCGCGTGGCGGATCTCTCCAACGGGCAGGTGGCCGTGGAGTGGCGCAACTTCCCGCTCGACTTCCACCAGCCCGCCGCCGGGCGCGAGGCGATCGCCGCGCAGTGCGTCTACGAGCAGAAGGGCAACCGCGCCTTCTGGGTGGCGCTTGAGAGGCTCTTCGAGACCACCGGCTCAAACGGCCAGGGAAGCCCGATCCTCCCGTCGCTTGCCTCGGAGATGGCGCTGGACAGCGGCAAGTACCTTGAGTGCATCAACAGCAAGGACACCGCCCGCAGGATCGCCAAGGATCAGGAGGCCGGCGCCAAGGACGGCGTTTCCTCCACGCCTTCCGTCCTGATCATCGACAGGAGCAACGGCCGCACGCAGCTCCTGCCTGGAGCGGTGCCCGCCGAGCAGATCATGCAGGCCGTCGAGGCCATGAACGCGCAGGGCAACGGCCCTGACGCGGACGACCGCGACGAGACGCAGGGATCGGCCCCTTCCGGCGCCAGCGCCGCCACAGAGGTGGGCGTGGCCCCCGCCAAGTAAGCGGGCACGGGGCGGCCTGGCGGCTGCCCCGCCTTTTAAATTTCCCATTCGGAGGATCCCGTGGTTCTGAAAGATCGAAAAGTGATGGCGGCGCTTGCCGCCATTGCGCTGCTTGCGCCGGCATGGCAGGCGTGCGCCGCGCTGGGCGCGTCCCAGGCGGACGATCCCGCCGCGAGATCGCGCGAGATGTACGGCAACTCCACCTACGGCTTCGGGACAGGCCGGGACGAGCCGCCCGGCGGCGAAGCACCGGAGCCCGGGCGCCTTACGGAAAAGCAGAAGAAGGACCTGGAAAAGGAGTTCCTGAACCAGGAGAACGATCTGGAGCTGGGGCTCAAGATCATGCAGGAGAAGCGCAACGACGTGCTCAAGGAGCGCTACTTCGCCACGCAGGTGCTCAAGCAGGGCGGCCTCACCCCGGAGGAGGAGGCCGCGGTGGCTGACACCATCGCCAAGTCCAACAAGGCGCTGCGCGAGAGCGTCGCGAAGATCAACGCCCAGCGCCGCAAGCTCTCCGATCTGCGCGAGAAGCGCTTCGAGGAGAACCCGGACAACCCGTACTCGTCCAACGCGGACGATCCCCTGCCGAAGGAGTCGCTCCCCTGCCCCGCGTCGGGCGGCGGCGCCCCCGGATGCAGCGTGCCCCCGCGCCGGCCGGGGCCGCTGGACGGCGATCCGAACATCCGCCCTGGGCAGGGCGCGTCCCAATCTTCATCGTCCGCCTCCGGATCTTCCGAGGGCGGCTTCTTCAACTACTAACTACTGACTACTGGGCATCTAGGGAGGTGCAGGCATGTGCATGTGCATGAGGCAGGGCATGGCGCTGGCGGCAGCCGCCGCGCTGGCTTTCTCCGGAGCTTGCGCGCAGGCGCAGGGGCAGGACTTCCTCTCCGCCGCGGGGGCGGGGATAGACGGCATCAACTCGCTTGAAACCCCGCTCGGGGCGGGCGACCAGCAGGAGAAGGCGCAGCTCCGGGATCTGTATTCATACGGGCTCGTGCTGCCCAACCAGCCGCTGCAAATGGCGCCCGAGACCCGCGAGGAGGCAAGGCAGCTCGTTCAGCAGAGCCTCCGCGCCAGCGGCGCGGCGAGGATGGGGAGGGCCGAGCGCGACGTGGTGAACGCCGTGCTTTTCAACTACGGGCTCCAGGTGCTCGACGACGGCAGGGTGGTGATCCTCGACATGTACTACCCCGATCCGGCGCAGGGGGTGCAGCCGGCCATGCTCGCGCCGGGGATCCCGATGCCCGCGGGCGCCGTGACCATCACCAGGGAGAACCTGGGCAGGATCCACGACTCGGCGGCGCGCAGCGCGGCGCAGTCTAGGGCGGCCAAGGCAGGCGCCTCGCAGGGCGGCTCCGCGCTGCCGCCCATCACGTCCTACGACGCCGAGATGGGGATCAAGTGAGCATGAGGCATGGCGGGGCTGCGGGCAGGATCCTGGTCTTCGCCGCCGGGGCCGCGGCATTGCTCGCGTGCCTGTTCGCCTTCCGCGGCGCGCCGCCGGAGACGGTGATCCGCATCAATCCCTCGGCGCTGCCGAAGGTCGAGCCCCCGGCAGGCGGCGAAGTCTTCGGCTCCCTGGCGTCCGCCGGGGCCCAGTACCGGCAGCGGGCCGAGTACGCGAGGCAGCTTGGGGAGTTCCTCAACGGCGCGAAGCTGCGCCCCGGGGATCTCGACGCGCTCAACTCGAAATTCCTCGTTGTCGGGATCAGGGCCACGGAGGACGGCAGGGCCGAGGTGATCCCGAAGGACGAGTGGGAGGATCTCATAATCGCGTCGCTGGCGCCGCCTGAGAAGCGCCCGGGCCTTCACGGCAGACTGGTGCGCGAGCGCCTCGAAAGGGCGCGGAGGCTGTCGTCCGCGGCGATCCTGGCGTCTTCAAGCGCCATTGAGGAGGAAGAGGAGGAGGAGGAATACTACCCGCCCGGGGCCCTGCGGGTTCCCTCCGCCGCCGGGCGGCCAAGCCCCAGGGAGATGAGGATCAGGGAGCGCGAGAGGATGATCAGGAACTACCTCCACGAGGTCTTCCGCATCGCCGCGGACATGCCGGGCCACAGCGGGGAGCGCGACTCGATTGTCAACGACTATGTGGACGACACCATGAGCGAGTACGGCAGGCCGTCCAAGCCGAAAAACTAAGCCTCACTTGGAAGGCCTTGCATCAAGATCCGCGGCGTCAGGGGTGCTCGCGCCCTTCTCCATGCCCGCCACGGCGTCAGCGCTGGCCTGATCCTCCGACAAGCGCCGCACCAGGTAGTCCGAGTACCGCTTGATCCGCTCGCCGGCCTCGCCATCTCCCGCAAGGGCGCGGCAGGCCACCACGGCCTTGAGCTGGGCGTTCTCGGCCCCGAGCCTTGCCGCCTCGTCGGCAAGCGCCGCGTAGCGTGAGAAGGCCGTCCACAGCACCGCGATGGCGGCCACCGCCACGGCGCCAGCCACGAACGGCCAGATCCTCGCCCTCGCCTCCTGCGCCCCCTTCCCCGCGCCTTGCGAACCAAGCCCCTTCATGTTTTTCCCTCCTGCCGCAAACGGCGGCGCCGCAAGGCCCCGCCGGATCGAAACTGAGTTTCGGACTACTCTTCGCCCTCATCGCCAAGCGAGATCTCGGGCGGCGGGACGACGCCCTGCGCGCCCTGCGGGACGGGCCTGCCCAGGCCCCCGCGGGCCTCCTCAAGGGCGCGCCCCAGGAGCAGCGAGGCGGCCTCGGCGCTGTCAACGCCCTTGCCGTTGGCGGTGATGGTGAACTTCGGGCTGCCCTCCGTGAAGTCGGCCTCCAGCGCGAGCGCCGTCTCCAGCGCGCTGCCGTTGACAGCCATGTAGCCTTCATGGACGAGATCCGAGAAGAGCTTGTTGTCCTTGTTGTTGAAGAGCGGGCCCGTGAGGCGGATCAGGTACCTGCCCTTGCGCACGCCCAGGCGGAAGCGCGGCTCGTCCACGCGGTCGTTGCCGCCGTCGAGCAGGAAGGTGCTGAAGGCCCTCGCCCCGCCCAGGTCGAAGCGCACATGCACGGACTCGCGCTCCCCCGACACCTTGCGGCTCACCTCGACGCCCTTCGCCGAGCCCTTGAAGTAGCCAAGCTCGGCCCCCGCCGAGGCGGCCTTGAGCTCGCCCCACGACGGCAGGCCGATGCCTGACTCGCCTGCGAAGGCGGCGAGCGGCGCCTTGAACGAGATCTTCTCGGCGGAGACGCCCTCGGTGCGGGCCCCCGACGGATCAGGAGCGTCGCAGAAAAGGCTGTCCGCATGAAACTCCGGGACAACCTTCTCAAGCGCGTCGCTCCAGCCCTTGAGGCCCGACGGAATGTCCGCATGCGCCTTGAACCCTCCGAGCCTGCACGATCCGAACGCGCCGGGGAGCAGATCGACGAGCACGCCGCGCTCGGGATCGGCAGGACGCGCGGTGATTTTCACCCCCCACGGGAAGGCCTTGAACCTGGGGGCGGCGATGTTCGCGCGGCGCAGCGCCTCCGCAGCCCCGGGATCTTCCAGGGAAACCTCGCCTACCGCAGTGAACGGCAGCAGGCGCGCCGAGATCCTGATCCTGAGTTTCCGGCTGCCCTTGAGCTCGCCGATCCCCGACGGGATCGACGCCTCGACGACGGCTGTCCGGGAGAGGAGCGAGGACTCAAGCGAGACGGCCCGCGCCAAGGCGCCTTCCCGCCCCTTGCCTTCTTTCCCGTACACGGTTCCCGGCGCAAAGGCCTTGTCGAAGGCCCTGCCCGAAAGCCAGGCCCCTGTTCCACCCGCTGCCGCCGCCACTGCTGCGGCCAATGCCGCAGGGAGCGCCGCCCTGCCCGCGATCCGGCGCCAGCGCCTCCAGTCGATGCCTGACATTCCTGCCTCCTGTGTTCAATGGCCATGAAAAGCAATGCCAAGTCCAAGGCTACGCCCTGCAATAACAACGGCTTGGAGCGCAAAGGGGCGGTAATGCCCCGGTGTCGGGCGGGGAAAAACGGCGCCAAGCGGCATGATCATGGCAATCAGGGCACGGAGGCAAGGGAAATTGGGGTGGTTCAGGCACTCGGGGACGCGGCAGCCTGCCGAAGGATCTTCAGAAGAGGAAAGGGCTGAAAGCGGGCGCGAGGCGCTTGCGGCGAACCCCGGTCTAATCCAGACCAGGGACGAGGCGATCATCAACCGCCTTGACGGCTTCGCCGCCTACCGCGGCGAGGATCTGCTGGCGCTGCCGCAGATCTCCCGCATGGTCGATTCGATAAGGCGCGCCCTGGGCGGCAGCCCCGCGCTGTTCGCCGAGCACATCGCGCCCTCGCTGCGCGTCTTCGCGGCCTATGCCCAGTTCCTTCCCGCATCCGGA
>Ga0256406_1005129_pt1 | contig 14260 bp, 17 predicted proteins | sample RumenRJG_03DNA_FD_185986 | JGI IMG/M metagenome (GOLD analysis project Ga0256406, IMG submission 185986) | Bovine rumen microbial communities from Lethbridge, Alberta, Canada - RJG_03 | ecosystem: Host-associated > Mammals > Digestive system > Stomach > Rumen | place: Canada: Alberta | collected...
AGCCCGGCCTTGGGAAAACCGGCTTTAAGGACTTCCGGCCCTAAGGCAGAAGAAACATTGAATTTACCGTTTTATTGGGTCACTTTTAACCGGCCAAATGGGTCAAATTGAACCCGGCCTTGACAAGTGTGAATGATGGAATCAACTATACGGACGACTTTCTTGATGAACAGCTCTACCGGAACACATTTAGAATGATTTTCAAATACATGAATCAAGAACAGCACTTCAATATGATGATGGGTATCGAACAAGGAGAAAGATAAAATGCGCATCAGCTACAATAAACTATGGAAGCTGTTGATTGACAAAAACATGACCAAAATGGAATTAAAAGAAGCCGCCGGCGTAAGCGCCGCTTCAATTGCAAAACTCGGTAAAGGTGCTAACATCACAACTGATGTCCTGCTTAAAATCTGTGGAGCTCTTCATTGCCGTGTCGAGGATATTCTGGAAACAATCAATGATTAAAAAAACTCCGTGCAAACTGATATAGTCTGCACGGAGTCTTTTGTCATCTAAATCATGAACGATTATCAAACTATAGAACGATACCCTTTAACCTACCGTTCAAATGTTGTGCATTTTGGTTTTCAGAAAATTTGATACGAAAAATGTGCAAATGAATTTTTTGCCGAAAAATAAAAAATGGACTTCCGAAGCGGCATGCTTCAAAAGCCCATATATCAAGCGATTTTCAAGATTTGGGGTGCGAAAAGTTCTTTTATCAATACGGGGATTTGCATTTCCAAAAAGGTGGCGTGCATATCCTGGAGCTTTTCCTGGATTTCCGGATAGGAAAGCATCTTCTTCACCATCCAGTCCGGGGTAAAGACCTCTCCATGCTTCTGCACCCGTTCCCTGGATTTGATCAGGGGAACGTCCTGGGCCTGATCCGTCTCCGGTACCGCTATGGCTTTATTTTCTTCCAACGGCAATCCCCTCGTCCTCCTTTGCTGTATTTCGAAAGATGGTTACACTATTTTATATTATACCATAACGGCTGAGCAAAAATAGAATGGATGGTGGCTACAGTTTCTATATTGCTACTCTCCTTCTCTTCTGTCCATTTCACCTGCTATGCTGGCTGTCTGTTCCGGTTTCCAAAATACTCTGAAAGAGGTCATTTGTGGCCGAACGGTTTACTTTTTTGTATTATTCTGTATAATCAGAGTTGTACGTATGGAAAATACACATTCTATACCCAAATTCTTAGAAAGGCAGATGACCATCCAAGTGAACGCAGTACGAAAACTGTTCCTGTGGCTGAAATCCTCAGGCATTACCATCAAACGATTTGCAGAAAATTCGGGCGTGTCGGAACGGACACTGAGACGCATCAAGTCGCTGCTGCATAAAAAATCCAGCTATCGTCCCTCCCTGGCCACCCTGAAACAGATTGAAAAGGCATCTGAACTGACGCTGAAGGAGCTGATGACCATCTACGATGATCTGGAGGCTGCCTGACGGAAGGCCTTTTGTTTGTCTATAACAACCGGGTTCCCAGGGGACCCGGCTTTTTTATGTTTTTTTCAGAATCTTCCCTGTTTTCTATGAAAGGAGTCTTGTCCCATGGCGCTACGTCGCATGTTTGCCAAATCGGTGATCCGCAGCTCTCATTTCATGCGGATGCCCATACACACACAATTTTTGTACCTGCAGATGCTGCTGGATGCGGATGATGATGGGTTTATTTCCAACCCGGAACTGGAAGTGACCATCGCCCACTGCAGCCAGGAGGACCTGAAAAATTTGATCGACAGGCATTATGTCATGGTGTTCCCCAGCGGAATCGCCCTGATCCGGCACTGGTTTCTGCACAACTACATCCGCCGGGACCGGTATCAGGCATCTGTATACCCGGAAAAGAGAATGGTGACCCTGACAAAGGAACGGGTCTATGTGTGGCTGGAAGAGGAGGGTGATACAAAAAAACCTGGGGTTCCTCCCTTCGGAGCTCCACCCCCTTTGGGCAACGGAGAGGACTTTCCCGGGACCGGCTGCCCGAAATTGTCTGACAATGGGTATACCCAGTATAGAGTAGAGTAAAAAGAATAGAGTAGTTTAGTTTAGAGCAGTACAGATAAGAGCCCTACTGTCGTTGGACCGTACAGGTATCTGGAGATGCAGAAAGGAGAACCTGCCCATGGAAGAAAATCGTTACCACCACCCTCCGCGAAAAAAAGCGGATCTGATTGTCCTGCACAACCTGATGGGACCGGATTCAGAGATTACGAAGGCGCAGTACGAAAGCAACAAAAGCCGGATCGACGCCATCCGGGAAGCCCAGGATCGTTGCAAAGCCTGTACGGGGAGGGACTGTGCCCAGCCTACCCCAGGGTATATGCCCATTTTCAAGTGCTTCTGCGGACAATACAGCATATCCCTGTATCCCTGCTCCCACAGCGAGCTGATGAAGGACAAAGGCGAAAGACGGAAGCTGCAGCAGGAATCCCATATTCCCCACCGGTATGCCGGATTGACCTTTCCCGATTTGAAGAAGATGGAGCTGAACCCCAGGAACCGGGAAGCAGCCATTGCGCTGCTGCAACTTTCCAAACGACCGGCTGCCAATGAGGGCCTTTACCTGTACGGAACGCCCGGTGTAGGTAAGACCCTGCTGGTTTCCATCCTGGGAAATGCAATGGTAGAAGCGGGGAAAAAGGTCCTGTTCTGCAACACGGCGGAATTCTTGAACCAGCTGCGCCAGCACATCAAGGGAGACTGGAATGAGGAACTGGCCCGCCACCAGAACGTGCCCTGTCTGATTCTGGACGATGTGGGTGCGGCCCGGCCGACGGAATGGGGTCTGGAGCAGATGTTCCGGCTGCTGGATGCCCGGTACGAAGAAGGACGGCAGACGTTCTTCACCAGCAACTACTCCCTGGAGCAGCTGAAGGAAAAACTGCTGGGGTCGGGCCAGGTGGAAAAAGCCCAGGTGGAACGGCTGATCAGCCGCATGGCCGGCCTGGCCCGCCAGCTGGAACTGACCGGCGAGGACAGACGCTGGAAGCCGGCCCCCACCCTGCTGGAGCAGAACCTGCCGAAAAGGAGGAAGCAAGAGGATCGGCAAAGCGGCGTGAGGACGTTGTTTGCGTGAAAAAAAGAAGAGTACAGAAAGGAGCCCTATGGAACACATGGATTCCCCGGACATGGCCATCCTTCTCCCTAAAGCCAAACGCGGCAATCAGGAGGCACAACTGGCGATTGTAACGGCCTTCCGTCCCCTGCTGCGGAAACTGGCCAGCCAGGAACGGGAGTATACCTTACGGATGGATCTTTCCAGCCAGCTGGTGCTGGGCACCCTGGAAGCCATCCGGAAGTTTCCAGGCACCGACAGCCGCCGGTTCCCCGGATTTTTGAAGAAACACCTTACCTTTTTGCTGTCCCATTACAAACGAAAACAGCAGCGCTGGCGGCTGCTGCAGGAAAAGATGCAGCTTCTGGAAGGGGCGGACAGCTGCTACACAGAAGACTACGCCGACCAGGACCAGCGGCAGCGGGTCCGGAAAGCCTTCCAGGCTCTGCCCCGAAAGGAACAGCGACTGCTGCTCCAGGTCTTGCAGAAAGAAAAGACCTGGCAGCAGCTGGCCCGGGAAGAGCAGGTGCCCCTGGGGACGCTGTATGGAAGGTACAGAAGGATTTTGGGGGCTTTACGGAGGAAGCTGGGATAAAGGAAAGGCAAAAGATTTTCTCAAAAAATCTTCTCTTACCGTCTCTTATAGAGTGTAAGGAGGCGATGAGATGCAGGAAATCAATCGGCAGGAACTTTTAGAAATGGCCCACAGGGCCCGGGGACAGATCCACCACATCTATCTCCACTGGACAGCTGGCCGGTACCACCAGCTGTTTTCCGATTACCACCTGCTGATCCGGGGGAACGGGACCCTTATGGCTTCCACCCCCGATTTCACCGATGTGCTGGCCCACACCTGGAACCGGAACACCGGAAGTCTGGGCATCGCCCTGTGCTGCGGAAAAGACGCCGTGATGTACGCCGATGGGACCTTTGACCTGGGGGACTATCCACCCACTCCCCTGCAGGTGGAAAGCTGTGCAATCCTGTTGGCCACCCTGTCAAAATGCTGGAAACTCCCTCTGGAGCCCAACAAGGTCATGACCCATGCAGAGGCTGCCGACCTGGACGGTTACGGGCCGAGCATGGCCGGGACTCCCGCCTTTGAACGCTGGGATCTGTGGAAGCTGAAGGACTACGACGGGAAATGGAAGAACGGCGGCGACGTACTGCGAGGCAAGGGGCAGTATTACAGACGCTTCTTGCGTCTGTAAGATGTCAGAGCGCTCGCTCCGTTCGCTTCAAGAAGTCAGATGTCAGCTAGTCTAGCGATAAGCAGCAGGTTTGTCCTGCTAAGTCGAACAAAGCTGACATCTCGAGCCCGATAGGGTGAGTCTGACTTCTGACATCTTCGTCTCTTTACTCTGTCTAAAAGGAGGAATCAGTATGGCAGCAGACAAGAAACTGATTGCAGTGACCCTGCAACTGGAAGTGAAAAACGGGCTGGATAAGAATTCCAACCAGAAGTACAAGAACGTCGCCTACGAAAACCTGGATCCCCAGGCCACTGCGGACCAGCTGGTGACCATCGGCCAGGAATTTGCCGGGCTGATGGACGAAGCTCCCAGCAATATGTACGTGGTGGAACGGCATCATCTGGGCCTGACCGCGTAAAGGAGGGAATAATGTATGGCCGATTCTAAAAAGCTGGATCTGATTTTCAAAGACGAAAAGAAAGCCACCAAGAACATCCGGATTCCCAATCCCCGGAGTGATTTGGACCGGCAGACGGTACTGCCGGTGATGAACAAGGTGGTGGAAAGCAAGATTTTTCTGACCAAGAACGATCTGCCGGTAACGGCCATCTATGGGGCCAAAGTGACCGATGTGAAGGAAATCCTGACCCAGGAAGACCTGGAGCTGGACAACCCCGTCGAACAGCCTGAGGGCTAACCATGGATGACCTGACCCTGCTGGCCGGCCAGGCTGCCCAGTACGGGTTCCCCATGGTCATCTCCTGGTACCTGCTGGTACGGATGGAAGAGAAACTGGAGAACCTGACCCAGAGCATTGAACGGCTGCGCATGGCAGTGCATAAGGAAAGCAGTCACTAGTCTGCAGTCACTAGTCACTAGCCGAAGGAAAGGACCCGCTCCCCCATTTTGGGAGCGGGTCCTTTTTGCATGGATAAAAACCGATAGCATAGAATATGGGCAAAAAAGCGGGCGGGTCAATGCGACCCGCCCTACATTGTCTGGACCTTATTTAGCCAGCAGCGCCTTCACCAGTTCCGGCACCTTGTTGAAGTCTTCTTCGCCGGGGTTCCATTTGCTTCTTACGCTTTCGTCCACTACGTTGAAGCCGGCGGTCTTCAGGCGTTCCTGCAGCAGTTTCACGCTTTCGCCGCTCCAGCCATAGCAGCCGAAGGCAGCGGCTTTCTTGTTCCTGAACTTCAGGGTCTTCAGGAAGTTCAGCCAGCCGGCCACGCTGGTCAGCACTTCGTTGACGCAGGTGGGAGACCCTACGGCGATGGCCTTGGACTTGAACACTTCCAGCATCAGTTCGTTCTTGTCCGTATGGGCGATGTTGTACACCTTCACCTTCGTTTCAGGGGCCTGGCGGTGGATTTCGTCGGCAATGGCGTGGGCCAGCTTCATGGTGCCATTCCACATGGTATCATAGGCCACGGTAATCTGGTCTTCCTGGTAGGCAGCCGCCCATTTGGCGTATTTTTCCACGATCTGTTCCGGATGATCCCGCCAGATGACGCCGTGGGCCGGGGCGATGATGTCGATGGGCAGGTTCAGCTTGCTGATTTCGGCCAGTTTGCGGGTGACGAACGGGGCAAACGGGTTCAGGATGTTGGCGAAGTATTTCATGGCTTCGTGGTCCAGGATGGCCTGGTCGGCGGTGTCGTTGAACATTTCTTCCACGGCATAGTGCTGGCCGAAAGCATCCATGGAGAACAGGATGTTGTCGCCGGTCAGGTAGGTGGCCATGGAATCGGGCCAGTGGAGCATGGTCATTTCCACGAAGATCAGCTTCTTGCCGTTGCCGATGTCCAGGCTGTCACCGGTGTGGACTACGTGGAAGTTCCAGCCCTGTTTGCCGTACTGGCCTTCCAGGCTCTGGACGGCAGCCGCGGTGCAGTACAGCGGGGTGCCGGGGATCTCTTCCAGCAGCCGGGCCAGGGAACCGCTGTGATCCTGTTCGCCGTGGTTCACCACGATGGCGTCGATTTTCTTCAGGTCGATTTCCTTTTTCAGGTTTTCCACGAAGGTATCACGGTGGGGCAGCCAGACGGTGTCCACCAGTACGTTCTTTTCTTCCTGGATCAGATAGGCGTTCTGGCTGGAGCCGTGCAGCACGGAATATTCATCGCCGTGGAACTGTTCAAGTTCCCAGTCCAGATAGCCCACCCATTTCACATTGTTTTTCACCAGTTTACCCATGATATTTCAACCTCCTGTCGGATTGTTTTTTATCGTTGTTTCATGGGTATAGGATAACGCAGGTTGGCCATGGAATCCGTTGTTGCAGCAACGGAACGGAGAAAGAACCCGCAAGGGCCACTAGCCGATGAACAAAATCCGCCCCCAAAAGGGCGGATTTTGTTGAATGGAAAAACACGTTCGGTCGGGGTTTGTATCCGTTACGGTCGCACACCCGGCGTCCGGGGCGGGCGGCTCAGTCGCTGCTCCACGCTCCGTCCCAGACGATCCTCCGGTAATTGGCCCGGTCCGTGTCGCCTTCGGTGCTGAAGCACAGGATTCGGGATTCCTTTGTGAGGCCCAGCTGGGCCCGCAATAGATCCAGGCTGGGGTTCTGCAGCAGTTCGCACACGAACCCTGTGGTGGCGGCGCCGCTTTCACCGGAAATCACTCTGTCGTCCCCTTCCACCGGGTTGGCCAAAATCCGCATGCCCTTAGCCGCCACCCAGTCGGGTACGCTGGCGAAATGTTCCGCATGGGCATCCAATTCCTCCCAGCCGATGGTGCAGGGTTCCCCGCAGGCCAGGCCGGCCATGATGGTGTGCAAGTCGCCGGTAACGTTATGCAGCTTGCCGTCGTTCGCCGCTGCCGTATGGAAGATGCAGTCGGCTTTGTTGGGTTCCACGATGGTGATCACGGGCTTGTTATCGCCGTAATAATCCGCCAGGAACCCGGTGAGGGCACCGCTCATGGCCCCTACCCCCGCCTGCAGGAACACGTGGGTGGGCGGTTCCGGCAGGGCCTTTACGGCTTCCAGGGCCATGGTGGTGTACCCCTGCATGATCCAGGAGGGAATGGTTTCGTAGCCCGGCCAGGCCGTATCCTGCACCAGGGGCCAGCCATTCTCCTCGGCCACCTTCGTGGCGTGGCGCACGGTGTCGTCGTAGTTATATTCCGTGATGCAGGCGTCACTGCCCAGGGCCTGGATGTTGTGGAGCCGTTCCAGGCTGCTGCCTTTGGGCATGAACACCCTGCTCTTCACCCCCAGGCAGTGAGCGGTCCAGGCAATGCCCCGGCCGTGGTTGCCGTCGGTGGCGGTGACGAAGCACAGGTCCTTGATCTTTTCGTGGACGGCCGGTTCCTGCAATTTGGCGAACGTCACGTCTTCGATGGAAAGGCCCAGCTTCCGGGCCAGATAGTTGGCGATGCAGAAACTGCCACCCAGGCCCTTGAAGGCGTTCAGGCCGAACCGGTAACTTTCGTCCTTCAAGTACAGGGCGTCGATGCCCAGGGTGCCGGCCAGGCCCTTCAGATCGGCCAGGGGCGTGGGCGCATAGCCCGGGATGGTCTGATGGAAGTTCCGGGCGGTTTCCGCCACTTTTTTCGTAAACGTTCCGTCCCACCGGCTGTGGCCGGCAGGTTTGTGGGACACCATTTTGATGGTTTCCTGCATGATGGTTCCCTCCTTTATTTCGCCAGGCGCTGCTGGGCCAGTTTGGCCCAGAACCGGGCTCCCAGCTCCAGTACGTCGTCATTGTAGTCGAAAATGTTCTGGTGCAGGCTCACATTGCCTGTAGCCTGTCGGCCGCTGCCCAGCATCAGGAAGCACCCGGGTACATGCTGCAGGAAGGCGGCGAAATCTTCCGAGGCCATCCAGGGTTCACAGCTGCCGTCCACATTGCCTTCGCCGAATACGGCCTGGGCCGCTTTTACCGCGGTCTTCACGCAGGCTTCCGTGTTAACCACCGGGAAGAATTCGTGGCTGTAGCTGAATTCACAGCCGGCGTGGTTCATGTTGCAGACTCCTTCCACAATGTCCCGCATCCTGGTTTCCACCAGCTGCTGATCCTGGGGTGTGGTGGTCCGGGCGTCCCCCCGCACTGTCACATGGGTGGGGATGGCATTGTGGGCGCCGTCCGTCTCGATTTCCGTGCAGGAAACCACCACCGGCCGCTGGGGAGCCGCATTCCGGCTGACGATGGTCTGCAGGGCCAGGTAGATTTCTGCAAAGCTGGCCAGCGGATCATTCCCTTCGTGGGGAGAAGAAGCGTGGCCGCCCTTGCCGGTAATGGTGAAGGCAAAGTCATCCTCGCTGGCTGCCATGCCGCCTACCCTGGTAGCGATTTTCCCCGCCGGCAGGAACGGCGCATTGTGCAGGCCGTAGATCTCGTCCACCGGGAACCGCTCAAACAGGCCGTCGTCGATCATGGCCTGGGCGCCCCGCCCCGGTTCTTCAGCAGGCTGGAAGATGAAGCGTACGGTGCCGTTGAAGTTTTTCTCTTTGGCCAGCAGCAGGGCCGCTCCCAACAGGGTGATGGTATGACCGTCGTGGCCGCAGCCGTGCATTTTCCCCGGATTCAGGGATACATGGTCATGGGTGCTTTTTTCCGTGATGGGAAGGGCGTCCATATCAGCCCGGATGCCGATGCAGGTGGGGCCTTCGCCACAGCGCAGGGTGCCCACCACGCCGGTTTTGCCCACGCCTTCCACCACGTCGATACCGGCCTTGCGCATTTCGTCGGCCACCAGGCGCGGTGCCACGTGTTCCTCAAAGGCCGTTTCCGGGTGCTGGTGCAGATAATGACGCCAGGTCGTCAGTTGTTCTTTGAAATCCATGGAAATCTCCTCCTTTTGTTCTGCAATTCCGGAATCTGCGCGCTGTTCAGAATTGAGTGATATCTTGCGGTAAAAAACGGTTCATCGGTTGTCGTTCATCGTTCGTAGTAAAAGGATTACCCGCTGGGCGACCTGGGTTCGGACGTCCCTTATGGGCCGTCCCTACGCATTCAAGCGAAACGTACGTTACTGATGCGTAGGGTCTACCCGTAAGGGGAGACCGTTCCCAGGTCGCCCGGAGGGCTTCCCTTCCAAGCAATTTACCCCTGGCAAATCGTCTCCTTCGGCTAGTGACTAGTGACCATGGACTAGTGACTGCCCCACAGGCCTACTCGTTCGCCAGCTCCGTCACCACATCCAGGAACACGTTGGCGCCGTTGATGCAGGCCTGGTCCGGGGTGTATTCCTTCGGGTTGTGGCTGATGCCGTTCACACTGGGCACGAAGATCATGGCGGTGGGGCAGATCCGGGCCATCATCTGGGCATCCTGGCCGGCACCGGACACCATCCGGCGGCATTTCAGGTTCCGGGCTTTGGCGGCGGCTTCCACCTTCCGGCAGATGCCGTCGTCGAAGGGCACCGGATCGAAACAGGTCATATGTTTCGCGGTGATCTCCACCCCGTCCTCTTTGGCCAGCTGCTCCAGATACTCACCCAGCAGGCGGTCGTCGTTGTCCAGTTTGGCCTTGTCCGGGTTCCGCAGATCGATGGTGAAGGTGGCTTCGCAGGGAATCACGTTCACGGCGTTGGGTTTGAAGGCCATGGTGCCCACGGTGCACACGCCACCGGATTTTTCCACCAGCTGGCGGCAGAACACGTTCACCTTGGCGGCAGCCAGGCCGGCGTCCTTCCGCAGCCGGGTCGGAGTGGTGCCCGCATGGTTGGCCGCGCCTTCGATGGTCACTTTCTGCCAGTGGATGCCCTGCAGGTTTTCCACGGCGCCGATGTCATAGCCTTCCACGTCCATGATGGGCCCCTGTTCGATATGCAGTTCCAGGAATTTGTAGGGTTTCAGGAACCCGGGTTCCACAGTTCCCGCATAGCCGATCCGTTTCAGTTCATCGCCCAGGATTGTGCCGTCAGTACCCACGCTGGCCAGGGCTTCTTTACAGCTCAGCCCGTCGGCATACACCAGGCTGCCCATCATGTCCGGAGAATACCGGACCCCTTCTTCGTTGGTGAATACGCCCACCACCAGCGGCCGTTTCGTGGTCACGTGGTTTTCTTGCAGGGTCTGGCACAGTTCGATGCCCGCAAGGACGCCCAGGCAGCCGTCGTATTGCCCGGCGTCGATGACCGTGTCGATGTGGGAGCCCACCATCATGGGGGCCTCAGCTTTGTTATCGTCGGTTGCCCAGATGCCGAAGATGTTGCCGATGTGGTCCACCACCACGTCCAGGCCGGCTTCCTTCATCCAGGCCACCACCTGGTCACGGCCCTGTTTGTTGGTGTCGCTAGCCGCCAGACGGGTGCGGCGTCCGTCGGCCCCGATGCCGATCTTGCCCAGGGCGTTGAGGTGGTCCATAAGACGTTTGCCATTGATTTCCATAATGAAACCCTCCTTATAACAAAACCATGCGGATGATTGCTTTTGATGGTTTTATTATAGGAGGTTTGGGGGTGGACGTCTATCGGATGGTTGCGGGGAAGTATAACTGGATTGAGGGGAACTTATAAGGGCCACTAGCCAAAGGAAAAAATCCGCCCGAAGGCGGATTTTCTAATTTGTCTGCAGACTAGTGACTCTATCCGCAGGCGGGTCACCGACCCGCCCCTACAAACTTCGGCTTCAACACCCTGTAAGCCACTAGGCAGATCCCCACGCTGACCAGGGAACCGCTGGCAGTGGCCAGGCCCATGGGCAGCAGGGTATGGGGAAAAGTCCGGGAAGCCAGGTAAGCCAGGGGGATCCTGGCGCACACAGTGGATGTGATGTTATGCAAAAAGGAGATCTCGGACCTTCCGTTGGCGGTGAAATAGCCGCTGAAGCAGAAATGGATGCCGGCGAAGAGGGTGTCCAGGATGTACCCCTTCAAATAGGGTCCCCCGGCGGCGATCACCGCAGGTTCGGTGGTAAAGAGACCCACCACCCCATAGGCGCAGAACTGGATGAACAGGGCCAGCACCACCCCGTAGATCACCACGGTCTCCAGCCCGGCATGCAGGATCTCCACAGCCTGCCGAGGCTTTCCGGCGCCGATGCGGATGGACCCCAGGGCTGACACGGTGGACAGCATGGCGCTGGGCACCATGAACACGAAGCTGATGAATTTTTCCACGATGCCCACAGCGGCAGCATCCACCACCCCCCGCTGGTTGGCAATGACGGTGATCACCAGGAAGGAGATCTGGATGAACCCATCCTGCATGGATATGGGTACCCCCACCCGCAGGATTTTCCGGAGGATGTCCCCACAGGGCTTCAGGTCCGCCCGAGTGAGGGGGATCCCCAGGTCGTACTTCCGCACCATCCACACGGAAATGCCCACGCTGATGGCCTGGCTCAGGACCGTCCCCAAGGCCGCCCCGGCGGGCCCCATATGGAACGCTCCCATGAACAGGTAGTCCAGGATGATGTTGGCCACACAGGCGATGGCCACGAAATACATGGGGGTACGGGAATTCCCCATGCCCCGGAAGATGGAGCTGATGATGTTATAGGCCGTAATGAAGGGAATGCCCAGGTAGCAGATGGTCAGATAGTCCCGGGCCCCGCTCACCGCTTCCGGAGGGGTGGCCATCCATTCCACCACAGGGTCCACCAGGCCCAGGAGCAGAGCCGCCAGGACCAGGGAACCCCCAAGGAACAGGGTGATGGTGTTGCCGGTGAACCGGGCCGCCAGATCCCGCCGGGCCGCACCGATGCAACGTCCGATGTGGACGGTGGTCCCCATGGCCAGGCCCACGATCATCACGGTGACCATGTGCATCACCTGGCTGCCGATGGAAACGGCGGTGATGCTGCCGGCCCCTTCGAACTGACCGATGATGAACAGGTCGGCCATACCGTATAAGGTCTGTAAGAAACAGGAACATAAATAAGGAAGGCAGAAAGCACCGATCTGGTGCCACAGACTGCCTTCCTTTTTTGCAGCCGTACGGGTCATGGTTCCGCTTTCTCCCCCTGTTCCTTTTCCGGACAGGTGATGTCGATCAGGAGTTCGATCATATGGTGCAGCAGCCGCACTTCTTCCGTATTGGCAGCTTTATAATACATTTCTTTCCCGGCCCGGCGGCTGGTGATCAGCCCCTTTTCTCGCAGGATCTTCAGATGGTGGCTCAGGGCCGGGCTGCTCATCTGCATCAGGGCGGACAGGTTGATCACACACTCTTCCATATGGCACAGGAACCAGAACAGTTTGATCCGGTTGGCATCGGCCAGGCTGCTGAACAGGGTAGAAACCGCCGAAAAATCGGCATTCTTCGGCAGATCCTGCAAAATGACATTGACGTTTTCTCCGTGGTTGTGGGGTAAAACAGGTTCCACAGACATGGAAATCCCTCCCGTATGGTGGTTTGTTTGTACCCTTTATTATACCATAGATTACGCAGATTTATGCATCGGACCGGGCAAAGCCGTTTTTCATGCCATTGCTGGCTTCGTACAGCACCTGGCCCAACACCTTCCGGGTCTCTTCCTGGAGCATGGCCGCCATTTTTTCGTTGCACCCTTCCAGATAGGCGGTCACAGGGCCTTCCGCCTTTCCGTCATCCCCGGCTTTCACAAGGGCATGGGCCTGGCCGCCCACGGCGTTCTGGTACCGTTCGATCCGATTGGCACAGGTCCCGAAATGGGCGTCCGCCAGGGCCCCGATGAGCCGGTTGGCCCAGTAGAACTGGCTGGTATCGGGCAGCTCGCCGGTTTCCGCCAGGTAGGCCGGGGTCCTGTCCACGTTGGTGTAGAAGGGCGCCATCACGTTGAACACATTGCAGCCTTCCGCCACCCACATGAGGCTCCGCCGGTCCTGGGGCACATAGGGCCGGATCTGGGTCAAGCCCAGGAAGTTGGTCCGGTTGATGCCGATGGGACGGTACTTGCCCCGCAGGCTGGGATCCCCCTTGTGGCCGTAGGGATCGTAGGGCGTGCCCTGGTAATGGCTGCTGAGGATGTATTTCACATCTTCCACAGTCACCTTCCGGTCAGGGGTCAGGGACCAGGGCAGGTCGTCGTCTTCCGGCTTGAAGGGTGCGTCTGGAGCATCCCAGTGGAACGTGAACGGTGCCAGGCATTTCAGCATGTACCAGGCCCGGGGTGTGTTGTAGGTATGGTCCGCATCGTCGTGGCTGCCGAAGGCACTGCGGCAGTCAAAGCTCTGGTCTTCTTCCAGGCCCCCTTCCCGGTCGTCGTCCGGGGTCAGGTCCAGGTGGTTACTGCGGATGAAATCCAGCAGATCTTCTGAGCACAGGTGTTCCTTTTTCGGGCCAAAGGCATCCACCAGGTCGAAGAAGTCGATGCCCTGCTGGTTGGGCATGACCACCACTTCGTCATCGGGAACTTTTTTGGCAATCCAGTGATGGCCTCCAACGGATTCCAGCCACCAGATCTCCTCCATATCCTGGAAACCGATGCCGTTCATTTCGTAGGTGCCGTATTGCTCCAGCAGGCTCCCCAGCCGCAGCACCCCTTCCCGGGCAGAATGGATATATGGAAGGACAAGGGTCAGCAGGTCCTCTTCCCCAATGCCTCCCGGCACCAGGGGATCGGCCCCCAGGACCCGGTGGTTGGTGGTGATGGTTTCCGTTTCCGTCATGGCCACATTGGCGGCATTGATGCCGCATTCGCCCCAGATCCCTTCGGTATCCTGGGCATTGGGCATGGCCGTGTAGCGCAGGGGGTCAGCCGGCAGGTCGATTTCCACCTTGGAAAGGACGCTTTTGTAGTGCCGGGGCTGGTCTTCCGGTTTCACCACAATGAATTTCTTGGGGGTGAACTGGCCGGAGGGAGAATCCTCGTTCCGGGCCATCAGGGTGGAGCCATCATAGGATGCATTTTTTCCAACAAGCAGGGTTGTACAAGGCATAGTTTCTTCTTCCTTTCTTTCCAATAAAAAAGAGGATGTGAAACTGTTGTTTGATGTGACCCCAAAAAGTTAGACCTTAGTAACGAGATGGTTTTTACTGTCTCGTTACTTTTTTATGCTGCCAGCAAAGAAAGCCTGTATTGAACAGGACTTTTCCAGCCCAGTTTTTCCTTGAT
>Ga0256406_1005130_pt1 | contig 14254 bp, 9 predicted proteins | sample RumenRJG_03DNA_FD_185986 | JGI IMG/M metagenome (GOLD analysis project Ga0256406, IMG submission 185986) | Bovine rumen microbial communities from Lethbridge, Alberta, Canada - RJG_03 | ecosystem: Host-associated > Mammals > Digestive system > Stomach > Rumen | place: Canada: Alberta | collected...
TGAAAATAAACGTGAGATAATTAACACCAACAAATATATTCAGTTAGAAATACCCTTCGACGAATGGTAAGTTACAATCAGTAAGCAAAGCCGAATGTTAAAGGATTTAAGTGGACACTAGTGGTTCTTTTTACATCAGCTCAACAATAAATGGAATATTTTTAAAGCCATCTCTTTACGAAACATGCAGGTCATCTGCTGATTGGGATAAATGGTATTCGAAGTTCCATGTCACAGATTCCATTCCTGTAACAATCCCTTCAGACAGAAGTTATATTACATTATGTCGTGATTTCGATGTTGACCTTCGGCACACCAACGACAACCTTCCATCAGGTATAGCACCTTTGAAGGCATACATTGTAAGTGGTATTGACACGGATAATAATGCCGTGATTCTGCAAGAGATTACCTATGTGCCTAGCCGCCTTAGAAGCAATGAGGACGGTTTCAAAGGATATGATGAGTATGTCGGTGTGCTACTTAAAGGCACCCCTGGGTACACCTATTATTACACGATAGGCGAAGATGACTATACGAAAGGCAAAGATGGTCAGATGACATTGGAGAAAGCTCTGGCTTTGTCCAACGCATCCGTCCCGACAACTACTGCTACATTTGTCGGTGCCAACGACCCTAAATATGTCACTCCCGAGGAGACCATAGACGGAGTAACTTATACGACCTATGGGTTAAAGAATAATGAGTTTTTGAAGTATTCACAAGCAGGCTATGTACCTTACAATCATGCCTACTTACGGATTCCAACATCAAGTACAAGCAACGCTAAGCCGATATTAAGAATGATATTCAAGAATGCCGATGGAACGACCTCTATTGAGCAGATTAAAAATGATACCACATCTAGCATATCGACAAAAGACGCAATGTATAATCTCCAAGGCATGAAAGTCGATGACAACTACCATGGAATTGTCATTGTCAATGGCCATAAGTACATAAAGAAGTAATGTTTCATTAATAAAATCAATACTCACCATGAAAAAACTTATTTCAATGTTGAGCCTTGTGCTCATGTGTGTGTTATCCGCAGGCGTCATTACTTCCTGTTCTCAGGAGGAAGAGGCAAGTAGTGGCCAGTCCGAGACCTCGCAAGTCATTCGTTTCAATGCCACCACCGACAACGTCGCCGGAACCCGTGGCGTACCCACAACCGCAGCCAATTACCTCACGCAGGTCAAGGACTTCAAGGTATGGGGGCTTCTCGGCAATGGCAAACATTATATCGGGAATACAAATATGACCGATGAAAGTTATCATAGCGATGAAACTAAAGCTGGTGTTATTATTTCCAACAAGGGTGGTGGTAAGTGGGACTACAATACGGCCACTGACATGGTCTATTGGCCTAACGAGGCAATGAATTTCTATGCCATCACTCCGTCTACCAATGCTAATTACAGTTACACTTCTTCAAATGGTAATTTCTACTATACTGTTCCAACAGACAATAGCCAACAAATAGATTTAATGCATGCTTATGCAGCCAACCAGACGAAGACAACGAACAAGGGTGTAGTGAACCTCCAGTTCAAGCATGTTCTTTCACAAGTCGTCTTTAAGGCCATCACGAAGTCTAGTAACCTTAGCGTAGAAATTCAAAGTATAAAGATTCATAATGTTCAATCTCAACTTTATGTATCTTTAATATCAGCTTGGAGATTTGTCGCCTCGAATTCTCCGTATGCTAACTACAGCGTCGGCATGGGTGGTATCAAAACAGTGGCTGTTACTGATGCCAGCAAGGCCGTCAGCCTCACCGCTGCCGATGGCGCATTGATGCTCATTCCTCAGACACTGACAGGCTGGGCCAATAATACAAGCACAACAGCTGCAGACGCTGCTCATCAGTGTTATATAGAAGTCGTTTGTAAGATTACATCTAAGACAAGCACCGGTGTCACCTATCTTGTCGGCAGTCCTACAGCCTATGATTCTTCATATTTCCCACTTTCCGGTACGTGGGAGGCCGGCAAGCGTTATGTTTATACCTTGCAGTTTGGTGGTGGTAAGGATGCCGACGGCAACGATCGCTTCTCGCCCATTACCTTTAGCGTGAAAGTCAGCGACTGGGCTGAATCCTCATCCACTGTATCAATGTAGTAGGTTATATAGCGCCGACTGGTGGTCTCCATCAGTCGGTTTTTAGTCAAAAATTATGAGTAAGAAAGAGACATTAGAGATAAAGAGAGACATTAATGTCGATATAGACACGGCCAACTTAGAGTCTTTTCAGTCAGACAGCATATTAAATGATACAGAAGCCCCTCTGGACTACCATAGGCCTAAGCAAGAAGGCGACGACGACAAAGAAGAGGTAGAGCGTTTGTCGAAAGCCTTCACTGAACAATTTGTCTAAGTTTGACAAAGAAGTAGAGGATAAAGGCTCAGAGACAGAAGAGTATATAGACAACTCATGTTCAGTATTACCTATCACATCTATCAGTCGATGGACTTTAGAGTCATTGGCCGAAGACCTTCTCCGGCTTAACATTGGAGCCTTGACGCCTTTGGAAGCCTTGGAGTTTTTAAGCCGCTGGTATAGCACACTGTATAGCAGTCAACCACGTCGTGGATAACATCTCTAAGCAAAAAACCTCCCGCACATGATGCGCAGGAGGCTTATAGAATAGTTATCTACCTTTTATGATAATTATTGATTGCTATAGATATGTCTTTCCCAACATTTCCCCAGTCCCCTTTAATGGCCTCGTAATCGCTATGTTTGTCTATTGATATAGGATTATTGCCCATACCAAATAGATATTTCTGAAATCCATAAGGAAAAAATGTTTTTCTTTTCTTTCCCGATAACTCTATCCATGAAATGAACCGTTGAATTTTAACACTTTTCTGACGGAATATTTACAAAACGTGGTAAAATCCCGCCCAAAGTGTTAATATAAGAGATACATATTTTTATGACATGTTACCCCGACTTTTCTTATTTACTTTGCAATCAGAACCGAACAACAACATAAATACAAGATACTATGGTAAGATTGAAGAAATCTCAAAAGCAGAAGTCGACCCCCCGTCGAACTTCTACCCATCAAAAGCCGCAGGAGCACTCTGAAACCAATAAACAGAATGGTTCAGAGTGGAGGAAGGAGAAGCGTGAAGAGGTAGCCCGCACTTTTGCCGAGCAACTTATTGCCCGTATGAAGGAAATCAGTTCCAATGACTGGAAGCAGGGATGGATTGATAGAGGAAGGGGGGGCATTCCTCAGAGTCTGAACGGCCGTCCTTATAGAGGTGGCAATCCATTCTTTTTAGCTATGGATGCCGCCAAACATCACTATAACACTCCCGTCTATGCCACGTGGAATATGATTTTGAAGTTAAATGACCATCTTCTTGACAAAGATGGAAAGGTACCCGAAGACAAGAGAGACCAGATTGTGCATGTCAAGAAGGGAGAACATTCCGTACCAGTACTTTTCTGGGGTGTTAGTATCAAAGATCAGGATGGGAACAAGATAACAGAGGAAGAATACGAAAAATTAAGTACGGACGAGCGTAACAAATGTGATGTTTATGTTTATCCAAAAGTCTATTCAGTATTCAATATTGATCAGACGAATATGTCCGAGGTGGCAAAAGACCGTTATCAGGCCATCATTAAAAGAGTTGGCGGCACTGATTTCTTCACCGATTCAAAAGGCATGTACTCTAATGCAGCCCTAGACCGGATGTTCGACAAGCAGGAGTGGCTGTGTCCTATTCATGTTGATACTCCTCGTGCAGATTGCTACTATCGCCCCTCTGAAGACACTATCTATGGCCCCATGAAGGGACAGTTCAAAAGGCACGATGAGAAAGAGCCAAAAGAACTGTATAAAGACGGTATGGAGTTCTATTCATCTATCGTCCATGAGATGGCACACTCGACGGGTAGTCCCAAGAGGTTGGATAGAGAGACTGGAAAGCGTTTCGGAGATCCGAAGTATGCAAAGGAAGAGCTGGTAGCTGAACTTACCGCAGCTTTCACTGGTAGCGTTCTTGGTTTTGATAAGCGTATCAAAGACAACAACACAGCCTATGTAAAGGGTTGGTTGAACTCTTTGAAAGAAGAGCCAGAATTTATCTTTACCATCATGTCCGATGTAGGCAAAGCCTCTGATATGATATTAGAAAAGGTAGAAGAGCAGGAGCAAAAGATTGCAACCGAGAATAGCGTCCAAATAGACGATAATGTTTTGGAGAATTTGCAAGAGGATAAGACACAAGCCGTAGAACAACATCCAGAAGAAAAGCACGATATCGCAGACAAAGTGGCCAAGCAGATGCCAGAGGAACAGCCTGCCGACAATATGCAGAACCATATTGATATTGCCAGAGACAGCAGAACTATGGACATTAAACCTGCTGTCAATCCCAATGAAGTCACCGACAAAGAGGTTAAAGAATTTCGTGATAGCCTGCAAGACACCGTTCGTCGTATGAAAAACGAGGGTGACAGTGACCTGCGTATCAGCAATTATCTTGACGACCTTAAGATCAAATGGGAGGAATCACCTGCTATGCTATCAGCCATCAGCGATGCCGGTAAGATGCTTTCGGAAGAGAACAAAAAAGACTGGTATGTCTCTGTGAACTTCTTACAAAACAGCGATGACACTGCCGTTTTTGAAGATCTAGAATCCAAAGATGACTATAAAGGCATGTTGCGTGCGGCACGTGACTATGACTTCAGTGCAGAGAACGACTGGGACCTGCAGGATACATTCAAGGGCAGTCCCAAGCACTATTCTGGTGATGATATTATGGATGAGGACGAAGACTACGCCATCGTGAAGAATGATTCTATTGGCGGAACTTATACCATCTTTCGTCGTGCCACCGAGTCTGAGATTGCAGAAGAGGCAGTCAGACAAGGTTACGGAGAAGATAAAATTGGTGACTATGACAACCGTGTGTCCGACGATGTAAAGACTCTTGTCAACCAGATGGCAGATGAGAAACATCAGCAGTCTATTGCAGAGTCAGTAGCGCAAAAGGCATTCCCCGTCTCCGAGCCTGCTTTAGTCGATGACGACAAGTTCAAACTTTATGCTGTCTATGCTATGAAGAATGGACAGCAAGAGGTTATCAAGACCGGTCTTACTATGGAAGCCTCTGCCAAGTTCGTAGAGCGCAATGACCAGCGTTATCAGCGCAAGGGTTATGACTATCTCATCTCCATGCCGCAAGAGGATAAGACCATTAACAAAAGCCTACCGGAACAGAATGCAACCGAAAGCGTATCTGATGATGCTGCCCGCTATCTCAATCCTGAAATCAAGGAGATGATAGCTGAAAAGAATGCACAGGAACATCATACACAACAACACGAAATACAAGACGCTATGGAAACAAAGAAAGAACAGGAGGCTAAGCAGAAAGCTGCAGAAGCCCAGAAAGAAGCTCAGAGACAGAAAGAGCAGAACGAGAAACAGAAACAGGCACAAGAGCAGGCCAAGCAACAACAGCAACAGCAGAAAGAGCAGGAGGAAAAGAAGGATTCACATAAATCCGTCTCCAGTGCTGTAGTTCAGTCCACATTGCTTATTACAGCTTTGGAGTTTGCCAAAGCCCATGGAGGTCTGTTCCTTAACCCCAGCGGTAAGGCAGCCCCTCAGATTATCAACTCCAAGACCTCGTTGACTCCGTACAATCAGGTCATGCTGGCCCTGAAGTCAGACCAGGAGGGATGGCGTACTAACGCCTACACCTTCATGAAGCCCGCCGCCGACGCAGGTATGCCAGTACGTAAGGGTGAGAAATCCACACCCGCCAACTGGGTGCAGTGGAGCTACAAGAACACGCAGACCGGAGAAGTCATCGACAGTAAGAAGTTCAAGGATATTCCAGAGAGTGACCGTGACCTCTACGAGCGCACCCATGAGCGCAAGTCCTATCCTCTCTTCAATGTTGACCAGACCGTTATGAATGCCAAGAAGCATGACGAGTATGTCAATCTTCTCAATACTGTTGGCCAGCGTTTCGAGACCATCAAGGACTTCGAGCATAACGATCTTGCTAAGCGCACTACCGAGCTGATGGCAAAACTTCCTCACACTGTCGTTCTTTATAAGAACGGTGAGAACATCGAGGCCTATGGTGGCAGCGCCAAGAAGCTTCAGAAATTCCTTGCTGACACCAAAGGTTTCAAGACTTCAGAGGTCACCAATGAGGCAGGAAAGAAGACCCTTGTCGCCACCTTCCCTGAAAATCGCCTTAATGCCAACCTCAAGACCATCAATAAAAATGGCGAACGAATCACCTTCCTTGAGAACAAGGACATGGCCACCTTTATCAAGAATCCACTTGATACGAAAGCCGTTGTCCTTGATGCTTTGCAAGACCTTGACAAGGTTACTCGTACAACGGGTGTTAAGATGGAGAGAGTCATGCGAGATGTTCCAGTGGAGTATGACGCCAGTAAGGACACCATCACATACAGCGGCGTAGGTAAGGATGACGGCACCCTCCGTTCCGTCTCCGCATCTGTGGAGAAGGCCAACGACCTCTACCGCTCCCTTGTCTCAGCTACCAACAGCGAGTCACGCCTTGACTTGCAACATCGGGTCAATATGACCCCCGAAGATGCCGCTGCCCATGTGGCACTCGTCAGGGATATGGCCGCCGGTGTGCTGATGACCCGTCATGGTCTGCCTTCTTCGCTCAGTGTTGACACGATGAACTCTATTGACCATCTTATCAACGAGCTGAAAGAGAACCCCAATAAGGTCAATCTCCTTGAGAGAGGCGTCAACACTACTCTTGAAGTCATAGACAAGGCCAAGATAGGCCGGACTGTTGACTACGCCAAGATACGTGGTGAGAAGTCAGCTCTTGCCGACAGCAATGCCATGAACTACAGCATTATCCGTAACCTTCAGTCCATGCCTGACAAGGACACTAAAGAGATTGTAGTCATCAAGGACAAGGCAGCAGGTAAGGCCGATGTCATCCTCCCGCAGGGAGCGTCCCTTGAAGCTAACAATGAGGCTCCGGGCTTGAGTAAAGTCCGTATCACGAAGGCACTGTCCAAGGAAGGTATCTCCGATGTCACCTTCTACAATGCCCGTGGTGGTCTGGGACTCAACCAGCCCAACGCCTACTTTCAAGGTAAGGATATCACCCTCAGCAAACTCAAGCAGTATGAGCTGCAGACCAAGAAAGAACTTGATGTCAGCAGTGCCATAGCAAAGTCCCAGGATGTCAAGATAGAGAAGTTTCGCAGCATCAAGGATGACAATGGTAAATACGTCTTCTTCATCAAGCCGGAAGGCGAGAAGAGTTTCAGTGTCCAGCCGTCCAAGGACGATGTGACAAAATACTATGACGCTGTTCGCACCAAGGATAAGCAGATTATGAATACTGTCCATGGAGACCTGGAACAGAAGTACTATCGTATCGCTGCCAACCATCCAGAGTATAAGCGTGAAGTCATCATGCCCGATACCAGCAAGGTGGATAGCGGTAAGGTCAAAATAGAGAATGCCACCATCACCCGTGACAAAGGTGACAACCAAGTCTATATACAGGCACATGTCGATGGAAAGTTCATGCGCCGGCCCGCTACCCCGCAGCAGTGGGATCGCATGTGGCTCGCCGATGATATGCAGGAATACAAGAATGCCGTGGCTGCCGTCACCTTTGCTCCGAAGATAGAAGAGAAACAGTCCGAGTCACAGTCACAGTCCACGGAGCAGTCCCAGACGGCTAGTGTTGGTACCTCCCAAAAGGAAGAAGTCAAAGACAGCCAGTCAGAGGATAAGAGCGACAAGAATGCTCTCGATGAGGGCGGAAAGTCTGCTGCCGATGATGGTAAGACCGACGCCCCTGAACAGTCTGAGGACAAGGAGGAGAGTGAGGAAGAAGAGGAAGAAGTCCGTCACGGTCGAGGGCTGTAAGCTCTTCCATAAGACACAATAAAATAATATGGCACAACAGTATCAGATAGATTTTATCAACCGTTATGCGCAGATGGCCATGCAGCAGGAAATCCAGTATGGAATTCCTGCCAGCGTGACCCTTGCACAGATGGCTCTTGAGAGCGACTGGGGTAGAGGTTATGTGGCCAGAGCAGGCAATAACTACTTTGGTATCAAGCAAGGCAGTTCGACTGGCCCTACGATTAAGGGAACGGACGGACTGGCCTATAGGCAGTATCAGAGTCCCGAGGACAGCATCATAGACCACTCCCGTGTCCTCATGGGTAAAAACTATGCACCATGTCATCAGTACAGTTGGACAGACGCATATAACTGGTGTCGCGGACTTAAAGCCTGTAACTATGCCAGTGACAGCAACTATGTCAACAAGTTGCTAAACACCATCAAAAGCAATGGTCTCCAACAGTTTGACACCATGGCTGAGAATATCGCCCGCCAGAATGGAATACCAATGGCACAAGGGCAGAGTGTCTCCGGTCTCACCAATACCCCAATGTATGGACTCAACGATATCCAAGGAAGATGGTGCTTGCCCATGGACAATATGGGCAGCTACCGTGTCACGGAGCTGTATAAGCAGGTGGACAGTCTGCACCCCAATGGACATACCGGTCTTGACATCTCTACTAATCACACCAATGTTCCTCTTTATGCCACAGAGGACAATGGTAGAGTCATTCAGGCCATTCATGGCAGTGAGACAGCCGGTAACTATGTCACCGTACAGTATGACCGCACGGATGGCAGTAGTTATCAGATAACCTACATGCATATGAAGGAACTCAATGTCAAGCAAGGCGAAACTGTAATGGCAGGACAGCAGCTTGGCTTGTCTGGAACTACCGGGAGGTCGACAGGAGAGCATCTTCATATGGAATTCAGATATCTCGACAGGAATACAGGACAATTCAAACGTGCCGACCCAGCACAGTATCTTGCCGAGTTGGAGGTCCGTTCGCAAGGACAGCTTAATGATCGTCTCATCAGCAAAGGTCAGGATCTTCTTGCTGCATATAAGAACCAGATGTATATCAACGGCCAGTCTATGTCACAGCAAGACCGTTTGTTAGCCATGACCAAGTACTCCAATGACCCCACTAAGTGGTTGAGTATGCTCTCCAGTGATGATGGTATCGACGAAGACTCAGGCCGCGACCTTATCAGTGGCCTTATCTCCAAAGGCGTCAAGGCCATGTTTACGGTAGCCATCATGTTGGATGCCCAGAGTAAGATGGCGTCGCAGGATGATACCGCCACGCAGTCCGAGACGGAGAAGAAGATAGCCGACTCCAAGGTAGACGGCAACACAGAGCATATCGTTCGAGAGAGCGTCGATGGCAAGCAGCTTGCCAGCAGTGCGAGTCTGAGCTATGACGAACAGCTGCCAGAGCAGAAGAGCGAGCAACAGACTCAAGGCATACGCCAAGTATAATACCTAAATAGTAAATCATATGATAAAAGGAGAAGTAAACGTGTGCGGTACCATTCTCAATTCCGCATCAGAGAAGACATCTAAAGACGGCAACAAGTTCATTTCATTCTCTGTCGTCGTGCCCATCCAAGGCAAGGACGAGTCCGTTGCCGAAATCCACCTGCAGGTCTCAGCACCCGGCGACAAGAAGACCGCAGTCAAATACCCCAGTGGCAAGCATGTCCAGTTTACCGGGCATCTCAATGTTCGTAAAGTCGATGGCAAAGAATACTATAACGTCCGCTGTGACGAAGCCCCTGAGATTGTCAAAGCCTCTGATGACGACGTGTTAGAAGGCAGTCTTGACTTCAGCGGTTGTATCGACAACAATGGTGTTGCCCAGAAGAAAGACAAGAAAGGGCGTGTCTATCATGTCTTTGAGGCGTGGTCTATGGACAAGGGCAAAGATGCAGATGCGAAGCCCCAGTTCATCTACGTCCACTTCATCAACTTCCGTCCTAAGGACGATACACCGACGAAGCCCCACACCTATATCACGGCTTCCGGTCCTTTGGAGTTCCATGTCTGGAAGGGCAAGGCCAGCATCCAGTGCCAGGTCGAGGAAGTCAAGGAGAGAGAATTCAATAAAGACGGAGCCACCGCCGACAACAAACAGTAAATAGATTAATATGGCAGAGAAAGATAAAGAGAACAAGAGAAAGAGCCTATTCCAAGGATGGGCTTCTTTCTTTGGCAAGGGGAAAGACGCTAAAGATGCATCCCAATATCTCGCTACTCACTACTACAACTCCAGCGAGTTGGAGAAGATTAATACTAAGGACTCCCGCTATACTCTCGTAGACCGTTGGGCAAGGGAGTTCAGCGAGAAAGCCCGCCGTGCAGTGCAGGGTAATCCGGATGTCGTAGATAAAGACATGCCTCTTCCTGATGTGACATGGCAGGACGGTAAGTTCAAGAGCTATGTCAAGGGAAATGTTATGATTGAGCCAGATGAAGATACCGTTCGTCATCTGAATGAACTCAGTAAATCTTATCATGTAGAGTTACCGAAAGAACTTCAGAAGTTCATCAATGAGCAGGCCATGAAGTCCATGTGTAATACCTACTGGTATGACAAAGCGAAAGATAATGTCCTGCATGTCACAGGCTATAATGCCTATGACTTTCAGACGACATCACAGAAGCGATATAATGATAGAAGCGGGTTCACTCTTGTCGTAGAGACATTGGATAATTTAGGTGAACGTATTGAAACAGACCATACTGTTTCTTCTAAGGAAATAGCAGCTTTGACATCTGAAGGCAAGCTGAAGAAAATGAACGATAATGATATCAGCCGTTATCATTCTATGTGCGATATAGCCAGAAAAGCCGCCAGTCATTATCATGATGTATATAGTTATGTAAAGGACATAGATGAAGATACGTCTCTCAAGGAAGCACGAATCAAATTTTCCTTAGACGAAGGTTCCAATTATCAGTTCCAAGCCACAGGTTTTCGAGTATTTATGGATAACCGTCCCGGCTCACCATCTTCCTATATACGTCTATATTCCGACGAGATGAAGAAGAACGGCTACCCCGTGGGTATCAATATCAATCGCAATAATGCGCACAAGTATGAGGGGCAGCTTGCAAAATTAAGGGACTACTTACTGTCAGATGTAGAAGATATTCGTAAGGTTGCCTCTGCCATTGCAGCATGTGAGAATAAAAATATTGAAGGTATAGCTTGTTATAGTCTCGACATGCCCTTCTTTGGCAAGACGGCTAATCAAAGTATTACGATTGACGGCAAGGAATATAACAGAGTTACAATCGCCAACAACGGTACTGTTAGAGGCCTCTTTGACGATGGTCACAAATGCTATGAGAAGAAACTTGGGCCTGCAGAAAGAAGTAGCCTATTATATGATTTACATTCCAGGGCTTATGATCTGATGGCACTGAACTCAGCCCATAATCTATCTAAAGATTATATCCAAGAAGATGAGACGGGATGGAAGTATAAAAATTATGCGCCTAATCTTGTCATGAATGATAAGGCAAAAGCGCTTTATTCCATTTTGCCTCATGACATGATGTTTAATTCTGCTTTTGAAAAGCAGCTTAATGACTCCGTCGACTTTAATAAGGCTAATAAAGAGTTGGTTTCCATACTTGCTGAGAGTTTCCCTGATGATGGTGATCATTTAGAATTTTCCAAGCCTTTCGCCGTCGTGCTCAACGATAAGAAAGTGGAATGTACGGGGATTGCCCGGACTGGAGATACAGCAGTACTGTTGCCAACAGTAGGTTATCGTCCTCGTCCATCTATAGAGGAAATGTTACAAGATAAGATGGGCATCGACATTTGTTCGCTTCCTACGGAGCGCCGAGCCGCTTTATGTAACTTTATCAAAAATGAACTCAGTAGGCAAGAAAATGCCTCTAAACAGAATATACAAAACGAGAGCCAGTCGGAGAAACCTGTCTTCACGAAGGAGCAGCAGGCTTATATCGACAACCTCATAAAAGGAATTCAAAGTAAGGAGACCCAGAAAGATGCATCAGATATCGACAAGTCTAGTCAGCCGTCCGTTGATGATGGCATTAAGCAAACGACAGAAAAAATGCCGCAGGCCGGGGAAAACGTTCAGCAGAGCGGTGAGAATATTCTTCAGCAAGCTGCTGAGCATCCTGTGAATGTCAGTCAGCAAGCTAATGAGTCAGCATCTACAGATGTTGCCAGCGATGACATTCCCGAAGAGATGGAAGATGAAGACTATGCAGAGGCCATGGCAGCTGCTGAAGAGGAAGCCGAGAATATGGATACCAGTGCGGGGATGTCCTCAGCCAGACCATCAGAAGCCAAAGGACCTGGGCGTTGGCACACTAAGGAGATGATGGAAAACGAGGCATACCGACTTTATTCGAAGCTTCTCATCAACCGCATCAACCTTCAAGAGATTTATCCGGATCTCCCATGGGTCTCCAAGGATACGGGTATGCCCAAGGATTTAAGTGGCAACCATTTCGATGGTAAGACCTCCCTGATGCTGGCCATGCAGACAGAGAAAGAAGGTTACACCCTTCCTGTCTTTATGGATCTGAAGACTGTAGGCGAATGGAATCTGTCCATCAATAATGACGCTCATTCGTTCCCAGTCATTGGCAAAGACGGCGTACAGTGGCTCTATAATATCGACGATACCAATTTCAAGCAACTCTATCCTCGGAAATATGAGGAGATATCACAGATGGATGACACAGAGAAGACAAGGTCAGAGAACCGTGCTGTCTCATTAGGCAATATGGTCAACAATGGCCAGTGGCTTTCACCTGTCAAGTATGATGGCGAGAAGAATTATGTCACCTACGACTGGAAGAGTAACGAGATACATGTAGGAGACCCCAAGTCGTATGATGACGATAACGCCTATTATCGTGATCTGACGATAGGAATGGCAGCCAACACAAGGCGGACGTTCCAAAGTTCCAGCAGCTTTAATGAATATATCCGTGAAGACCTTATCAGTCATCTAAGCAGTGCCATGACCAGTCAGCAGTTCCGGTTTGACAGCAGCTCACCCGACATCAGCCACTTCTGGAAGGACAATCTCAAGAACAATCCAGAATATACCAAGGAAGTTCTCGCAGCAGCAGAGAAGTCCACAGGCGTCATCTATAAACAGTATGAGGATGTTATCCGAGGATATAAGAATGATGACCGAGACAACCTCGACTATCAGACGCTGACACCGGGAGGTGGAGATGCTGATGACGACGGCATCCCTGATGAACTTGAGAACTTCGCCGCTGAGAAGAAGCAGGGTGCCAACGAGAGTGAGCCAGAAGAGCCGGAACATCGGCGTGGTTTTCACATGTAGACTTATTGATATGCAAGAACAATACAATCATAAGGATCATTTCAGAGCAGAGGGAGATGTCATAAAGTCTCCTTCTGCTTCTGAGATATCATTGCGTGACAGCTTGATAAAGCTGTTGCGGGATAGCGGTATTGAGGTTATTGATGATGTCGAGGAAGGACAACAAATCCTAGACTTATTTAATAGAGATAATGATAAAAATGTAAGATTATCTTCCCTCAAAAACAAAGGAAAAAGCACTGTCATCAGAAATTCTGACCACCGCTCCCCGGAAATTTCCTCGAGTGCTGTTTCTAGTTCGACCAATAGTAGTCATGCCGGTACACCTAAAGTATCGAAAAAGACATTTGCAAAGTTAAGAGATTCTTCTCAAATAGCAAAGCAAGAAATAAAAAAATATCTTAATGGAGATAGAATAATACCTATTTACAAAGATTCCAAGAACGATTCGGACACTTTTAGGGGTCTACAGAAAGTCTTTGGAATGATATATAAAGGGAATAGTAGGTATGCCTTATATAATACAGAATTCGGTAGGATTGTTTTTCGGCTTGGAACTCATAATGCAGAAGGGAGAAACTTTACTATAGACGGTACAGATAAGAATATAAGCGTTTATGTAGCGAAAAGTGAACATCCCGAGCATGACACTCCTGTTGATTACGTTGAATATCGTTATAGTGCAGAGAATTGGAATATCCATAAAAAAGAGATAGTTGACGCTATAGTTAGAGGAGTAAGCCATATTCTGAAAGAAGGAAGATTTATTGATGAATCCGGATATGCCGACGAAATAAAACATACTGCCAAGCCTATGCGTGTAGAACAAGGTCTGGTATACGGATTTACAGTTAATGGTAAAGTTTACCTCAATTCCGCAACCTTACTAATAGTCTCAGGGCATTGCGGTCAAAACCGCCCAGAATGCGATTTCTCTTGTTCAAACTGGCTTTTTGCCATGTCCTAACAGATATGATCGTATAACACCC
>Ga0256406_1005132_pt1 | contig 14249 bp, 11 predicted proteins | sample RumenRJG_03DNA_FD_185986 | JGI IMG/M metagenome (GOLD analysis project Ga0256406, IMG submission 185986) | Bovine rumen microbial communities from Lethbridge, Alberta, Canada - RJG_03 | ecosystem: Host-associated > Mammals > Digestive system > Stomach > Rumen | place: Canada: Alberta | collected...
CTGGCAGATGTGGATATTCAGGAAATGGAAGTAATGCCTGATCATGTTCATTTGCTGTGCAGCTTCAAGCCAAAGTACAGCATTACCGATGTGGTAAAAAATCTGAAAGGTGCATCTGCCAGGCTGTATCTGAAAGCACATCCGGAAATCAGGAAAGCGATGTTCTGGGGAGACAGGCTATGGGCACCAAACTACTATGTTGGCAGTGTCGGCAATATGAGCAAAGAAACTATCAAACGTTATATTCAGAACCAGTATGATGGCAAAGGCGGTGATCATTCCCCGGAAAGAGAAAAAGAAAGCAATTCCTCCCTGCAATAAATTGCCTGGATTCCTTGCTTATTTTCTTCATTGAAAAATGCTCAGGATGAAAAGAAGCTGATTGATGCCCTGCGAATGAGAAATGGCAATCTGCCGATCATTGCAGGCTCTGCCGCTTTAGCTGTAGAAAGCATGTAAGAGAAGATGCTGTTAAGGCATCTTCTCTTTGTTTTCAGGTGCAACATGCTATAATATGCCTCACGGAGACTGGATATGAAGGGTTATATCAATTGCAGAATACACGGCCGTCAGGATACGGCATTTCTTGTGGATGAAGGCAGGTTTGTACAGTTCGGCAGCGATGAAGAGATCAGTCAGAAGCTTGGCTGGCAGGATGAAACCATTGACTGCAAGGGCATGTATGTCATGCCTGGATTTATTGCCGGAGGCATGAATCTATTGGAAAGGGGCAGACATAAAAGAGCCATTTCCTTAAGCAGTGTAAGAACCATACCGGAGGTCAAGCGCGAACTGCTGAAATATCTTGATCAGCAGCAGATCATTGCCTGGGATTACCGTCCGGATCTTTTTGAAAGAGAACTGGAAAGAACTGTACTGGATGAAATCACCAATGAAAAGCCGGTCATTGTCTTTTCTGAGGATCTGAACCTGGCAGTTCTCAACAGCAGGGCACTGGAGAAGGCAGATCCGGATCTTGACAGTGAGGAAGAAGGAAACAGAGGCATTCTCACCCATGAAGGCATGCAGTATGTACATGACTATCTGGCGGTGGACGATCTGAATATATTGAAGGAAACATTCCTGCGCGGCTGTGAGGACGGGCCGGTGCATGGTGTGACAACTGCTGTCAGTGATGACTTTGCCGTGATGTCAAAGGATTACAAGGCACCTCTGACTATGCTGGAACAGCTGGCTTACCAGCAGAAGCTTCCTCTGCATGTACTGGAAGACTGCACCTTCCGCAATGCGAAGGAATATGCCGCCTTTCTTGATGAAGGCTATACGGAATTTGTTGAAAACTACAATCTTGCCATCGGCCGACTGAAGATCAGAGCTGATGGTTCCTTGATCAGCCATACGGCTGCTTTAACGCAGCCCTATCAGGACAAGGCCGGCGTATACGGAGTGCTTCATTATATCGACAAGGATATGGAAATGCTGGCGACGCTGGCCAATCACTTCAACAGCGGGGTTGCATTTGAAGCGGATGGCGATGGAGCAGTGGACCAGGTGCTTGATATTCTGGAAGATATAATGTATGAAGGCAATCCTCTGAAGGATATGCTTTCTCCCTGTGCCCTTGTTTCAAAGGGACAGCTGTCAAGAATCATTTCCCATCAGATTGCCTGCGGTCTTGCCCCTTCATCAGTGGAAAAGAACAGAGGTCTGATGGAAAAGACAGTGGAAAGAAGACTGATGCGCCAGGCGTATCCGTACCATACGCTGTTTGAAAAAGTGCCGGTCATGGGAATTGCTGCAGACGGCAATGTTCTGCAGGCCGTTGAAGATGCCGTGACGAGGGAAGATGATGAAAGACTTTCCCTGGATGAAGCACTTTCTCTCTATACAGACAGAGCTGCGGAAGCTTTGATGATCTATGATCATACCGGTTTCTTGAAAGAAGGCTATGACGCAGACTTTACGGTTCTGGAACAGGATCCCCATGAGGTGGATGTACATGACATTCACCGCATCAAAGTCATGATCACGGAAGTCAGAGGAGAAACCGTCTTTGAGCGTTAAGACAATTATCCTGTGCGGGGTTTACCGGCCGGAAGAGAAGAATGATTTCCTTTCCGAACTGGAAGAAGATAAGGCATTGTGTGCTGCTGCAGATAAGAAAACAGCCGGCGTACTGCTGCAGTGCGCGCATCATCCTGATCCCCGCATGGTTTTGCGTGCGGGCAAGATTGCTGAGCTGAAACAGCTTTGTGAAGAAAAAGGCGCACAGCAGATTGTATTTGCCCATGAAATTACTCCGGGGCAGGCCGAGCGTATCCGTGAGGCATGCGGGGTGGAAGTTATTGACCGTACGGCTGTGCTGCTGGAAATCTTCTCACGTCATGCCCGGACAAGACAGGCTCACATTCAGACGGAAATGGCCTGGCTGCTGTATGAAAGAAACCGGTACAGAGCAGGAAAGAGTGAAAGAGAAGAACGTTCTTCCGGCTCCTTTCAAAGCCGCGGCAGCGGAGAAAGCACGGTCAATCTGCTCAGACGGACTAACCGCAGGCGCTATGCGGCATTATCAAAACAGCTGGACCTGATCCGGAAACAGAAAGGCCAGGATGAAAAAAGAAGAGCCAAGACGCTTCTGAAGCGGGCTGCCATTGTCGGCTATACCAATGCCGGCAAGAGTTCTTTTCTCAACCGGATGATCGAAATCGGTTCAAAAGGCAATGCAACAAAGGCGCAGGATGCCCTGTTTGTGACGCTGGATACAAGTGTGCGCAAAGTCAGGATCGATCATTATGGATTCTTTCTCTATGATACCGTAGGCTTTGTCTCAAATCTGCCGGATGCACTGCTGGATGCTTTCCGCTCAACGCTGGAAGCCGCATGTGATGCGGATCTGTTGATCCATGTTCTAGACGCATCGGATCCTGACTGGCAGATAAAGGAAGAAGCGGTGGAAATGACATTGAAGCGGATTGGAGCAGATCATATCCCGGTATTAAGGGTTTTCAACAAGTGTGATCAGCCGCATGGCGATCTGCCGCATGATGCGGTATGCGTGTCGTGTCTGAAAGGGAAAGGCATTGAAGAAGCAGGAAAAGAGATTATTAAACGTCTCTACCCGAAGGAAGCTGTTTCACATGTTCTGATCCCTTATGGTAAGATAGACACTGAGGCTGCGTACAGGGAAGTACTGGATATTAAAGTGCTGGAAGATACGGATGAGGGACGGAAGATGGAACTTGCCGGAGAAAAGAAATACCTGGACGCGTTCAGGCCATATGTAATACGAAAGGAGAACATGTAAGATGAAGACAGTATGGGACAAACTGAAAAAAGAAAACAGAGAAGAACTGGAAGCGTTAAGCACAGAATACGCTGCTTTCATGTCTTCTCATAAGACGGAAAGAGAATTCACGGATGGTGCGAAGAAGATGGCGGAAAAGGCCGGCTATCGCAATATCAAAGACGTCACGTCTTTTAAGGCCGGTGATAAGCTGTATGCCATCAACCGCAATAAGAACATTGTTCTGTTTGTCATGGGTAAAAAGCCTTTAACGGAAGGCATGAACATTCTCGGTGCCCACATTGATTCACCGCGTCTGGATCTCAAGCAGCATCCGCTCTATGAAAAGGATGGTCTTGCTCTGTTTGATACACATTACTATGGAGGCATCAAGAAGTACCAGTGGACCGCCAGACCCATGGCTCTGCATGGCGTGGTATGCAAGAAGGACGGTTCCACGGTCAATGTAGAGATCGGTGAAGATGAGAATGATCCGGTCCTTGGCATCAGTGAAATCCTTGTGCATCTGGCCCGTGAGCAGATGAAGAAGGAAAGTGCACATGTAGTTGAGGGTGAAGATCTTGACCTGCTTATCGGTTCCATTCCGGATGGGGATGGCAAAGATGCGGTCAAGAAGAATATTCTTGCCATTCTCAAGGACAAGTACGGCATGGAAGAAGATGACTTCATGTCTGCTGAACTGGAAGCTGTTCCGGCGGGAAAGATGAGAGAATTCGGCCTGGACCGCTCCATGTTAATGGGATACGGCCAGGATGATAAAGTATGTGCCTATACTTCCCTGAAGGCAATTCTTGATACGGAAAAGCCGGAAAGAACTTCCTGCTGCATTCTTGTCGATAAGGAAGAGATCGGATCCGTCGGCAATACCGGCATGCAGTCTCATTTCTTCGAGCATGTTATTGCAAAACTTCTGGATATGGAAGACCATGGCAGGCTTGTGGATCTCAATGACTGCATTGAGAATTCCCGCATGCTTTCCAGTGATGTCAGTGCGGCGGTAGATCCGCTGTATGACAGCGTCTTCTCCCAGAACAATGCGGCATATCTTGGCTGCGGCATCTGCTACAACAAGTACACCGGTGCCGGCGGCAAGTCAGGATCCAACGATGCCAACGCTGAATACTTTGCCAAGGTCAGAAGAGTCATGGATGACAATAATGTCATGTTCCAGACGTGTGAGCTTGGCGGCGTGGACAAGGGAGGCGGCGGTACAATCGCCTACATCCTTGCCAACCTCAACATGGATGTTGTAGATGCCGGCATTGCCGTAGAGAACATGCATTCTCCTGCGGAAATCGTATCCAAGGCAGATGTCTATGAAGGCTACAGAGCCTACAAGGCATTCCTGAAGGATATGGATTGATCATCTATAAACATTGAGAGAGAAGACGGTATCCTTCTTTCCGGTACAGGAAGGAAAGATGCCGTCTTTTTATGACTGCCGGCAGAAACAGAAAGAAACGGGCTGATACATCTCTGCACAAGGCGTACAGATAGTAATGCTCATTCAAAGGGCAGCTAAAACGTATTTGCAACCGCTGGATAAGATGGCAGTCAATCTGTCTGTCTAAGCGCGTCATGCCGCAGCTTGACGCTGAAAAGGAAGACAGCAGAGGGACCGCAGTTCTGTTCAGCGGCTTTTTTGCGTTTCGCGGGGGGTGAAAAGTATGGATTTTCTGAAGGATGAGGTTCATTCGAATTGCTGTGAGTATTTATAAACACATGCATTTCTATCTTCATTGCTCGGGATCGGCGGGGCCAATATATTCTGCGACTGGTTCTTCTGCTTCCCGCCCGCACTCGGCATGACGCATCAAACGGAATGGATGATCCGACCTGTTTTGTGAATCTGCATGTCAAAAAGCAGATAAATGTATAAAAACCGTAATTCAAATGCTGAAACAGCAAATTAAAATCAAAATTTACATTATGGTCAGAAAAATAATTGATTATTTTCAGAAAATATTTTAAGATGCAGTCATAAATCAGAATAACCCGCAAGGGAACGCTGCGGACAAATGGAGCTCTGTCAGGAGGAAACATGATTCGAACCGATATGCTTTCTGCCGCGAAGGATCTGGTGAAGATCCCGAGTGTCAATGGAACAGAAGGGGAGAGGAAAGTAAGTGAATTCCTGGAGCGCTGTCTCAGGGCGTTTCCTTATTTTCGTTCTCATCCCGATCAGATCATCACCCAGGAACTGAAGGATGATCCGCTGCACAGAAGAAATGTCATTGCCTGGGTGAAGGGCAATGGCAACAGAACGATTATCCTGCATGGCCATATGGATACGGTAGGGACTGGTGATTACGGACCGCTTGAAAAATATGCGTTTGATCCGGATGCCCTTGGTGAACATATGAATGATGTCAGCCTGCGCAAAGAGGTCAGGGAGGATCTCTCTTCCGGTGATTACATGTTCGGGCGGGGCGCCTGTGATATGAAAAGCGGTGATGCTGTGATCCTGGGCATTCTCAAGGATGTCAGTGAACATCCTGAGGATCTGGATGGCAATCTGCTTGTCTCCTTCAATCCGGTGGAAGAAAACCTGCATTCCGGTATTCTGAATGCGGTACCGTTATTGCTGAAGCTGAAGGAAGAACAGGGATTTGATTATATTCTGGCCATCAACCAGGACTATATCTGTCCGCTGTATGATGGTGACCGCGTCAAAACCATCTATACCGGAGCGGCTGGCAAACTCCTGCCCTGTTTCTATATCCGGGGCAAAGTCACCCATGTCGGCCAGTGCTTTGAAGGCCTGGATGCTTCATTGCTGGCATCGGAACTGGTCCGGGGCATTCATCTGAATACCGCTCTGTCCGATGTATACAATGGCGAAGTCACGATGCCGCCCAGCGTACTGAAGTGCCGGGATCTCAAGAGCTGGTACAACGTACAGACAGCCCAGGAAGCTTTTGTCTATTTCAATTACTTTGTGCATGACGCTTCGATTGAAGAGCTGACATCCCGGTTGAAACTGGCGGCTCAGGAGGCGTTCTGCCGGGCGCTGGAGCGCAATGTACGGGAAAGCAGCCGTTATACGCATCAGTCTCACATGCAGGTAAAGACATTTGAATGTGAGCCGAAAGTCATAACGTATGGCGAGCTTCTGGAGGAAGCCGGGCGGAGCGATGCATACCATGCAGAAAAAGCTGCGTCCATCCTGCAGGAAGAACAGCAGAAAGGAACAGATGCACGGGAAATTCCGATTGCGATCATCCGTTATCTTCTGGCCTGCACCGGCCGCAGTGAACCGGTTATGGTGCTGTACTATGCCCCGCCTTACTGTCCGCATAATACCGTAAAAGAAAAGAATCTGCTGGATGAGATCCATACAATAGCCGAAGGGGTGGAAAAGAAGAGCGGGGAAAGATACCGGATGATGCAGTTCTTTCCTTCGCTGAGTGATTCCAGCTATCTGAAGCTGGATGATACGGACACTTCAATTCAGTATCTCAGAAAGAACTTTCCCGGCTGGGAAAAGCTGTATCCGCTGCCGCTGGAACAGATGCGTGCCCTGTCCATTCCGGCCATCAACTATGGCTGCTATGGCAAGGATGCCCATCAGTGGACGGAACGGGTCAATATTCCCTATACATTCGGTGTTCTGCCGATACTGATCCAGGACACAATTGATTTCTATCTGAAGGGAGGCAGCAGATAATGAGCACACTGCAGATGTACATGAATGAAAGCAGGATTGAAAACAACTTTGAAGATGAAGCCTGGCACGAGGTATGGGGAAAGAATTTCGGTATGGATAATGCGGTCGGAAAGATCCACCGGATTCTTCTGCATCGTCCCGGAAAGGAAATTGAGTCTCTTTCTGAAGCCCCTTATGAAGAAGAAGCCGGAGCCCGCATCCTGCGCAATGAAAAGGGAAGAATCCGTTCCTACTGGAAGAGCAGGGAGAAGCCGGATCTTTCAAAGATGATTGAAGAACACAAGAACCTGGAAACGATATTAAGAAAAGAAGACATTGAGATTGTGTGGCTGGATGATCCCAGCGGCATCTGGACCAATCTGACGTTTGCCAGGGATGTGGCGCTGATGACACCGCATGGTGCCATTCTGACCCGGTTTGCCATGTACTTTCATCAGGGCGATACATACTGTGCCCAGAAGGTGCTGGCAGATGCAGATATTCCGATTCTTGGCGCCATCCAGGGCAGAGGAACCGTAGAAGGCGGTGCGTTCTGTGTGCTGGATGCCCATACGGCGATTGTTTCAAGATCTGTGCGGGTCAATGATGAAGGAATTGAACAGCTGCGGCAGTTACTGGCGGCACAGGATATGGAGCTGATCGTACTGGATATGCCGGCTTCCTATATTCATCTGGATGAGGCATTTGTGCCGGTAGATCGGGATAAGCTGCTTGTCAGTACATTCATTCTGCCGCACTGGTTCTTAAAGAAAATGGAAGACAGAGGCTATCAGCTGATTGAAACTGATCCAAGCGATCCGCCTTTGACCAACAACTGTCTGACGCTGCAGCCGGGTAAGGTGCTGTTCAATGTCTTTGGGACAAAGACACGTCAGAATCTTGAAAAAGCAGGGGTGGAAGTCATTCCTGTGGATGTATCCGAAATCAATAAACTGGGCGGCGGCATTCACTGTGCCACCCTGCCCCTGTGCAGAGATTCCCTGCAGTAAGGAGGTGCCTATGCATTACAACTTTCAGACCAGAGTGTCTTCTGCCCGGCCTTCTGTCATCCGTGAGTTTGCCGGCAATGTTTCAAAATTTGATGATGCCGTTGATCTGACCCTTGGCGAACCGGACTTCAACACTCCCGAAAGAATCAGGCAGGCCGGAATCCGGGCCATTGAAGAAAACAGGACAAAATATACGCCGGATGATGGAATCCGGGAATTGAGAGCAGCGGCCGTTGCCTATTTCAAACGGGAATATGAGCTGGAATATGATCCGGACTGGGAAATGATGGTAACCTGCGGGGCAACCGAAGCGCTTGATGCGGCTTTCCGCTCTGTGCTTGGACCGGGGGATGAGATCCTGGTACCCCAGCCGGTGTATCTCGGCTATGAACCATTGATCCGCTTCTGCGGGGCCGTACCGGTATATATGGACACATCAGAGAATCACTTTGTTCTCACCCCGGAAATGCTTGAAAAGGCATGCACAGGCTATACAAGGGCACTTCTGTTGAACTATCCCTGCAATCCGACCGGATGCGTACCGACGGAAGGGGAAATGCAGGCCATTGCGGACTGGCTGGAGCGTCATCCGGATATCATGATCATTTCGGATGAAGTCTATGCCGGACTGACCTATCACCGCCGCCATATTTCCATTGCTTCATTGAATGATCTGTGGAACCGTACGATTGTCATCAACGGCCTTTCCAAGTCCTATGCCATGACCGGCTGGCGCATCGGCTTTCTGGCCGCACCAAGACGCATTTCCGATGAACTGTATAAAGTGCATCAGAATACCGTTACCTGTGCCGCCGCCATGTCACAGTACGCAGCTCTGGAAGCATTGAAAAGTTCACAGGAAACCGTGGAAATGCGCCATGCCTATGAGAAGCGGGCCGAGTATCTGTGTGAGGCATTGAAAGAGATGGATATCCCTGTCAATATGCCGGGCGGCGCCTTCTATCTGTTCCCGGATATTTCCCAGTTCGGATTAAGTTCGCTTGGCTTTGCGACGATGCTTTTGCAGAAATACCATGTCGGTATGGTGCCGGGCAGTGCCTTCGGCAAAGCCGGGGAAGGGCATATCCGTATTTCCTATGCGGCGTCCATGGAACAGCTGAAGGAGTTTGTACGGCGCATGCACCTGTGTGTCGGGGCTATGGCGGGTGATTGAGCATGAAGGTCAGTGTACTGCTGGAACCTGAAGCTGCCCCGGATCTTAAGCATGAAGAAATGATAGCGCAATGGCAGCGGCTGCATGACATTCAGGGTGTGGATGAGATTGTCTATCAGGAAATTCCGGTGGAAGCAGGCGCTGAAGAGATGGGGGAAGCCTGCGGTGACGCGGATGCGGCTTTTGGCGTATGGGTAAGCGGAGATCTTCTGAATGAAGCGTTTTTCAAAAGCCATCCAAGACTCAAATACATTGCCGTACTGGCCCATGGCTGGGGAGCATTTGATGCTGCCTTGACCCGCCGCTATGGAGTGACGGTGACCAATACCGTATACGGTTCGCATACGATTGCAGAATATGCATTTGCTCTATTGATGGAAACATGCCATCATATCTCTTTTGAAGCAGAACGGATTGCAAAAACAGACTGGTCGAATCCAGCCAGTGCCTATGCCTATTCAAGAGCGCGGACACCACAGATCGAACTGTATGGGAAAACAATCGGAATTGTCGGCCTCGGGGCGATCGGCTTTGAAATGGCAAAGATGGCCCAGGGCTTCGGGATGCATGTGGTGGGATACAGCCGGCACGTTAAACATGATGCAGCGTATCAGTTTATTGAGCAGGCAGGTCTGGAAGAAGTGCTGCGCGTTTCGGATGTGATCAGCCTGCATCTGCCGGGAACGCATGAAACTGAAAATCTGATCAATGCTGAAACCATTGCCATGATGAAAGACGGTGTGATTCTCATCAATACAGCCAGAGGGTCCTTGGTGGATGAAGAAGCGCTGTCCGATGCCTTGAAAACGGGAAAGGTCAGGGCGGCAGGTCTGGATGTATTGAAAGAAGAGCCGCCGGTTCATGGTTCCCCCTTGCTTGAAGCACCGCATGCGGTTGTGACCGGCCACATTGCCTGGCTTATGAAAGAGGCAAGGCTGCGGGCCATTGATCTGGCAGTGGATAACTTCAGAAATTATCTGGAGGGAAAGGAGTGTTCCCGTATCAACTGAAAATTTTCATTGAGCAGAGTTTTATTGAAAATATTTACAGAAAATTGAAAAGTTTTCTTGACATCCAGAGAGACACTACGTAAACTTAGGGTAACTTCAAAGAACGGAAGAGTAGCCGTAAGGAACTTCACAGTGAGCTGTACAGCGGTGAGAGTACAGCAGGGGAGGTATGGTGAAGCGCGTCCGGGAGAAGGTCTCGTGAATTGAGTAGTGAGACACGTGAATCTGCGTTAAGGATGAGGGATCAGTATAAAGTACTGATAACCAGTGTGGTACCGCGATGATCTGTCGTCTCTGGATGTAAGTCCAAAGACGGCTTTTTGTTTCAGGTAACCTGAGGGAGGAAAAAAGTTATGAAGTTCACTAAATCTGTATCTGCTGTATTATCCTGCGTCATGGCATTGTCTCTGACCGGCTGCGGCTCATCTTCAGCCGCATCCTCTTCAAGCACTGCTGCTGCCGACAAGGCATCCGGCAAGCCGGTAGAAGTCATTATCGGTACTTCTCCTGACTATCCGCCGTATGAATCTCTGGATAATGAGGATATGGTCGGCTTTGATATCGACATGGGCAACTGGCTGTTTGATTATCTGAATAAGAATGGCTATAACTACAAGGTTACCTGGAGTCAGATGTCCTTTGATACGATCATCAGTGCCATTCAGGCAGATCAGGTAGATCTCGGTATTTCCGGCTTCACTTATGATAAGGACAGAAAGGTACTGTTCTCCGACCCTTACTTCGATTCTGCTGAAGTCGTACTTGTCAACAAGAATTCCGATATCACAACCAAAGATGATCTCAAAGGCAAGAAGATCGGTGCCCAGCTTGGTACAACCGGTGAAACATGTGCCAATGATATTGACGGCGCCCAGGTACAGGCCATTGAGGATATGGGTGTCGCCATGGCATCTCTGAAGGCAAATTCTCTTGATGCGGTCATCATGGATGAGCCGGTAGCCAAACAGTATGCTGCAACAGGCGATTACAAGATTCTGGATGAAAAGCTGCTGGAAGAAGAAAACTATGTCATTGCCAAGGAAGGCAACATTGAACTCATGGATGCAGTCAATAAGGCCATCAAGGCATTCAATGATTCTGATGATAAAGAGAAGATGGTAGAGAAGTGGTTTGCCAACACCGATTCCAGTTCTACAGCTGAGGCTACTGCTGCTGCCACTGGAGACGCACAGTAATGAGTGATATTTTTACCGCTGAAAATCTGCAGTTCATGTTAAGAGGAGCGAAGAATTCGCTTCTTCTTGCCCTTGGAGCCGTTGTGATCGGAGCCCTGATCGGTATCCTGTTTGCGGCTGCCAAGCTGTCTCATTCCAGAATCCTGCATGTCATCGCCAACATCTATGTTGAATTGTTCCGCGGCACCCCGATGCTCTTACAGATTCTGTTCTTCTATCTTGGTGTACCGGTCATCTATCAGAGAATTACCGGAACCCGCATGCAGGCAGATCCGTATGCGGTCGGTCTGATTGCTCTGTCATGCAACTCAGGCGCCTATCAGACCGAACTGATCCGTTCCGGTATTCAGGGTGTGGATAAAGGCCAGTGGGAAGCGTGTGAAACGCTTGGTATCGGCTATCACACCATGATGAAGGAAATCATCCTGCCGCAGGCATTCAAGCGCATCATACCGCCGCTTGTTTCCGAATTCATCACCCTGATCAAGGACAGTTCTCTGATCTCCAATATCGGTGCCCTGGAACTGCTGTACAGTGCGCAGGTACTCGGAAAGCGCTATTATGACTATCTGGATCCGCTGATTATGGCGGCCATCATGTATCTTGTCATGACGATCTTTGCGTCATGGCTGTCAAAGCGTGTTGAAAGGAGGATGTCCGCAAGTGATTGAGGTTAAGAATCTGAATAAGTATTTCGGGCAGCTCCATGCTTTGAAAGACATTAATCTTACTGTTAACAATGGTGAAATCGTATGCCTGATCGGCCCTTCCGGTTCCGGTAAATCCACACTGTGCCGCTGTATTCATGGTCTGGAAACACCGGATTCAGGTGAAATATGGATTGACGGGGTGAAGATGGATCGTAAGAACAAGGCACAGTTTGCGGCCCAGCGCAAGAAGATGGGCTTTGTCTTCCAGCATTTCAATCTCTTCAACAATAAAACCGTACTGGAAAACTGTACGCTGGCGCAGATCTCGGTTCTGAAAAAGACACCGGCGGAAGCGGAGAAGACAGCCATGGAATATCTTGCCAAGGTAGGCCTGGCGGAAAAGAGAGATTCCTTTCCATCCAAGCTTTCCGGCGGCCAGAAGCAGCGTGTTGCCATTGCACGAGCCTTATGCATGAATCCGGAGATGATGCTGTTTGATGAGCCGACATCTGCTCTTGATCCGGAAATGATCAAGGAAGTTCTGGATGTTATGGTGGATCTTGGCAGACAGGGAATGACCATGGTCGTTGTTACCCATGAAATGGGATTTGCCCGCAAGGTAGGAGACCGGGTTGTGTTCCTGGCGGATGGACAGATTGTGGAACAGAATACTTCGGAAGAATTCTTCAATCACCCGCAGAGTGAAAGAGCGAAAGACTTCTTAAGCAAAGTGTTCTATGATTGAATTATGAAACTGCCTTACTTCAAAACCGAACAGTGGATGACAGACCACGAACAGAAAGCGGTCTATAACCTCACTGATACCTGTGTGGAGCCGCTGAAGCTTTCTGAAATCCTGGCCATGGATGAAGAAGGCATCCTGAAGGATATGCCGCTTGACTATGGCACGATTACCGGAGATACCAGACTGAAACGGGAAATTCTGAAGCTCTATGAAACGGGGAAGGAAGACAGTCTGACCATGACGGCCGGCTGTTCTCAGGCCAATGAACTGGTGATGGAAACTCTTCTTGAAAAAGGGGATCATGTCATTGCCTTCATGCCCGGCTATGAACAGTTCATCCGTCTGCCGCAGTCTTTCGGCTGTGAAGTGTCTGTTCTTCCTCTTTATGAAGAGAACAGATGGCAGCCGGACATGAAGGATGTACTGAAAGCGTGGAAGCCAAATACGAAGATGGTTCTGATCAATGATCCTAACAATCCGACCGGCATCCGCTTTGAAGCATCATTCATGGAAGCTCTGATATGCAGATGCCGTGAAAGTGAAGCCTGGATTCTGTGTGATGAAGTGTATCGTGACTTTGAATCTCCTTCCATCTCAGACCGTTATGAAAAGGGCATCGCAACGGATTCTTTTTCCAAGATGTTTTCCCTTGCCGGACTGCGTCTGGGCTGGATCAAGGCTGATCCTGAACTGATTGAGCGCATCAACTGCAGAAGAGATTACTCCCTCATCTCAACCGGTCCTCTATCAGATGCCATGGGCCTGATAGTGCTTTACCATAAGGATGAAATACTGGCCCGCAGCCGTCATATTATTCAGACAAACATAGAAGCTGTAAAGCAGTGGCTGGTAACAGAGAAGCGCGCCCATGTGCAGTTTCCCGAAGAAGGAACGGTATGTTTTCTGAAGTATGACATTCCGGTGGATTCCCGGACTGTCAGTGAAGAACTGCTGGGTGAATATGGCGTGTTCTTTGTGCCGGGATGGTGCTTTGACTGTGAGAATCATCTGCGTTTTGGCCTGACCCGTGATCCCGAGCGTATGGCAGAAGGACTGAAACTGTTCTCCCGCTACATGAATGAAAAAACAGCCGCATAAACAGAAACAGGATGTAATCAGACGCATCCTGTTTTTCTTGCGGCATGATGAAAATCCTGTCCTCTTAAAAGAAGACAGGATTTTCAGTTATCAGTTATTGTCTTTTCTTTCATCCAATGGAACGTACGGTACATGCCTGTCGCCGACATAACGGTAGGCCGGACGGATGATACGGTTGGAGAATTCGACCTCTTCCATGCGGTGGGCACACCAGCCGCCGATTCTGGCAATGGCAAAGATCGGGGTGTACAGCACCTCATCAATCCCGAGCATGCGGTAGATCAGACCGGAGAACAGGTCGACATTGGCACAGGTATTGCGGGCATGTCCTTTTTCTTCTTTGAAGACTTCCGGGGCAAGCTTTTCGATCATGCACAGCAGATCATATTCTTTCTGATGGCCGGATATGGAAGCCAGATGCGCACTGTTGTTCTTGAGAATCTGGGCCCTTGGAT